>Ga0193706_1000156_pt1 | contig 48535 bp, 42 predicted proteins | sample U3c1metaG_FD_160130 | JGI IMG/M metagenome (GOLD analysis project Ga0193706, IMG submission 160130) | Soil microbial communities from a riparian zone of the East river system, Colorado, United States - U3c1 | ecosystem: Environmental > Terrestrial > Soil > Riparian zone | place: USA: East River... | reverse complement strand
ATCAACGGATGCTTCGCCAGATCGGCCGGCTCGACGACGGGCGGTGCGGTCCGGAGATACTTCGGCGCGGCGACCAGCACATGGTCGTAGCTGCCCAGGCGCTGGCACGCCAAGCGTGAGTCGCTGAGGGCGCCGACGCGCACCGCTACGTCGACGGACTCTTGCACCAGGTCGACGATCCGATCTTCGAGTCGCATTACCACGCGGAGCTCGGGGTGTTCGCGCAGGAACGCGGCGGTCGGTTCGAGCAGACGGCGGCGCGCGAATGCAGGACATAAGCTGAGCCGCAGCGTGCCGTGACCGGAGCGCGACGTCTCCGCCACCCGCCGGGTGAGTTCATCGGTGGCGCGCAGCAATTCCCGCGCGCCATCGAGAAATTGCTGACCGGCGGCGGTGAGGCGAAAGGCGCGGCTCGACCTTTCGACCAGTCGCGCCCCGAGGCGTTTCTCGAGCCGCTCGAGGCGTCGACTGAGCGTCGATTGGGCGATGCCACGCTGCCGTGCTGCCCCGCTGAGGCTGCCGGCCGATACAATGTCGAGAAAGGCTTGCGCGGAGTCGAGGTCGACCATGCGCTGCGAGCATAGCTGTTATGCACCCGCCGCGCTTGTCGAGGCGCCCGTCGGATTCCATCATGCGCGCGTGAACGATGCACACCTCACCAGCACCTCGCGGAGCGAGCCAACGAATGAGATCGAGCCCTCCCCTTTCGCGCCGCCGCCGGCGCGGGCGTCCGCGCTCGCGCGTTGGCTGCGCCGATTGGGCAACGTTTTCGTGCTCGCTCTGGCGCTCGTCGTGGGCGTTCTGGCGCTCATGATCGGTCTCGATCGTCCGACGGCTCCAGAGCCCGATTCGGCCATGCTCCGTCCCTTCGCTGCGGTGGATTTCCAAGACCTACCACCAACCGAGACCGTGCCGGCACGTGACGGTACGGCGCTGGCCTTCCGCCGCTATCCAGGTGCCGGCGTGAAGATCGCGGTGCTGGTCCATGGAGCTTCGGGCAGCGGCGCTAGCATGCACGCCCTGGCGAAGGCGTTGCAGCAGCGCGGCGACGTCACCGTCTACGCGGTCGATGTACGGGGCCATGGCGACTCCGGCCGGCGCGGCGACGCCGACCACATCGGTCAGATCGAGGAGGACATGGAGGACTTCTTGGCGGCAGTTCGCACCCGCCATCCGGGCGCTCCGTTGACTCTGGTCGGCTTCTCGGCGGGCGGCGGGCTCGCACTCCGCATCGCTGCCGGCCCCCACGCCGATCGATTCGAGAGATACGTGCTTTTGGCGCCTCCCCTCGGATATGGATCGACGGCATCACGGTCTTCGCACGGACACTACGCGGTCGCGACCAAGCGCATCCTCGGGCTCTGGGCGCTGAACCTAGTGGGCATCCATATGTTCGACCATCTCACCGTCCTCGCGTTCGGAGTTCCGCCGGCGATGGCCCACCGAATGACGGGTACATACTCGTTCCGGCTTCTCATGAGCTTCGGGCCTCACGCCGACCCGCTCAATGACATTCGTCGATCGACGCAGCCGATGTCGATACTCGTCGGCGAAGGCGACGAGGTCGTGGACGCCCAGCAATATCCCCCGCTCGTGACGGTCGCCCGGTCGGACGTCGCCGTCCAGCTGCTTCCAAGTCTCGGCCACACCGAGCTCGTCACGAAGCCCGCTGCGCTCGACGCCGTCGTCGCCGCGGTTACTGGCAGGCTCGCCCAGGGCAGCAGACGCTGACTTCGTTCATCGATTTTGGTTGAGATTCAAGCGGCCCGGCCCTGGCGTGTCATGGCGGTCAGCCATCGGTCGACAGCGCCGGAATCGGCACGTCCGCGCCAGCCGAGATGCGCGGCGGGAGGCACCAACATGATCCAAGACGCGCCCTGCGCGCTAGTTGAGGAGCCTGCTGTCCGCGACCGACGGACTATTCGCAGAACACGCGCACCTTCTCGTTACCATCGTCGACGTCGACCGAGAGCTCCTGCAGATGTGCGACCAAGTCTTCGAAGTTCTCGGGCTTGATCTTCGACACATCCACGTCGATGCCATTCTCTTTCAGCGCACGGTTCACGGGATCGTACGCCACCACCGGCAAGAGCGCGGCCAAACGCATGCCCGCGCGAATCAGCTCGAACGGCACGCGCACATTGACCTTGCTCTCTTTGCCGTCTTCGTTCCCCTCGACCAACACGCGTAAGTATTTGGGCGCGGGCTTCCCAACTGGCGCAGGAAGCGCGGCGAGCTCCGCTCGCGCCGGCGTCGAGAGCGCTTCGATCAGGGCGTCCGCTTCGCTCGCGGAGATCTTGCCCTCGCCCAACATGTTGAGGATTTTGCGTCGTTCGTCTTTCATCATGGTCTCCATCTCGATTCGCGTTCAATGAACGGAAAAACTGTAGCGAGCGTTGGCAGCGCTTCCTTCCACGCGCGCACCGCGCAGCGCGCACAGCATGCGCCAGGCACTACGCAGCGCGGCGAACATGCGCGCGGTAGGTCCGGGCACGACGAGCGCGAGCACGAAGCCCAGCACGAACACCGAAAACACCACTGGCCAGAGCAAAAACAGCGGCAACCACAAGGCCGGCACCCACGCCAGCTTGACGCGCATGAACGTGGGTAGAAGCCATGTCATGACGACAACTCGGCCAATGCTTGCTGCACACTGATCTCGCCGCGGTCCAGCCGATCGAGGATCGTGCGCCGCTCGGGCGTGTCTTCCGCACCTTCACCCTGCGGGGGCGCGACGTCGATCGCAGGTCCGAGCCGCTCCGACAGGCGGTTGAGACGCGCCTTGATAGTCGGGTAGCTCACGCCGAACAGACGCTCCATTTCTTTGATCGAGCCGTGGCTGCGAACGAACGCCACCACGAACACTTGGTCTTCGAGCGGCATTTGGACGAGCAAGGGCAACTCGAACGTGCCTTCGATGGCGATGCCGTTCGTCAGCCGAACGCGTTCGACGACGAACGCACTGGCGCCAGTGAGGTCGGTGAGAGCTTTCCAGTCCATGTGGCCTTTCGACGAGTCATTATGGCTCCATGATTGATTTAATCAATACATAAATTACTAAACTTAACTTTTGGGAGGCTTTACCTCAATCGAGCACGACGAGCGAGCGTACGGCACGACGTCCGCCGAGCGCGGCGCCGACGTGGCCGAGGAGCCGTCTTGCTGCATCACGATGCGGACCCAGATCAACGTCGAAAAGGTCGGCCGCGGGTGCACGAGTGATGGCGTCGAGCGCCTCTATCTCCAACGCGAGCGCGGCGCCGACATCGCCGCGGGTCGCGGGACAGAGCTTCGCTGCTTCCGTAAGCTGCCAGAGCAGCTCGTGGACGACGCGCAGAATCAGGAATGCCTCGTTGCGCTCGGCGTCGTGCGCGGTGTCGGCCGACGGTGATTGGCCGCGCACCGAGAATGCGCGCGTCACCCGCTGGCCGGCGCCGTAACAGTCGTATACAGCGCAGCCCGGAAGGCCGCGCCGCGCGAGATCGTCGTGTACCGCGCAGCGGCGATCACGGGTCAGATTTCGGCAGGGGACCCCCGCGGGCTTATCGAACGCGAAGTCCTCGGAGGCTTCGAACGACGTGGCGACACAACAGATCGCGGCGCAGCTCCCGCAGTCGGGAACGAGATCGGATCGACGCATGAGGGCTCACCTCGCGCCGGGCGACGGCGCCGGATGCCAAAACGCCAGCCGAGGGGCTGGCGCCGGAAACTAAAACGCCAGCCGAAGGGCTGGCGCGATGAATGAACCTACCAACGACATGCGACGTCGGTCAAGCCGTCCGGACAGCATGCATCGGTCTACCCCGCGTTGACAATCGACCGGCCGACCAAAAGCAAATCTACCATTCACTTTTGCCAGGGCGCGCCCGAGTACATGCTCTGGGGCGGCCCGCGTGCGTTCTATTCGAAGGAGTCGTTTCCCTGTGAGCCTGCCGGGGGCTCCTGCACATGCATCGCGTGCTCCTGCCCGGCTACCGCGCGATGGATGAGCGCCGCGCGATCAAGACGCTATTGCGCGTGCGAGCGTCGCTCGAGGAAGGACAACGGCGCGTGCCGCCACGGCTAAGATCATCCATTTTGACGCAAGCAGGAGACCGATAGGAGCACCCACATCTTCTCGAAGGAATCGTGATTGAGAGATCGTGACGTCGAGCTGTCCGGCCGAGTGATCGGGCTTAAGCCTTCAGGAAGCCCAAACAACGAACGACTCGGTCGCTACGTACCAGCGTCGCCGGTCGACCATCTGAACCGTGAGTCACGGCACTGAAGCGAAGTGGTCATACCACTATGCGATAAACATGTTTCTGCTCGGCGCCGGCATGCTACATTCGATCCTTCTCGATGCAGCACCAGCGGGTTCATGATTTCAACCATCTCGAGAACGAACGAGAGGTACTGCTTCGTCCGCCAGCAGAGGCAAAGAGCCGTTTGGTTTCGAATAGGATCCCCAGGCCTTCGCTCCTCGCAGGTTGCTGTCTCTTCGCAGCAGCCAGTTGCGCCGTTTACGACGACAGCCTCGTGACGAGCGGCGCGACGTCAGCGGGCGGTGCGACGCTCGATGCGAGCGCCGGAGGGGGAACCGCTACCGGCGGTGGCGCTGGATCAGCGGGAACGGGTGGCGCGGGCCGCGACGGGGAAAGCGACGACGCAGACGGGGACGGCTCCGGGAGCGGCGCGAACGGCGGTGCTGGTGGAAGCGACGCCCAGGGAGGTGGAGCCGGCGCAGCGGGAAGCGCAGGCAGTAGCGGGAGCGCGGGCGGCACGGGTGGAGGCGGCGCCGGCGCGGCTGGGTCGGGAGCGAGCGGAGCGGGAGGCATTGCAGGTTCCGCAGGCGCCGGAACGGGAGGCGCTGCAGGTTCCGCGGGCGCCGCTGGAACAGGTGGTAGCGGCGGGGTTGGGGGAATCGACGCCGGAACGGGCGGCGGTGGCGGAACGGGCGGAGGGGCCGGGAACGGCGGCACAAGCGGCGCGGCCGGCGCTGGTGGCTCGCCCGACGGCGGTGGCTCCGATGGTGGCGGGTCGTGCCCCCCGGCGACCGTTTACTGTAACGACTTCGAAAGCGACACGACCGGTTTGATGCCCATCGGATGGACGCGTGTTGGTGGCAGCAACGGCGATTGGCAAGTCCTCACCGATACGAGCAATGTTTTTGCACAAAACAACGCACTCAGCTCGACCTTCCGCCTTTGCTACCCCAATGGCGCGCCCGGCGCCCCGTGGAGCGGTGCGACCACAGTGTCGGCGCGCGTGAAAATCTTGGCGAGCGCGTCGCCGACCACGTCTGTGGCGCTACTCTGCCTGGGATATGGATCGGGCGATTACGCGTGTATCGCCCTCCAGGAAGGAAGCGGTGCTCGAATCCGCGTGAACGCCGGAAATAGTCCGACCGACGGACCACTCTGGCCAGCTGCCATCGCGGTCGGCAGCTGGAACGACGTCAAGTTGAGTATCGACGCGTCGGGTACGTTGAGTGCGTATTTGAATGGCACACTGCTTGGCTCTTACATGCCGGCGAACACCATCGCGTCGGGCTACGTCGCCGTTGCAACCCAGAGTGCGCAGGCCGAATTCGATACCATCGCGGTCACGCAGCCCTAATTGAAGTCGAGCCGAAGTACAGGTGCCGCCACCTGCGACGCTCTTCAATTGCCAATACCAATCCATTCGATATGCCACTTGTTCGTGTTGGCACTGGCAGGCGTGGTGTTGGGAATGTAAATGTCGAATCGCGCCGTCGCGGTGGCATCGCTGACGTAGGGCGTCGAGCCCCCCGTCGTGAGAAAGTGCTGGTTTTCCCCGACGAGCGCCGTGATGTACATGGGGCGCGTCATGAAATTGCAAGCCGACGTATCGACGCGGACGGTAATGTCGCCGGCCGACGCTCCCCGAGGCGCCGGGCACGTAGTTTTGAGGGCGAAGAAAGCTGTTACCGTGCGCGAACGTGAATGTCGCCACCCGCGTAAGATCGCATTGGAAGGCAGTTCGAATCACGGCCAACATGTTTTTCGACAGCGCAATGTGCTCGGACTCGTCGGCGGCGATGCCGCTCCCGGTCCGGGTTTGAGGGCCCAAGGTGGGCTTGGTACACCCGGTCATAGGGGGCGGTGTAACGATACGATTCTTGAGTTGCTTGATCGCTTCCAGGTGAGCGTCGAGCGGCCCTCCCCCCACGACAACAACATCAGATGACACAAGCGCCCATCGGGGATGGATTACGCATCTTGCGCTCACTTCGCGATTGAATAGACCGCGTTCACCGTGATCGTCACGAGGAGTTCACCACGTTCGATGGGAATGTCGGCTGCTTGTGCCTTGTACATCACGGGTCCCGGCATCGCGTCGCCGCCGCTGCTCTCGTGGATCGAGACAATAGGGCCTAGCCGCACACCTGCGAGCCGTGCCAGTCCTTCGGCGCGCGCTCGCGCGTCGGACATGGCCTTTTCGCGCGCCTGCTCCTCGAGTTGCCGAGGCTCTTCGATTTGGAAGGCAAGCCCGAACATTGCGTTTGCGCCCGCGCCCATGGCCGCCCCGAGCACAGCCCCGACTTTATCCAAGTTGTGGATCTTCACGACGACCGTGTTTTGCGCGCGGTAGTTTCCGGGCGGTGACTTTTTCGAGTCTGGTGAAGCATCGGTCCGCGCTTTAGGCGGGGCCGCGGGCATGGGTTCGGCCACCGGTCTCGGCGGAGGAAGCTCCTCCCGCTCGAAATGCAGTGACACATTTTGCGTGGCGAGGTCGCTCTCCGCGATGCCGGCACCCTTGAGCGCGGCAATCACGCGCGCGACCCCGGTGCTGACGTCGCGCATGGCTACATCGGCGGTGGCCGCACGAACCTCGACGCCGACCGTTGCGCGCGCGAGATTCGGTTGGCCGAAAGCCTTGCCCGTTCCAGTAACTGAAATGCCCTCGACCGGTGCACCGGCCGGAGCAACGCCGGGTCGGACCACGGTGTGCGGAGCGGCGCACCCGGCGTGCGCGACGACGAGCGAAAGCGCCATAAGGGCCAGGTGGCACCGGACGTCGAGCGGGCGAAAGAAACTGGGTATCGCGTGGATCTTCATGGGATGCAGAGCTTAGTTCGGAGAAGCGCTGGTGTCAGGGCTGAGCCGCCACCATTTGGATGGTGCTTTCGTCATACCTAGACCTCCACCGAGAACTTCTTCCCGATTTCGGTGCAGTATTCTGAAGCGTCGACATCTTGGCTGACAGCGCGGCCTCTAGCTGATTGGGGCACGATTGCCCGACGTCTGGTAGGACGACCGTTTTCGAGCGGGATCGAGAATGGAAAGGCGGTCTTGTTGGTTGCCAAGAAAAAGGCGTTCTTCGTCCGAGAGATTCCGGGGCCCATTCAACCGGCGACAAGATCACCAGCGTCAAGGCGCTCGTGGCCACGGGAAGACTGCGAATCGCTCCCTGACGGCTAAGGACAAAAGAATGGAACAAATGACGTGGCGTCGAGGGGCGGTGATGGTGGCGTTGGCGGCCGGCAGCAGTTGCGCCCGCGGTGCCACACCGTCACCCGCGGCCGAGGCGGTATCGGAGATAGCCTTCGTTCCGCTGCCGAAAGCTCCCCTAGGAGCGCAAGTGGATTGGCAGATGCTGAAAGAGGTCACTCCTGACAAGGTGCTTCTCGGACGCCTGCTCTTTTTCGACCCGCGCCTCTCCGCTGACCGGACGATTTCGTGTGCGTCCTGCCACCGGTCGGCCAATGCCTTCGCCGATCGAACGCCCAATTCGGTCGGCGTTCACGGCCGGAGAGGCTCGCGCAAACGGCGCGGTTTTCGCCGACCCTGGGCGCGCGGCCGTCACGGCGAAAGTGAAAGACACCGGCGCCTTCAAGACACCGACGTTGCGAGATATCTCGAAGCGCGCGCCTTACATGCACGATGGCTCGATGGCCACGCTGCAGGAGGTCATCGATCATTACGACGCGGGAGGCGCAGCGGCGATTCGGCAGCGGGGCGCAAGGTTCTGCTCGCAAAGGCGGGCTACGAGGCGTGTCAATTGCTCGTGATCGAAAAATCCGTGAAGTTGAACGTTGCATTCGCGCCGTTCGTCGACACGATCTCCACTCCGAAGCAGATCTGGCCGAGCGTCGAATTGGCGGGCAGCCAACTCTGAGAAATCGTCCATTTGAGAATTTCGAGGAGATCCACCGTGCCCGAGGTGAACACGGTGGTCGGCACGAACGCGATGTACTGGTTGTTGGAGGTCTTCCACACGTCGTAGGTTCGACCGCCGAAGGTTGTCGTCGTTGCTTTGTTGCCAGCCGGAACTTGGTTGTAGTTCTCGGTCCAGATCATGAATTCGGTGGAGCCACTTGTCGCGACTCCGTTGGTCCAGATGTCATACGCAACGTTGTAGATGCCCACATGCGGGCTTGATTCGGCGAAGGTACTGGTGATGGCGTTGAACGAGCTGATCGCCACGTTGCTATAGTCCTTGTGGACATTGGGGTACGTCTTGACCGCGCCGGCGCTATTGGTTTGATTCGAAACGACGTACCAGTTGTTGTACGAGCACGCAGAAAGGGTTTCCGCCCCCAGGCCGGCAGAGCTGTTCCACATGTTGTTATGGACGTAGTAGCCGCCATTGCTCCATCCGCCGTTCGGATCCGACGTGACGAATACCGGGTTGGTGCACGTCGAATTGCCGCCCGTTCCACCGGCACCGCTCGTTCCCGCGCTCCCCGCACTTCCGCTGCCGCCGTCGCGTCCCGCGCTGCCCCCGCTTCCGGCAGTACCGCCGGTTCCACCCTTTCCACCGGTCCCGCTGCTCCCCGCCCCTCCATCGACGCCACCCGATCCGCCACTCCCTGCGCGTCCGCCGGCGCCCGATCCACTGCTCCCCGCGCTTCCGCCAACACCGGCTCCGCCACTGCCCGCGCCTCCGCCAACACCCGAGCCGCCTCCACTCGTCGTTCCGACGCCTGCCGTTCCGCCGCTTCCCGCGCTTGCGCCGGCCCCGCCGACCGTACCGGCGCCGCCGACCGCGCCTGTGCCGCCGCCGCCCGCGCTTGCGCCACCGCCGCCGCCCGTTCCTGCCGTCGCACCGCTGCCGCCATCGCTTCCTCCACCAGCCGCGCCACCGGTTCGTCCCCCGTTGCCGGAACCATCACCGCAGGCGCCTCCGACGAAGAGCATGGCCGCTGGCACAAATGGGATGAGTCGGTTGAGGCGAATGGAGATCGGCATCGGATCCTCCTGGGATTATCGATTGGTGCAAACGAAGTTGCGGATAGCTACTGCATCGTGCTGGCCGGATCTTGCCCATACGGGACCGCCTGCCAGGCAGCGAAGTCGATGTCCATCGACGTGTCGCGCGCGATGAAGCGCCACGGCCCGAAATAGCGATTGTTGCGAAAGCGGTTATTCTGATTGAAGGTTATGGCATTGGAAATGGACAGACCCAGATAGGGCGACCAGCTCGGGGAGGTTCCCAAGTTCGACAGGATCGCTTGGCGGGCGCAAAAGTGGTTCGTACAGCCGATATTCGCGGGGGTGACGCGAAACTCGTTATGGTGCACGTCGACGTTCTGCGTCTTCCAACGGCAATCGTCGTAGAGCGGAGCAGTCGCGATGCCGGGCTGCACGCATGAGGTCCGCGTCGCGTCGGGACTGACGAGCGTGCAATAGGTCGCCGAAGTGTTGGAGGGAGAATTGCAGAAGCGGTCAGCGTTCTCCCACAACGTCACGCCGCTCCAGTTGTCCTCGAAGTCATTGCCGCCGATCTCGACCGTCGGCGTTCCGGGCACCCGGCTGTCTCCTCCCGCTTCGGAAAGGTAGATCGCCGCGACGGGGAAATTGTCATTCCGAGCGGCGAATTCTCCACCCTTGCCAAGCGCATTGCGCTTGAAGGTGTTGCGCCGGATCTGCGCGTTGTAGGAGATCTCGTAAATGATTGCCTCGGCGTAGTTGTTGTCGACGTAATTGCCCTCCATCAGGAAATTGCGGTTGTTCGTGTCGGCCCAGAGGCCGACGCTCAGGTTGTCGTGGACCCAGTTGTTGGTGACCACCGCGCCGTTGACGTCCCAGAATTTGCCACCGCCGGAACAACCGCAGCCGCCGCCGACGTGTTCGAGGTCGCCGGTATCGTTACGGGCGATCTCGTTGTGATCGAGGGTGATGCCGACTGCCTCCCCTCCCCCGCCGGGGCCGATACCTTGAAACCCGTACTGTCGATTGTCGCGCAGGCAGTTGTAGCGAAGAACGTTGCCGGAGCTGACGAAAACGGCAGCGCCCCCGTTGTGGTGCATGAAGTTGTATTCAATGAGCCATCCTTCGCCTCCGTCATGGTTGACGACCCCTTCGTTGTTCGGCGAGACGAAATTGCGGATTTCCAGATACGCGATGCGAACGTTGATGGCGTGTTGGGTAAACGCATACTGGTTGACGTTCTGCCCGTCGATGATCGCGCCTGGCGCGCCGATGAATGTCGCGTTGTCGGCGGGGATGATCTGACTCGACCGCGCGGTCCCGAGCGTGTGCACGCCGGGGGCGAACCAGTACGTGGTGCCGGCCGTTCCGAAATTCATCGTAGTGTTGTCGCCCGCTGGCACTTTGATGGCGTCAGTTGGCGCAGTCGGGGGGCCATCGAGCAGCATAGGGCTGTCGCAGATTCTCGCAGGAGGTGTCGTCGGGTAGGAGCCTCCATTGTCGGCGTCCCCCGGCACGGTGACGTCGTCGCCGTTGGGCCCGCCGTCTCGGATGTGAATCAATTCGTCGTTCTGGCCGCCACAAGCCACGAGCACCGCCGTCATCGCAATCAGAACCGGATAGATGCGCCGCTTCATTCGCTTCGTTCGATCCGTTTTGCCCTCGCGCCAACAAGGACGCAGACCCCCCTCCGCGCGGCTCATGGCCAGGTGACTTCCATGCCCAGCCCTGCCCCGGCGAGCAGGGCCCCATAACGTCCCACTTCGCGTCCGGCGAATTGCACACGTGAAAAGCGGAGCATCGAGGTGGCCCAAGCATCCAGCACGACCCGCACGGGTCCGGCCACCACGTATCCCACCGAGGCGCTGACGGTCGGAGCCAGGGACCAGAGCGTCTTGCTCTCGCCCCAATAGGGTTCGACAGGCCGACCCTCCATGGAGATCGCGTGCAAGCCGAGGCCCACGCCCACCGAACCTCGCCAGCGACCCAGCGACGGAGGGGTGACCGCCAGGGCGTCGATTTCCGCCCAGCGCAACGTGAACGCCCCGCTCCCTTCCGGTGCATACAGCGTGGCGGGGACCAGCGCCGTCGCTCCCCGCGCACGACACGCGAACCAACGCCAGGCGCGCCAGGTCAGAGCCAACGAGAACGCCGGCACCGCGGTCGATCCACCTTCGCTCCACATCCCTGCGCCGACGACCGTGAGCCAATACCGCTCTCGACCGTCGACGGGGCTCGCAATGGCGCGGAGCGCAGGCGATGGGGGAACTTCGCCGCGGGGTTCGTGCGGAGCGTCCAGCTCCATCAAGCTGCCGCGCAGCAGTTCCACCGCGCGTAGCGCCACCAACGTTTCGTCCACCTTGCCCCCTCCTTGTTGAATCACTTCCCGGAGCACCACCTTGCCCGTCGCTCGATCGGCAATCCACACCTCCACGACGCCCGCGGCCAAAAGAACGCGCACCGCCGCCACCGCCTGATGACGGCGCGCCACCATGTTCAGATCGCGCGGAGCGATCTCGTTCGGCCCTCGATCCTCCAGTTCCACGTACATGCCGAGGGCTTCGAATTCGGCGCGCAAAAGCGGAACGATGCCCGCATCGGCGTGGTTGGTGACCACCACGATGCGGACGCGCGCGGGAGAACGAGACGTCGCCACCGACTCGCCTCGCGCGCTTGTCGCGCTGAGAGCAACGAGCAGCAGCGCGAAAAGCCCGGAGCGATCAGCGTGCCAGGATCTTTTTTGCCATCGTCGCATACGAGCCATGAGGGAATTGCTCGAGGTACCGCGTTGCCTCGTTGCGCGCGCTCTCGTGATGACCGCCGTCCTCAAGCGTTTCGAGCAGCCGGCCGTGTACATCTGCCGCCAGTGGACCGCGAGGATTTTTGGTCAGATAGTCGCGGAAATGACGCTCGGCAGCGACGTAGTCACGCCCCTCGAGCGCGAGGCGACCCAAAAGGAAGGTGGCCACTTCCGCCTTGGGATCCGCGGCGAAACGCGTGCGCGCCGCTTGCAACGCCTGACGCGAGCGGGCGGTGTTTTTCGCGAAGCGAGCCGCTTGGGCCAAGGTCACCAGTTCGGACAACGCCGCGCGCTCGCAGATCTTGCCAAAACCCTCGTCTTCCGCGGCCGCCAGTGCTTCACCGTATTTTCCGGCCGTCGCTAGCTCGAGCCAAGTCGATCGCTCTTCCCTGGGAGGACGGCGACGGTCGCTCGGACGGCTATCGGCGTCGGGATTGGCGCTGCCGATCGGCTCCGCCACGGCTGCGCCGGAGTTCGGCTCCTCCGCGAGCGGCACGGGGACGGGACTGTCCTTGGCGAGACGCATGGAACCCGCGCGGTGATCCACCTGCAAGGCCTGCCCCTCGACGACGACCACCGCTGTGGGCAAAGATCCTCCACTGACTTCGACCCGACCTTCGCTCAACGTAAGAGCGAAGGTTTGCGCGTCGGGGTTCCAATCGAGGACAAATCGCGTACCGATGACGCGAACGTCGTACGGCCCCGCTGAAAACGACCAACGCGCATTTTGCCGATGCACAACGTGGACCTTGGCCCGCCCCGACTCGAGCGTCACACGCGCGCCGTCGCGCCGCAGCTCTACGACGCGCATCGTTGCTGGCGAATGAGGATCCGCCGGCAGCTCGACTTCCGAACCGTCGCTGAAGCGAAGGGGCAACGGTGATTCGCCAGCCGTGAGCGTCGCGCCGATACGCCCCGCCGTCGTACCGCCCACCGCGAAGGTCATCGGCGGCGGCCGCAAAAACAGCCATAGCAGCAAGCTCGCCGCCGCCAACGACGGCAATGCGAGCCACGAGACGCGCGTAGCGGCGCGCGGACGCACGCCTTCTTCCAACGTGCGTTGGTATTTGGCGCGCGCGTTTGCAAAAGCCCCGCTGGCCTTGCGCTGCTCGTCCTGTGCGGCGACGAGCGCGCCGAACATCTGGCGCCGATCCTCTTGCCCGGTCTCGCGCGTAGCTTTCATTCGTCCCCTCCTTCCTTGGAAAGCCATTCGCGCAGTGCCGGATTTTGCGCAGCTAGCGTGAAGAAGGTTTTTTCAGCCCGGGCGAGGCGTCGTTTCACGGTCGCCAAGGAACATCCGCACGCCGACGCCACCTCGCTCAGCTCGCCACCTTCCATGCGGCGCAAGACGAAGGCCGCGCGCTCCTCGGGCGGCAAGCCTCGAAGGATTTCGTACGTGCGACGCAGCGCGGCCTGCGCGTCGAGCGTGCCTTCCGGTTCTCCGGGCACGACCAGCTCCGGTTCGGGCGATGTCTGGAAGGAAAACCATTTGCGGCGGGTCTGCCGTCGTCGCAAGGCGTCCATGGCTGTGCGGGTCGCGATTTGGGTCACCCACGTCGTGATCGCTTCCGCCTCCCGCAGCCCCTGAATTGCCTTGAGGGCCCGCACGAAAACTTCGTGAACGAGATCCGGTAGATCGTCGTCCACGCCCACGATTCGCGCCACGATCCGCTCCACCAGATCGGCATAGCGATCGTAAAATCGAAGCTGCACACTCCGATCCTGCCGCTTCAAGGCTTCGACGAAAGCGTGTTCGTTGTCCTCGCCACACGGCGGCGCGAATACCGGGGCTTGCTCGGGAACACAACGCGCCACGGAGGCCATTCTCTCACAAGGACGCGCACCCCTCGCGAAGCGGCTCACGTGGCGACGCGGACAATCGCGAATGCGAAACGATATCCATCTCTTGAGGAATTCGTGCCCCGATGGAGAGGCGGCCCGCCTTCCCCCCGGCGCGCCGGACTACTCGGTGGCGAGGAACCACATGTTGGCGGCGCCGCTCGGCAGGTAGGCGATTCCCTTGAGGCGAGGTCGCCTGCAGGCAAACGAGCGTCGTCAACACGCGACGATTCATGTTTCTCCTCCGCGCCTCAAGGTCGAACGGCGCCCCATCGGACGGCGGAGCGGCCCTCGATGATCGCCCCCATGTCGGGCGCGGCGCCGGCGTGACCGTATCGAGGAGGCGGAACGCATCGATCGCTTCGTTCTTGGCACGTGTCGCAATGCTGCGCTGCGCATGCGAGAGATCGCCGGGCGGGCGTGGGCGAACGCAAAGAGGCTATCTTCCCGCCCGATGCGGACCTATTGATCCACCGACTCGGCGGACTCGACCTCTCACGGGTGACGCGGGTTGGTTTGACCGTCAAAGTTGAGGAAACGGGAGAAACCATCTTCCAGACCGACGACGTGCCCTTCGATCGCGAAGCGGGCGACGTGCTCATTGCCTGCCAAAGACATTTCAGCGCTTATCCCCCGAATCTCGTATTCGAGGTCCGCAGCCACGACACGTCGTACCGCGAGACGCTCGCCGTCTACGCGGTTCCACACGTCTTTGGGTGAGCCGTTCGGTATCGAGCTTGTGATGTGTTCTCAACTCCCGACCTCGACCGTCCGCGGGTTCGAAAAAAGCTGATCGTTTCGCCGTCTGAACGACATGACAACCACGATGATCAGACAGATTCTGCACGCCGCTCTCGTTGCGGCCGTTTGCTTAGGGGCGGCCTGCGAAGGTTCCAAACCTCAATCGGGCAACGGCGGCGCCGATGCTGGACCGGACACGGGTGTGGGCATGGACACGGGAACCAACATGGATGACGGCGGGGCAGCGACCGACGGCCCCGCCGGCCCCATCGCGGTCGCCCTGAGCGAAGCGTCCTTCACGCTGGCGACGCCCGATCTCACGCACGGGTTGACCGCCGCCGTGACCGGAACCGCCACCACGACGGTCACCTGGTCGTCGAGCAACACGTACATCGCCACGATCAGCCCCGGGGGGGTCGTCACGTCCGTCAGCGGCGGCGAAGCGACCATCACGGCGACGTCGACGGCAGACGCCACGAAGACCGCTACCTGCGCGGTCACGGTTGCCGAACCGAACCGAGCGAAGGCCGCGACCTACACCGACGCGAAGACCATCACCTCGGGGCCCGTCCGGATCATCATGGCGGGCGATTCGCTGATGCGAACCTATGAGGCGAACTCGGCCGACCAGGCAGGCTGGGGGCAGGTGCTGAGCCAGTTCCTGACCGCGGACGCCACCGTGGACAACACGCTGTCGAACGGCGGACGAAGCAGTCGAAGCTTCTACAACGAAGCCGGGCGCTGGGTTCAGGTGCGGCAGCGCCTGATGGCGGCGAAGACCGCCGGTGTCCCCGCGTTCGTCTTCATCATGTTCGGCCACAACGATCAGAAGAAGGTCACCGACACCGACGGCCCGCTTTATCTGACCTTCGCCAGCACCAATCAAAACGGCACCGTCGCCGGTACGTACGCCGACTACCTGGAGCGTTACATCGTCGAGACGCGCGAGCTCGGCGGCATTCCCATCCTGTTCACGCCGTTCGTGCGCGAATACTTGGAGGGCAGCCCCGCGACCGTGTCGCTGGCCGGGCAGCACAACATCGTGGCCCCCTATGCGGGCGAGACGGCTGCCCGTGGCGACTACCCCGCGGCCGTGAAGGCGATCGCCGCCAAACATGACGTGCCGGTCGTCGACATCACGGCCTGGAGCAAGGCCATGGTCGAAGCGCACGCCGCATCGGACTCGCTTTCCACCATCTACATTTCAGGCGACATGACGCACGTGAGAAATCTCGGTGCGCTGCTGATGGCCGAGCAGGTGGTTCAGGTGCTCAAGGCGCAGGGGATCCTGACCGGGTACGCGAAGCCGGCCACGCCCCGCCTGATGATCGACGCCAGCTCACTGGCGTTCGGCGGGATATTCGCCGGGAACACGCTCGACAAGTCGTTCAGGATCAGCCCGTTCAAGGACGTCACGGGCACGATCATCATCACCGCGCCCGCCAACTACGCGGTTTCGAGCAACGGCACCGACTACGCCCCCTCGGCGACGATCATGTGCGATTCGTCCTATCTGGGCAGCGTCGTGTCCGTGCGGTTCAGGCCCACTGATCCCATCGCCTACAACGGCGATCTGACCGTGGCGCACTCGGTCCTCACCCCGGACTACGGAAACACGGTGCCCAATGTCAAACCGGGAGCCATCGCGTTGACCGGAAACGGCAAGATCCCGATCTCGGGCAAGCCGGCCACCGTCACCTGGCCGATGGTTTCGGGTACCACCATCGTCCTCGACGCGATGACCGACGGCGCGATCACCGCGACCGCGGCGACCTTGCGCGGGCTCGTGAACAAAAACGTCAGCTTCGCCTCGGCGCGGTTCGACACGCCCGACGGCGTGTGGCCGGCGGAATCCGCGCGCAACGCAGACCGGTATGTCGAGTTCACCGTTCCCGTGACGGCTGGCTCGTTCACGCTGGACACGATCTCCGTCGGTGGCGGTTCAGGCGGCGGCAGCAACACACGCTGGGACATTGTGTATTCCCTGACGCCCGATTTCGTCGCGCCCACCGCGGTCGGAACGTCCCTCCTCGGCCTGAAGGATACGGTGACGACGAACAGCTATCCCAGCCTGGGTGTGCCGGTGGCGGCGGGGCAGACGCTGTACTTGCGCGTCTATCCGTACAACACAGGGGGCGCCACGTCCGGCAAGACCTTCATGCTCGCGAACGTCAACGTCACGGGCGTGGTGAACTAAGTTTCGCCCTGGCGAAGCTCCGCGAGAAGGCCGCGGATCATGAGAATTACCGAGACTCAACCGGTAGAATTGGATAGGATGACCTCGCCGTCCAGTTGGACGGGCGGAGCTGTACGACATGCGTCGCTTGAACCGTCGCGTCGAGAAACGAATCGCACGTCAATGGACGGCTGCCAGGTTCACTTGGTTGGCGTGCGCAGCCTCTTTCTGGGCATGCGGATCAGATGGCGATCTCCCGGGCTCCGACGCGAGCACGGGCAGCCCCCCCTCGGATGTCAGCTCGACAACGGATCCCAGTGACGGCTCGACGACGAATCGCGACGACAGCGCGACGACAGATCGCGATGTCAGCGCCACGACGGATCGCAATGAGGACGCGACCGCGGATGGCGACGCCACGGCAAAACCGATCGACGCGGCGCGCGACGCGGTGGTCGACTTCGAAGGACCCGGCATTTCCGATAGTGCGAGCGACGCCGACGCGCGCGGTGGGACGGCCAGCGACGGACGCGCGACCGACGGTGAGGCTGGATCGAGCGATCTCGACGCTCAGTCCGATAGCCGCGACGGCGATCCCAGCACGCTCGATGGGTCACGTGGGGACGGGCCTGATGCGGCACAGCCGCCGTTCGACCGCGATGCCGTAAGAGCCATCCTGCTCAAGGTCGCTCAGTACCAACTGTCGCTATATACGACGACGGCGAGCAACGACTGGATCGACTCCACCTTCTTTGCCGGTTTGATGGCGGCGTACCGAGCGACGCAGAATGCGAGCTTACTCGCCGCCGCCAGGACTTGGAGCACAGCGCACGCTTGGGATCTTCATCTATCGGCGCAGGATCCACGCTTTGGCGACAACCAAGCATGTACGCAGACTTACCTCGAAATCTTTTTGCTCGATCCGATGCCATCCAACGCCGTCATGATCCAGAAGGCGCAGGCGGCTTTCGATGCCATGATCGCGGCACCACAGCCGGGGCGCGTGGACTGGTGGTGGTGCGACGCGCTCTTCATGGCGCCGCCTGCGCTCGCGCGGCTCGGCGTTGCAACGGGTCAGACCAAGTATTTCGATTTCGTGAACACGATGTACTGGGACAGCAAGGCGTTCTTGTTTGCACCGGCGCAGGGGCTCTTCTGGCGCGACTCGAAGTATTTCAACACGACGACGTTCTGGGCGCGTGGCAACGGTTGGGTCGTCGCCGGCATCCCGCGTATCGTCGACTACTTGCCGGCGGCCGACGCGCGGCGGGGCGATTACGTTCAACTCCTGCAGACCTTGCTGGCCGCGGTCGCTCCGCTCCAGGGCAGCGACGGCCTGTGGCGATCGGATCTGCTCAACCCCAACGCCTTTCCCAATCCCGAGACCAGCGGCACCGGTTTTCTTACGTACGGCACTGCCTGGGCCGTCGGCCAGGGCCTTGTCGCGCGCGACGTCTATTTGCCCATCGTTCAGAGGGCGTGGGCGGGACTGGTCAGGAACGTCGATACCAACGGACGGCTCGGGTACGTGCAAAATACGGGAGAAAAGCCGGCGGCGGCCGGAGCAACCGAGACGCATCCCTTTGGTGTGGGCGCGTTCCTTCTCGCCGGCAGCGAGGTCTTGAAGTTGTGACGCTGGCCGGTCATTGTGCCCCGACGACGTGCAGGCTCGCGTGACGAGCTGACAATTTCAGCGAAATCCGTAGAGGCGCAGCCGTGTCGGCGGAGGGATTGTCGGCCGCGGCATGTCTTGGTTGGATGCCAATGTCTCCCAGCGCAAAGGTAGGTGACGCCGTCCGCGTCGAAGCCCACTTTGGTGTTGTTGTTGATCATGCCGCCGTGCTGCGGAACCGGGTCGACGATGTCGCTCGTCGTCAACGTGATGGGCAGCGCGAGCGGCTGTCCCCCGCCGGTCTGCCATGCAACGAGATCGCTCGTGCGCGCATACGAGAGATCGTGGTTCGTCGCAGCGTCGGCCGTTTCCCGCCATACCCAAACCAGATGAAAAGGTCGTCGGGGCCCTTGATGGGGCCCACCGGGTAAGCATTGCGCGCGCCTTGGCCGTCCATGAGAGGCGTGGCCAAGAGCCTTCTCCAGGTGCGGGCCGGAAGATCATAGGTATTGAAGACGTAGTTCCCATTGCCGCTCACGCCGTCGCGGTAGGCAAAGATCAAGGCACCCGTCGGGCCGCGGAAGAACTGCGGATAAGTGCAGCTTTGCTCGTTCGAGCCGACCATCGATGCAACGCGCGCGAAGGTGTGGATGTCGAGCGGCTGCGTCGTGCGGAAGTAGATGAGCGGCACCGAGTGCATATTGCCGGCGACGTGGATGTAGCCGTCGTCGATGGCCATGGTGACGTAGTTGTGGCTGTCCCAACCGACGGAAGTGGGGAGCGTGACCAGATCCCAAGTGTTGCCCGCGACGGGGCGTCGGGCGATGGTCAGCGCCCGTTGTGCGTCGTAAAAAGCAGCGTATTGGCTGTCGCCGCGCGTCAGCAGCGAGAACCCGACGGGATGACCGGACCACACATCCGTGATGTCCAGCACTTCGACGATGGTCGGACCCGTCGCGCCATCGTTGGAAGAGCCGGCTTCGGTGTCGCGCGTGCCCGGGCTGTCGCGGGACGATGCGTCACATCAGCGACGCGGGTGATATCAGCGACGTCGGTGACGTCGGTGACGTCGGTGACCTCGGTGACCTCGGTGCCACCAGCGACGTCCGTGACGCCGCCGGTGTCGGACGCGTCGGCGCCGCCGACACCCGTGCCGGTCTCGTCGCGGTCAGTCACGTCGCGGCTGCTCGTATTGTCGTCCACACCACGATCGGCCGGCTGTCCCGTCTCGATCCATGGGGCCCGCGCCGCCAGCACCCTCGTCACGGATCCCGCCGCTGTCCTTCGACGAGTGGTCGGCATCGGGCGCGGGCGTCACCGCCGCGGGCGTGTCGGAACCACTGCATCCGGCGAGCATCGCCAGAGCGCAAACGGCGATGCCCGGCTTGAAAATGAAAGAAAGTCGGCCCATCGGCGCCGCCTCCGGCGACCATACTATGTCGTGTTTGCGGATTGGAGAATGACGGATGTCACCAATGAATGAGATGGCGTAGCGTCGGGGTAGCGGAATCGAAGGAGCGCCGGATGTACCGTAGTCAACCGGTTGATACCAGTACTAAATTCGTCCGTATGTGCGTTATGGGCACGTCCGCAGGCCTGATCGCCGTCGCGCTGGGCGCCTGCGAGCCACGCGTCCTCGAGGCGGTCGTGAATGCATGCACCGATGATTCACGGCCGATTGACTGCGATGGCTCAGCGGGCCGCGGACCGGTGGACGCGGATCGGGACGCCGCGGGCCCCGCCAAGGACGCAATCATCGCCGATGCGCGAGGAGGCGAACCCGTGGATGCCGAAGGAGGGCTCCGCGCCGGTCTCATCCACCGCTACAGCTTCGAAGGTTTTGGCACGGACGCGATCGATTCGGTCGGTGGACCCTCGGGAAACGGGCGAATCATCAATAGCTCGCTCACCGGCGGCGGCGCGGTCGTGCTCGCGGGCGGTCGCACCGGCCAGTACGTCGAGCTGCCGAGGTTTCTCCTGCACGACCTCACCAGCGTCACCTTCGAAGTCTGGGTCAACTGGAACGGTTACCTCGACACGACCGGCAATCCCTTGCGTTGGCAACGCATTTTCGATTTCGGCCAAGGGTTGACCGGCGTCCCCGGCGAGCAAGCGCCCTCCGGCAGCACCGCAACCAGTTACCTTTTCCTCACGCCAAGGGCCGAACCGAGAACGCCTGTCGAGGTGCGCGACGGGCTGACGCGGTTGCGGGCGGCGTACCAAAGGCCGAACTCTCCGCAATCGGTGGACCTCGAGACCCAAGCCCATCAGATGGCGCCGCTGCCGAGCGGCGTGGAGTGCCACGTCGCGGTGGTGGTCGATGACCCAACGCACACCATGTCGTTGTTCCTGAATGGCAACCGGGTCGGGGTGAGTGCCCCCGACATGCAGAACGTCGATCTTCGCTACATCTACGACGTCAACAACTGGCTCGGGCGCTCGCAATTCGCAATGGACGATGGGTTCGCCGGAAGCATTTCCGAATTTCGCATCTACGCGGTCGGGTTGACACCCAACCAAGTCAAAGCCAGCTACGACGCTGGCAAGGAGGTGGTCTTTTGATTCTCGTGCTTGGCAAGCCGCGAAAACGGTCGTCCACGATGCGACGCCGGCATCGGGGATTCTTGGCCACGTTGGCGAGGCAACCTTGATGCGATGGACCCTACGCGTCAGTGCCGTGCTCCTTTCCGTCGCTGGATGCAGCGGTGAAGGCAAACCGTTGCCGATCTCGCCTGAAACCGGCGCAGCGGGCCGCAGCGGAATGACGATCGATTCGAGCGCCGGAGACAGCGACGCCATCGGCTCCGGGGGCCGCGAAGGAGGCGGCGAAGGAGCAACTGACGGAAGCGGCGAAGGAGGAGCTGGCGGAAGTGGCACCGGCGGAAGCGGCGGAGCTGGCGGAACGAGCGGAGCGGGCGGAGCGGGCGGAGCGGGCGGAGCGCTGGACAGCGGCGGAGGGGCCGGAATCGATCAAAGAGGCGACGCATCGGGCTCGGCAGGGGTCGACGGATCGGTCGACGGGACGGCCACCGATGCGGCTCGGGAGACGACGACCCCACCGTACACGCCTCCGACCGGCGGCCGTTCCGACATCGCCATCAACGACAGCTGGAGGTTTTTGCGCAGCGACGCTGCCGCGGCCAGTACGGTTGGCTTCGATGATTCGTCGTGGACCGCGATCGCGCTGCCGCACACCTGGAACAACATGGACGGGCAGGATGGGGGCAACAACTATTACCGCGGCATCGGCTGGTACCGCCGGCACTACCTGCTCGCTGCCGACGCCGCGGGCAAGAACGTCTACCTGCAATTCGACGGAGCCAACATCGTCACCGACGTCTGGGTGAACGGGACCCAAATCGGACAGCATCGCGGTGGGTTCGCGCGCTTCCGCTTCGACGTGACCGCGGCGCTCCGGCCCGGTGCCGACAACGTCATTGCGGTGAAAGTGAGCAACGCTCAGCCGACGGACGTCGCTCCGCTCAACGCCGACTTCACGTTTTTCGGCGGCCTCTACCGAGAAGCACACTTGCTCGTGACCGACAAGGTACACATCGACACCGAGGACTACGGCTCGGAGGGCGTCTACCTGGAGACGAGCAACGTGAGCGCCGCTTCCGCCAATCTGCGTGCCCGCGTGCGCGTTCGCAACAACGACGTAGCGGCGCAAGATGTGACGGTGACGACATTCGTCGTCCATGCCGACCGAACCATTGCCGCTAAGCTCTCGACGTCGGCCATGGTTCCGCCGGGCGCGACGGTCGAGCTCGCGGCGTCGGGGGTCGTGACTGGTCCGCGCCTGTGGGAAGGGCTGCGTGACCCTTATCTCTACACTGCGTATACCGAGATTTCGTCGGGGACCCAGCTGGCCGACTGGGTGGCGGTGCCGATCGGCTTTCGCTCGTTCGCGATCGATGCGAACGCCGGATTTTCGCTGAACGGCAAGTACCTCGACCTGCACGGCGTGAATCGTCATCAGGATCGGCTCGACATGGGGTGGGCTATTACCCAAAAGGAGCACGACGAGGATATGGCCCTCATCGAAGAGATGGGCGCCACCGCGATTCGCCTCGCGCACTACCAGCACGCGCCCTACTTCTACGACTTGTGCGACCGACGGGGCATGGTGGTTTGGGCGGAGATCCCGCTGGTCAACGCCATCACCAACTCGACTGCGTTCTCGGACAATGCCCGGCAACAGCTGACGGAGCTGATTCGCCAAAATTTCAACCATCCGTCGATCGTATTTTGGGGTATCGGCAATGAGCAGCGCACCGACGACGCGCCAACGAACACGCTACTCACCCAGCTGAACGATCTCGTCCATGCGGAAGACGCCACTCGGCTATCGACCTACGCTCATTGCTGCACGAGCGACACGGGCGGGCTGCCGGCCCACGCCGATGTCGTCGGCTACAACGAATACTTTGGCTGGTACGATGCATTCGGCACTTATGACCAATTCGCCGCCTGGGCCGACAATCTGCATACGGCGCGCCCAGCGTGGAAGATCGGCGTGAGCGAGTGGGGCGCCGGCGGAGCGATTTCCCAGCACGCCGAAAATCCGCCAGCACCCGATCCTTACGGGCTGGTGCATCCCGAAGAGTACCAGAGCCTCGTCCACGAAGCGCATTGGAAGGCCATGAAGGTGAGGCCGTTTCTATGGAGCAAGTTCATCTGGAACATGTTCGACTTCGCCGTCGACAGTCGCAACGAAGGCGAACACCCTGGCCGCAACGACAAGGGCCTGGTCACCTACGATCGAAAAACGAGAAAAGACTCCTTCTATTGGTTCAAGGCAAATTGGACGGAAGCGCCCCTCGTGTACATCACGTCGCGAAGGTGGAGCCCGCGGACGGCTGCACTGACGACCGTCAAGATCTACTCCAACGCCGGCTCGGTCGAGCTCACGGTCAACGGGACCAGTCTGGGGTCGAGGACGAGCACCGATCGCATCTTCACCTTTACAGGGGTAACGCTGCGCGCGGGCGATAACGTCTTAGAAGCGATAGGGACGAGCGGGAACACGAGCGTGACGGATCGGGTGACCTGGACCTTGATGTAGCTCGGGTGGCGAATGCGCCACGCACGGAGAGGTCGCGGCGCGATTTAAACCGGTTGAAATGAGGTAATCGGCGATGTAAATTGGCCTCGCCTTTCTCGGTCACCCTGGAGACAGCGGCATGCTGAGGCCGATTCGTCCTCTTTTACGAGGGCTGCCTTTCGTCGGTGCGCTGATCGGTGGCGTCGTCGCTCTGGTGGTGCAAGCTTGCTCCACGTCCGCTCCGAGCGATCCAGGTCTCGACCCGACGTCGAGGGTCGATGCGTCGACCGGTGGGTCCGGCGGCGCCTCGACCACCGATGTGAGCCAAGACACGGGAAAAGTCGAGGCGTCGGTCGGGGGCGCGTCAGGCCGCGATGGTGAAGGCGGTGGTTCCGGTGCGGCGCCGGATGACGGCGGGCGCCCGCCGGACAGCACGACCGGCGCCGACGGAGCTGGCGGGCCGGTCGCCGATTCGGCGAGTGACGGCCTGCGCGAGAGCGGCAGCGATTCGGCGAGCGACGGCCTGCGCGAGAGCGGCAGCGATTCGGTGAGTGACGGCCCTTCGGGGCGTGACGTTCCTTCCGAGAGCGCAAGCGATGCAGCGAGTGACGGTCCTCCCCGCGAAGCGGGGCCGAGTGGCGCACCGATCGTGCTCACCGACGAGGGGGGCTGGTGTTGGTTTGAATCTTCTCGTGCGCTTTTCTACGGCGACTATCTCATCGTCGGCTCGGTGGCGTCCGGTTTTCGGGATGCGGCCCGGCGCGGCGACATCGAAGCGATTGTCCACGATGTTCGCTCGGGCCAGACCCGCGTCATCGAGCTGCATGACCGGCTCGATCTGGACGATCACGATTCGCCCGCTTGGCTGGTCCGGCCCGATGGACGCCTTCTCACCATGTACGCCCGTCACGGCACGGAGAACCATTTCTACTATCGAATTTCCGAACCCAACGATCCACTGACGTGGGGGGCCGAGCAAACCTTCGTCCCCACGCAGGCCACACTCTTGACCTACAGCAATCTCTACCTGCTTTCCTCCGAAGGAAACCGCATCTACGATTTTTATCGAGGGCTCGATAATAGCTACAAGCCTTCCTATGCCTTTTCCGACGACCTGGGGCAGACGTGGCGAAGCGGCAACATCGTGATCAATGTCCCCTCAACCGCGACGCTGCAGCGGCCCTACGTTCGCTACGCCTTCAACGGCCGCGACACCGTTCATCTCGTCTACACGGAGGCGCATCCGCGCGACTATGACAACAGCCTCTATCATATCTTCTATCGAGATGGCGCCCTCCACCACAGCGACGGCGTGGCCATCCACACCTTGACCGAGGGTCTTTCACGTCCCGATGAAGGCACGCGCATCTATCAGGGCGATTCTCAGCACGTGGCATGGGGGGTCGACGTCGCGCTCGACGCAGCCGAGCGCCCGATCGCCGTCTACTCGGTTCAGATGAACTCCGCCGGGCTACCCACCGGTCAGGGCGGTGAAGACATCCGCTATCGCTATGCCCGCTGGGATGGCGCCCAATGGCGCGACTACCCGTTGGCCTTTGCCGGCTCGCGCCTCTACGCAGGCGAAGACGATTACAGCGGCCTCGCGGCGCTCGACCCTGCCAACCCCTCGATCGTCTACATCTCCACCAACGCCGATCCCGTCCTAGGCACCCCCCTGGTCAGCACGACCGATGGGCGGCGTCACTACGAAATCTTTCGCGGCATCACGCGCGACGAAGGCGCAACGTGGGAGTGGCTGGGTCTGACGCAAGGTTCCACGGTGGATAACCTCCGGCCCATCGTGCCCCCACCGGGCAACGGCGGCCAAAAGGTCTTGCTCTGGCTGCGCGGCCAATACCGCGCCTACACCGATTACCAACAGGAAGTCGTGGCGCTCTTCTATCGAGATTGATGGGGGAGTCCACGGGACGCGTCGACCGCATCGCACCTGTGGTCGCCGGTGCGTGTGCGCTGTTAAGCTCGTCTTCGAATGGCCACGGATCTCGAGCTCGTCGGACGCGCTGATCCGGTCGCGACGTTGCGATGGGCGCTCGATCGAGCGGCCGAAGGGCGCGGGCGCTTGGTGGTGCTGAGCGGAGAGCCGGGCATTGGTAAGAGCGCCCTCACCGCGATCGCGGCGCGCGAAGCCGAGGAGCGCGGAGGCAAGGTGGTTTTCGGCCGGGCCTGGGAGCTCGGCGAAGCGCCGTCTCAAGGACGCCATCGCGCGCGTCGGCGACTGCGATCCGGCCGCTGGTCAATTTTTAGAAAAGGCCGTACGCACCGGAATTTATTGCTATTTTCTGGCATGAACGGCTGCCGGAACAGCGGATGGAACGATCGTTCCATCCGCTGTTACGCCTCGGTTTCGAGGGTACCGCCATGGAAACCATTCTCTCCATTCTGATTCTGTCGATATTGAGCGGAGCTCCTAGGCGCCCCCCGAACGGACGATCCGATCGACCTGTCGACCATCAGCGGCATCCACACCGTAAAACTCTGGGGCGGCGACGATCCATACGCCGGGATCGATAAGTGACGGAGGAGATTCTCGTGCTTTCGTCACGGCGCGAAATCGACGCCTATCGTCGCGAGAATTGCGGCGCGGCCCAGTAACGCGTCGGTGAAGTAGCCGACGCTCGGCGAGAAGCCGAGCATATCGATGCGTGGGCCTACGTCGAATCGAATGCCCAGCTTGGGACCCAGCATATGTAGATAGCGGACGGCGAGCCGAACGCTCGGTCCGGCGATGCCGAAGGTGTTGCCCTGCGCGTCGTATTTGTAGCTGGTCCATCCCCAGAGCGGGGCGACTTCGGGCACGATTTCGAAGGCGTCGTCGCCGAACCGCAGCACGCTGAGTGGCACGCGCAACGCGAGTCGGACGTCGCCTTCGCGCAGAGTGTTTCGCTGCACGGGTGGCGGCGCGCCCCACAGAAGCTCGTAGGCGATGCCGAGCTCGAGCGAAACGAAACGCGTCGCTTCGTAACGCCCTCCCACGTCGGCGCCGAAAAAGAGCCCGGATTCGACATCTCCGTAGTGGCCGTCGGTCCCCAGCGAATCCTCGGAAAAGAGCGGAGTGCCGAACAAGCTGGCTTGAAGGCGCCATGGATGAAGAGGACCGTCGGCCGCGTTAGCGTCGGCGGCCTGCGCCGACTGCGGTGCCACGCTGAGCGCAATGGCAATCGCGAGAGGACCAAGCGAAGTCGGGCTGCACACCTTTTGTGCGTCGGCTGGTTTCATTGGCGTTCGATCCACCATCGTACGCTCATTGTTCGCCACGGAGACGATCACGCTACTCTGCCGAACATCGGCCATGCCTACATTCGACCCACGTGAGCTGCGACGAGAGAACGTGCCGGGCACGCTTGGCCGCACGACCGAGTCCTACGAGATCACGCTCCAGCCCGATCCTTCGGCAATTGCGGACGTCCTGCGTGTGAATGCGGGCGTGGGCCGCCTCTTTTGATGGCCCGCCCCATGGCGAAAACGTCGACCCCCAGCGCGGAATGGCTGTGGACACGCCAGGCTGCTCGCGCAACGCGATGGCTGCTCACGGCGACGCTTCTGGTGACGGGCGAGGCGTGCGGCCGTCCTGGCGTGTCGATGGCTTCGGACGTGCCCGCCGCCGAGCAAAGCCCGGGTGCTCGCGCGGAAGGGGTTGCCGGGAGCGCCACTTATCCTTGGGTAGCGGACCAAGGGGACGGCACCTTTCGTAATCCCGTCATCTTTGGCGACTACTCGGACCCCGATGTGATTCGGGTAGGCGATGACTTTTACCTGACGGCGTCGAGCTTTCAGTGCACGCCGGGTCTGCCCATCTTGCGGTCGCGCGATCTCGTGAACTGGACGATCGTGGGTTACGCCCTCGCCAACCTACCCGTCGCGCATTACGAACAGGTAGAGCACGGAGCCGGCGTGTGGGCCCCCGCCCTGCGCGAGCACGAGGGCACGTTTTACATCTTTTTTCCGCTGCCCGACGAGGGCATCTATGTTCTAAACGCGGCGCATCCTGCCGGCCCGTGGAGCGAGCCGCGGCTCCTCGTCGACGGCAAGGGCCTCATCGATCCGTGCCCGCTGTGGGACGATGACGGCCAGGCCTATTTGGTTCACGCCTACGCCCGGTCGCGCGCGGGCATCAAAGATCGGCTCCGCGTGCGGCCGATGTCACCGGACGCAAGTCGGCTCCTGGGAGAGGGACAAATCGTCTTTCACGATCCCACGCGCCACCCGACGTTGGAGGGGCCCAAGTTCTACAAGCGCAATGGCTGGTATTACATTCTCGCGCCAGCGGGCGGAGTCGCTCGGGGATGGCAGGTCGCCCTTCGCTCACGCGACGTCTATGGCCCCTACGAAGATCGCGTCGTGCTGGAACAGGGATCGACGCCCATCAATGGCCCGCACCAAGGCGCGCTGGTCGACACAATCGACGGGCGCTCGTGGTTCGTTCACTTCCAGGATGCTGGCATCTATGGTCGCATCGTTCACCTCAACTCCGTCACCTGGCAAGACGACTGGCCGTTGATGGGCGTCGCGGTGCCAGGCACGAGTCGGCGCGAGCCCGTCCTCCAACATGCGAAGCCGACGGCGGCGAAGCTTGCGGCCGGCGCCGCCACGATAACGAGTCTCCCGACGAATGACGATTTCGATGGCGTGCGATTGGGACTTCAGTGGCAATGGCACGCGAACCACAAAGACGGGTGGTACACGCTCAGCGCGCGTCATGGTTTTCTGCGGCTGTTTCCGCAGCCTCTCCCGGAAGGGGACTTCGCGCGGGCGCCGCACCTCTTGCTGCAAAAGCTGCCGGCGCGTTCGTTCATCGTGGACACCGTCTTGGAGCTTCAAGAAACGCGCGGTCAAGCGCGCGCCGGGCTCATCGTCATGGGCACAAGTCACGCCGCCTTGACGGTACAGGAAGTCTCGGGTGGCCAAGAAGTCACGCTGTTGATCGACAACCGACCAGTGCATCGCGAACCGATAGCGAGTGGACCCGTTACCTTGTTCGTAGCAATGGCCGATGGCGGTCTCTGTCGTTTTGCGTTTCAAGTGGGCGAAGGGTCAAAAAAGACCATCGTCCAGACGTTTCAAGCCCAAGCGGGTCGCTGGATTGGGGCCAAGGTTGGCGTGTTCGCGGCGTCGATCGGATCGACGGGTGCGACGGGGCACGCCGATTTTGCGCATTTCACATTTCGCGCGCCGTGAGACGGAGACGATTCGCGCTTAGCGACGATAAGGTCGATACCGAACTCGGTTTCCACGATCGAGCTCTAGGGCGCCGGAACTCTAAGCCCCGCGCGTCCCTATCGTCCCCTGGCGCTCAGGTCAACGACCCAGTCCCCCTTACTGATGGGCGAGGGCGAATAGGCCTAGAGCGTCTCCTTTTTGGCTTCGCAGCCAAGCAGGGCGCGATCGCGGCAATGCGCGGAGACGCAGGCCATCATGTTCGCGCGTCCCATGTCGCTCATGCCGGAGAGTGTCTGTTTACAGTCAGCCATGGTGGGTGCCGGCGCTTCGCCGCCGCAGCCCTTGACGATGCTCTCGCAGGAGGCGGTAACCAGCGAGGCCACTGGCGTTACGCCTGCTTCGATCAATGCGACGGGCTCCTGGCACGCTGCCATGAGCGCGGTGTGTCCGCACAGGTTCACGCGCGCCGGATCGCACAGCTCCTGGCCTTTTAATCGGCGCAGGCAAGCCACCGCCGCTTGAGCCACCTTCGGCTTGAAGGCGAGCTTGTACTCTGTGCAACGCTTCGCCGCGATTTGGCAGATCCCTTCATCGGAGGGACCGACGGCGGGACATTCTTCTACGCTGCCGACACTGTCATCACACAGTGGGGCCGCGGGGACGCGCTCGATGATGGTGACAGTGGGGGGGACGGGCGCCACCGAGGCCACGGGACGAACATCGGCGCTCGGCGCGGTCGTCTTCGAATCGCGGGCGAGCCAGCCGCCAAAACCGCCCGCCGCAAGTGCCGCCGCCGTGAGAAGGAAACCGGATCGCTCAACCATAGGTCATGCTCCTGCAATTGAGGGCAGCACGACCCAATCGTCGACGCCCCCCCCCGCCATCATCGAAGCTGGCGTTCTGCCAGCGCGACCTCCCCACCATAACTCTAATCGGTATCATTAGCGAGATTGGTGAACCTCCCTTTGGAACCATGCGCGTACGATCGACTCATCCGCAAAGGGCAACTCCACGCCCCGAGCTTCTTGTGTGTGTTCATGCCCCTTGCCGGCAATAAGCACGAGGTCTTCGGGCCTTGCGTCGCGAAGAGCAAGTTGGATGGCTCGTTCTCGCCCGATTTCGTGAACAACATCGCCGTGGCCGTCGAGCCCGTGGGCGATTTCCTTCATGATAGCGAGGGGATCTTCGTTTCGCGGATTGTCCGAGGTGAGCACCACGCGATCGGCGCCACGGGCCGCGGCGCCAAGTAGCGGCCTTTTCACCCGGTCACGCTGGCCTCCTGCCCCGAACACGACCGAAAGGCGTCCTGTGCAAAGTTGGCGAGCCGTCTGCAAGGTTCGCTGAAGCGCGTCCGGCGTATGTGCATAATCGACGACGACATACGGGCGCTCGTGAATCAACTGGAAGCGCCCGGGGGGCGGGGCGACTTCGGCGAGCGCGTCGACCGCTGTAGCCATCGGGACACGCGCGGCTAAAGCAGCGGCCAGGGCGGCCAGCGCGTTTTCGACGAAGATCTCGCCAATGGCCCGGATGCGCAAGGTAGGGGGCAGATCAGGGAAGCGCAGCGACGGCTCGAGCTGGAAGGTGGTGCCCTGAAAGCTGGGATGCGGGGTATGTGCGGCGAGATCCACGGTGGTCCAGGGGTCACCTCGCCCGGGAACTCCGTAGGAGAAGATCTCGACACCCGCCGGCACGACCTCGCGCAGGAGCTCTGCGCTCGCATCGCGGGCGTTGAGTACGGCAACGCCGCCGGGTTGAAGCGCCATGAAGAGCTGCGCCTTGCTGGCGAGGTAGTGCTCCATCGAGCTATGCGCATCGGCGTGGTCTTGGCTCAGGTTGGTGAAGACAGCGATGCGGCACGGCCACATTTTGGCGAACCCGAGAGCCAGTGCTTCACTCGTGAACTCGACGGCCGCATAGCGACCGTTGGCGGCGACGCAGCGCCGCATCGTCTCGAGGAAGCCATCGTAGTGACCGGGTACGTCGAGCCGCTGCTCGTCGAGAAAGCAACCGACGGTCGTGACACGCGCGACAGGGCGCGCCAGGGTCGCCAGGAGAGCGGCAACGGTGGCAGTGGTTGACGTTTTGCCGTTGGTCCCAGTCACACCGACTGTGAACAGCGAGTCTGCCCACGCAGGTGGGCGGGGTGGTGGTCGCAAAGCGCTCATGACGTGTCAGCTAGTTCAATGTCGTGCGCACTCGGGGCGGCGTCGCGCCAATGAATCGGGGCATGGGTAACGACGTCACCCATGCCCCGCGCCGCTAGAGAGCGGCGACCTGTTCGCCCCGATTAGGACGAATGCGTCGTGCAGCTCGAGCTGACGCTCGCGCTGGCGCTCACCGAAACACTCATGCTGGCTGATGCTTTGATGGACGCCTGGGCCGCGGTGCCCGCGCAGGCGATGGCCTTGCCGCCCAGCTTCTGTGAGGAATCGACGACTGCCTGGCCCGTGGCAGCGACCTTGGCGAGCGCTCGTTGCGCCAGTTGCCCCTTCGTCTTGAAGGTCAGCAAGATGGTCGGCAAGTTGGCCTCGACGGTGGCCTTCAGCTTGGCAAGATCGTCCGTGGGATCGAGGTTGAAAACGAGGGAGATCGTCTGCGGCGTGCAGGTCACCTTCGCCGAGGCGTGTGCGCTGCAGCTCGACTGGCAGCTCGTGTCCCCTGTGCAAACGGGCGGCGTGATCTCCGTCTCGCACTTGGGCTGGCTCACCGTTCCGGTGCACCCCCCCTTGCAGCTCACACCCGCGCTGCATTTCACGGTGGTCGTCGACTCGATCTTGCACTGGCCCTTGCACTTGCCCTCACACTTCGATGAGCACTTGCCATGGCACATGGCCTTGGGGTGGGGCTTGGTGCAGTGTCCTTCGCAGGTTTCGCAGCCGGGCATACCGCCGCGGCCTGTCGCGAGCCCGTTGCATTTGCCTTCGCACATGCCTTCGCAGCCCCCCTCGGTCTTGCCGCGGAGCTCGCCGGTACAGGTGCCTTCGCATTCGGCTTCGCACTTGCCGGTACAGACGGTCTCGGCATCCACGCGACCCTCGCATACCGCGTCGGAATTGCATTCGCCGTCGCATTGCACGCTGAGCTCCGCGGGTGGGCAGCGAACTTCGACCGAGCCCTCGGTGCACATCACGTCGGTTTTGCACGTAGCTTCGCAGCTCGCCTGCGCCTCGGCGTCGACGGTGCATTCGCCGCCGGACACCTGGAGCCCGAAGGTGGCGCCGAGGTCGGCGGCGGCAGCGGTCAGAATGGCGTCGATCCTGCCTGCGGCCACGTCGCATGCTCCGGTCTTGCCGGAGTTGGAGATGGCGTTGTCGGAATTGTCGTCGGACCAGCGGTCCGTCTCGCCGAGGTCTTTGGCGATGGTGATGCAGGCGGCCTTCACGTCGGTCTTGATGCCGTCCCCAACTTGCTTGAGCTCCGCCGAGGCCTGGGCGAAGGCTTTGACTTTGGCGTCGATGCTGAGCGACCCCACGGCATCCCCGCCGGCGTTGAACTCGTTGCAGCCGCCCGCGGCGTCTTCAATGTCGTTCTTCAGCGCGCAATTGCTCACCAACGGAACCGCGGTCACGAAGATGATCCACGGCAAAACGGAACTCTTTTTCAGTCGCATGGCAAGACCCTCCCGATATTTCATAGATGAAGCCCGACGACAGCAGACGCCATGATGGCGGCGCCGACGCTCGAGCCATCGAGCTTGTACACGTCTTCCGAAACACTGCCGGTGCCTTGATTCAAATCGACTCCGGGCCGCGTCAACCCGAGCAACTCCGCCGTCGCCGCGCCTCCAATGGAGAAGTTTTTATCGAAGTAGTAATCGGCTCCGAACCCGAGCCGGACGTCGTAACCTTGAATGGTCACCCTCGAGTTTCTCAGGCTTCCCACCTTGGCGTAGCCTGCACCGAAGACAATGTAGGGCTCGACGGCTCCCAGCGGGATCTTGAAGCCGACTTCGGCGTTGAGCGTCCAAAGGTCCCAGTCACGAAAGTGGCCGAACCGAAAGCGCGGCCCCAGTGTAACGAACAAGAGGCGGAGACCGGCGCCGACCCCTGCGGCCCCGCCGATATCCGCGGTGTGGACCTGGCTCGGAAAAAGCTCCTTCGTTAGGTGGAGCGTTTGGAGCCCCACGTACTGCGCACCGAACTCCGCATTGACATACACGATCTCCGCGATGTGATTGACGCGTGTTTCTTGCTTCTGGGCCATCGACCCGCCGGGTGGCGGCCCGGCGGGACCCGCGTAAATCGCTTCGGGGGGCGGCGCGGACGCTTCCGAACCGTAGGGCGGCGCCTCGGGATCTGCCTGTTGCAAGGCGTGGGCCGATCGCGCAGACGCCATCAATGCGACAAGCACGTGCCACCACCTTATGCGCCGCAACTGGTGCATCCATCTCCCCTGTTCACCGTGCAATCGGTTCCCGCCCCGCGCGGTCGGATCGCTTTTCGGACGCTGGTCGTAATGACGAGCGAGCATACAGCAACAATCAAACCAGAGGTGACGATTACGGGGCTCGCTTCGATTGGGCGCTTGCGCTGGAACGGTTCTCTCCTCTCAGTCTTTGCCGCTATGATCTTCGTGGCATTGTGTCGCAATTCAAAGAACAGGTGACGGAGTCGCATGTAGGTTCCGAGCGTCGAGCGAGTGAGCAAAATTCGCTCGTCCTCGCGCACAGCCGATTCAATCCGCCTCGCACGAACATTGCTCGCCCCCACGGGCGGAGTTATCGAACATGCGTAGCTCGCATGGAAGGCATGCGTCACTCACATAGAAAGATAGAGCCGATGAGAAGCAGACAATTTGTGGGAATCGTCGTGCTAGGTGCCACGACGGCACTCGGTGCTGGTTGCGTCGCGCACGCGCAGGCGGGCGGATACACGGACGTCGACGCACCGGTCGTCTTCACCGGCGAGCCGACGCTCGTCGCTATCGAGCCCGATGTATGGGTCGTCCGCGACTATGACCATTCCGTCTATTACGTCGACGGGAATTACTGGGTGAATCGGCGCGACCGCTGGTACCGATCGCCTTCTTACGACAGCGGCTGGGTCGTGGTCGAACCGAGTGTCGTCCCGCGGACGCTCGTCGCGCGGGACCACAGCGCCTACGTGCATTATCGCGGCGCGGCCAACGCTCAGACGCGCAAGGCACCACGCGAGCGAACGGCGGCGGCGCCCGATCACGACCGAAGGGGCCCCGGGCAGTCCGGTGAATCGCACGATCATCGCAGCGACGACAAGGAGAAAGGACCGGAACACTCCGCCGGCCCACACGACGGCCCGCCCGGTCAGGCCGGTCGACCCGAGGTTGGCAACCACGGGCGGGGAAATGGCGACGACGACCGCAAGCGCGACGAAGCCAAGCGGGAGAATGAACGCAAAAAGGAAGACGACAAGAAGAACGACAAAAAGAAGAACAACCAGTAACCCGCTCTCAAGAGTGAAGAGCCCGGCTCAGTGTTTAGCTACCGGGACAGACGCCCGGCGCGCTCAGCATCACTGGCTCCCCGTTGACGCAAACGGCGAGCATCGATCCAGCGCAGGTAGCGGCGGGCTGCTTTGGGTCGCTGCATTGCGGGGAGGGCGGCGACGCGTACGTGCAGGCCTCGCCGTCCGCCGTCGTACCGCAGCGGCCTTCCATCCGGCTGCAGTCGTGGTAGCTGACCTGGTCATTGCGGTCGCACCCGAGCCTGACGTCGCCATCGCAGCGATCGACCGACCCGAGATCGGCGGGACAGGCGGAAAACTGCCGATCACTGCAGCCGGTGGGACTCAGCGGATCGCATACGGCGAAAGCGCGTGCACAATCCCGATCGAAGCTTGCTTCGCTACCTTGCATCTTGGCGACGCTTCCCTCGCAGGTCACCTGGAATGCGTTGCCGGTGGAGCGGCAGCCGTCCTCCTCGCACCCAATACCTGCACCACGGTCGCTCGAGCCGGATTTTTGCGCCGTGCAGTCGCCGGCATGGTCGAGCTGACAGCGCACGAAGTACTCGGCGCGCTCGTTCCATTGGAAAAAGCCGCTCACCGGGATCGCGCGCTCCGCCGACGACGTCATTTGTTCCACGCAAAACGAAACGAACCTGAGCGCATCCACGCCCGAGCCCGTAGTCTCGGGCCCGCAGATCGCCCGCTCGACGCACGCGCGGGCGATGTCCTCCCTCGTGATCGACGGCACGTCATTGGGACGGTCGGGCCACGCCGCTCGCGCGTTCTTCGCGACGGGTCCGCTCGGAGATTTACCGCCCGGGGGCTCTTCACCGACCGAGTCGACCGTGCAGCCCTGGATGGAAAGCGGGAGCACCGGAACGACGAGCAGCGACGCGAAACGAACGACCGATGTCTTCATGCGCGACCTCCTTCAGCAACGCTACGCATGGTGCGTGCCATGGCGAACTACCGGAAGCCGCGCTCGAAACTGACGGGCATATGCGACGCGCGATCAAAGGTGTGAACGAAGCGGTGTATTCGGTTCGCGACACTCGAGCATGCTCGATACGGCGGGGAGACACTCGCGCCAGGCGGCCTTTCTCGCGCGACCGGGCGTGACTACGAGCTCCTGCTAGGAGGCGACCTGAACGCGGTATTCTAAACATCCAGCCCGCCACCGGAGATGCACATGGCTAAGCTTTCAACGTTTGCCGGGAGCTTGGACGTTCCTCTCCCGAGCGGTCCGATCTCGATCTCGGTTTCCCGCGTCGGCGCCCCGCCGGAAGCCAAGCGGCCCCGGTTGCTGCTCCTCCACGGAAATCCCGCGGATATGGACGATTGGAGCGAGTTCGTCGAAGAGGTCGGACCAGCGGTCGAAATTGTTGCACTGGACTTTCCCGGCTTCGGCAAGAGCGGCGCGTTGCCTCGCCATGGCGCGGGTCTGCTCGACGCATTTGCGGATCTGGCCGACGCGGCGACTCGACTGGTCGGATGGCAGGGTTCCTACTACGTCGTCGGCCACAGTCACGGAGCGGGGGTGGCCCTGACCATGGCGGCGCGCCACCCGGCTTCTATCGGAGGGTTGATTCTCATGTCGACTCTCGGTGTGCCTGCACACGCTTCATACCGGCAGCTCGTGATTCCAGGCGTGCACGGAGCGCTTCGTATGGCGAGCAACCTGATGAAGACGCAAGTCGGTCGGGGGCTCATGAGGTCCGTCGTAGGCAGCATTCTGGCGCCCATGTTCCACCCATTCGAAGTGTCGGAGAGCTACGTCGACGAGCAGATGAGCCGCTTCATCGATCGGCGCGAAACGTTGCCGAACATGGCGCTGCTCGCGCACGGAAATCCTTCGGGTCAGCTGGCGCGTGACGCGGAGCGCGTCCGGGCCCCGGCGCTCTTCCTTCATGGAGAAGAAGATCGGGTCGTTCCGGTTTCTCATGCCGCCGCCATCTCCCAGCTCATCGCGCGTGGCGCCCCCAGCACGCTCGAGCTTATTCCGGGCGCCGGACACATGCTTCACCGCACCCACGCGGAAGAAACCGCGCGTCGAGCGCGCCGTTGGTTCGATTCAACGGCAACCTATTCAGTGCCCGTATCACCCGCAGGAACGTGGACCACGTAACTGCGCTGCACCCCGCCCCACATCAGCATGATCGTCTGATCGCCGGGCGCCCACCCCCGCCCCCGCACGACGTGCCCGCGTCGCTCGTCCCTCCACCTCCGGAATCGATCGAGGTGCCGCTGTCGGTCGGCGCACCGGAATCGACGGTGGCTCCTCCTTTTCCACCCGCGCCAGCGGTGCCGGCCGTGCCTCCGGTGCCTGCGGCGCCTGCGATGCCCGTTCCTGCCGCGCCACCAGTTCCGCCGGCTCCTCCCTTGCCGGTGCTTCCGCCGGTGGCTCCGGCTGTTCCGCCGCTCCCGCCGGCGCTGCTACCCGCCGATCCGCTTGCGCCGCCCCGCCCCCCTTGGCGCCGGTGCCGCCCGCGCCACCGGATCCGCCTGTCGTTCCGGTGCCACCTGTCGCGCCCGATCCACTCGTTGCGCCGCTTGCACCGCCGGTTGCGCCGCCGCCGCCTGAACCCGTCGACGTCGCGCCGCCGCGCCCGGTTCCCGTCGTCGTGGATGCATCATCGGACGAACACGCTATGCCACCGATCGCACCGACGAGAAGGCAACCCACCGAACCGACTGCAACGATCGACGAATGTTCATCGTGTCTCCATCAGCCGACCCTCTACTGCAGTGACGGAAGGCGCCGAAAACGGCTCACGCGGGGTGAGCGCCTGCAGTCGAGTTCGCACGCGAGAAGCGATGAGCCGTTTTTTCGGCCGATCCACCATCGCTGTCTCTAAACAGCCAGGGCGCCGCTCGCGTGCGCTCTCCAGCTGGCAGGCGGCGACAGAGCGGCAGCCACGTATCTGACAGCTTATCCGCAATGATCCGCGTGCACGTCGCGCTTTCTACTATCCTCCATTGAGGCACACGATATCCGGTGGAAATATCGACAGAGGACAATCACCAACTGCAACGGCTCCATCTGCCGCAGATGCGGCGTTCTCTGGGCCTACAAAGGCCGCAACGGTTCACCGCAAAGAGCCAGGGGCGCTAGAGTGGTACAGTTTGGGGACGCAAGGCTTTACGGTTTTGTGCTGTTCTTCCTGCGGTTGCATCATCAACTGCAAGCGTGTGGTGCCGAGACTTCGATGCAATTCTCTATCCGACGCGCAGTTCCCGACGATGCGCCACAGCTCAGCGGGCTCGCCCAGCGAGCCAAGGCTCACTGGAACTATCCCGCCGAATGGCTCACGGCGTGGCAACCGGAGCTCACCATCGCGCCCTGCTATCTCACCGAGCACCGCGTGCTGGTAGCCGAGAAGGCTGGCCGGCTCGTTGGCATGTGCGCGCTAGAGGATCGCGGCACTTGGTGGTCGTTGGAACACGTTTGGGTGGATCCCGGGAGCATGGGTCAGGGGGTTGGGCGCAGACTCGTACAGCAAGCGCTGGACCTCGCTCGAGCCGAGCGACCAGGACGCGTCGTAGCTGAAGCGGACCCTAATGCGGCCGGGTTCTATCGCCGGATGGGGGCGAGCGAGATCGGCGTTGTCCCGGCGTCGATGCCGGGCGCCCCGGATCGCGTCCTCCCGGTGTTCGCGTTTGTCGCGTATCTGCATTCCTGATTGTGGCTAGGGAGACGGACCGATGCTCTATTTGGTAGTCGAGCACTTCAACGGTGATCCCATTCCCGTCTATCGCCGGTTGCGAGACGAGGGTCGTCTGGCTCCGGAAGGGCTTCGCTACGTCCAGAGTTGGGTGACCGAGGACCTGCAGCGGTGCTTTCAAGTCATGGAGTGCGACGATGTCGTGCTCTTGCAGCGATGGATGGACCGATGGCGAGATCTGGTGACGTTCGACGTCACGCCGGTCCTGACGTCCGCCGAAGCCATGGCGAAGATCGCTCCGCAACTCTGAGTGCCCGAGTAGGCTGCAGACCCACCGAACGACCGGAGCGTCGGCGCTGAAGAGGGCGTGATCACGTGCCGCTGGCCGTCGGAAAGCGGTTCATGCTCTGATGAATCCCGCGGAAGGAAGCCGATGGATGACATAGACTTCGAAGGCACGCTCGTCTTGGAACAGTTGGCGGCCATCGGGAAAGTCGAGGACTTCTTCGATGCCATCGACGCTGACGACGTACAGCGGGCGATTACACTGATGAAGAGAGCCCAGGTCGACGCAGCCACCATCGCGACCGTCGTCCGGAAAATGGAGGAGAGCGATGGGCAGCATTGAGGTCTTTGCACTTGTCTGCCATCACGCTTTTTCTCAAAAGTACATGGACAATTCAACGGTTGCACAGGTCCGTGTCGCAGCTTCCGTTGCGATGAGGTTTCTCGATCCATCTTGAGTTCGGCCGCACATCACGAGATACTGACTCGAAGGAGCGCGACATCGAATGATTCGTTCTCCCATCACCCGAGCGAGCATGGTCGCGACGCGAAGGGTGGTGGTTGCGGCACGGATCCGACGGCACTAGGAGCGTTGGCTTACGGAGTTGGGATCGAGGGGGAGGTAAGCCCATGCATGAGCGGGCTGGCATCAAGGCGTCGGCTGCGAAGAAGAAGGTGTCACGTCTTTCCAGCACGCTGAAGGTCGCCCGAGTCGCGCTCACGCAGGCGCTCGCGGAAGTCGACCCGAGGCAGGGCCTCGATTACGTGAACGTCTTCTTTTGGGAATGGGTCTACGAAACGCCGTTCGCGCCGGGAGGCGGCGGCCGCGTGGCCCCAGGGCTGCTGCAATTCCCAGAGTCGAGCGATGAAGCGCTCATTGCGTCCGTCACCCCCGGCAAGTTTTTCTCTGACGGCACGCCCGTCAGCGCGGCGTTGATCGTGGACAGCTTGAACCGCTGCGAGGCATTCAAACAGTACGCGAGCGCCGATGCCAACAGCGGTCGTGTCGTGCTCCGGCCGCGTCGCCCGGGCGCCGGTTTCACGCAACAGCTGGTCGGCATGCACTACCTGGTGGGGAAAAACGGCTCGGACGGCAGGCTTTTAGGTACAGGCCCCTATCGCTTCGCGAGCGACAGCACGTCGAGCCGCCCACATCTGGTGCGCAACGAGCACGTACCGAACGAAAAGGGGCCGGACGAGATTTGGGGGACGCTGTGGGCCGTGGGCAGCGGGGATTCACGCCAACTGATCGACGCGCTTCAACGAGGTGACCTCGACTACTGCGACGCGCTTTCTGCCGCAGACGCGAGGGGACTGAACGATTTTCGGTGCATCTCGACCATCCCCGATGCAACCGCGTTCCTCTTTTTCAACGTGGCGGCGCCGGGACTGTGGGTGCGCGATGCGCGCGCGGCGCTGGCGAAAGCCGTCAACTGCCAAGCTTATGCGCGCGCCGTTTTCGGGGAGGAACGCGCCGCCGCGGTCGGGCTGCTCGCTCCTCTTTTCGGCATTGCCGCGCCCGGGCGGCATCGCTTTGACCCCGCGCGCGGCGCTGCCGAGTTGCGTGCCCTGAAGCCGCGCGCGGCACTCCGAACGCCTCTCCGGATGCTGATGCCCGGTGCATCACGGCCGCATACACCGAACGTCCGCGCGGCGAGCGAGACCCTCGTCAAAATGCTTCGAGTCATCGGTGTGGCAGTGGAGCCCATCTTACCGGCATCGACCGCCGAGTTTGCGCGCATCGCCGAGGCCGGAACTTACGACCTGGCGGTGTCGGGATGGAATCCAGAGTCGCTTGTCGCGAGCGATGTCCTCGAAGCGGTGCTCGCCTCGACCTCGATCCCCCGGCCGACACGATCGGTGGCGAACTGTTCGAATCTCGCGCGCTTCGGCAACATCGAGCTCGATCTCGCCCTGGCCAAGGCGGCAAACTCCGGCTCGGTGTCGGACATTGCGGCCGTTCAAGAGCTTGTCGATCAGCACGTGCCGCTCGTTCCGCTTGCGTGCGGAGGTCGCACGGTCGTTGTGCGGCGCGGATTGGAATTGCCGAGCCGGTCCGAGTCCCGACTTCTCTAGCGTCCGGCAGCGAGGGATGCGTGCTCTCTCGATCGGCCACTTTGGAAGAGCGGAGTTGCGATGGAACGAGCAATGCCGGTCTGTTAGCCTGCCGCCCATGTCGGCCGCCTTTCTCGGCCATTCTTTGCTGCGAGCTTCGAAGGCGTTGTGTTGCCTGGAAATCGTGATGGCGCTGCCCGCGTGTCGTGCCCCGATCCCGTGCGAAGTGGGAGCGGCACAGTCCGCAGTGGTGTCGGCAAAACCGGCGGCGCCAGTCGTTCGCGCATCCGACTCAACTCGTCTCGCTCGGAGAACGGCGCATCAACTTGCGCTGTATGGGAGGGGGGAGCCCGACCATCGTTCTCGAGGCGGGGCTCGGGGGTGACTCATCGAGTTGGGTGTTCGTTCAGCCGCAATTGGCGGAGCTCACCCGCGTTTGTTCGTACGACCGCGCTGGCTACTACTTCAGCGATCCTGGCCCGATGCCGCGCACCGCCGACGCGAATGTCGACGATCTCCACCGCACGCTCGAAGGCGCATCGATTCGCGGCCCCTTTGTCCTCGTCGGGCATTCGCTAGGGGGCCTTCTCGTACGCCTGTACGCAGCAAAGTATCCCGGCGACGTTATCGGGATAGTCCTCCTCGATCCGAGTCTCGACAACGTCGAAGACGCCCGCCCTCCGAATCCGACCAATCAACCCGAAGAAAATCCACTTTTGAAGTGTTTGGCGGCCGCCCAGAGTGGAGTCATCACCTCCGACCCGAAACTGAAGGAGGAGTGCATCGGGCCGCCGGACAACAGGCTCTCCTCGGTGCTCAGCGCCGCCCAAACGCAAGCCTCCGCGCGCGTGACCAATTGGGAAACGCTGCTCTCCGAGGGCAAGGAGATCCGAAGCGGGCGCACTGGAATGCGGGTGCGCGCGGCGCAAGAAAAGCTCGACAACCTGCCACTTTTGGTGATGACGAGAGGGACCGTCACGTTCCCGCCTGGCATGGATAAGACGGTGGCGCTGGAGTATCACGGTCGCCTCGTGCAACGACACGCCGAGACCGCGGCTCGCTCGAAGCGCGGCCTTCACATCGTGTCACCGAGCGGCCATCAAATGCCGATGGACGTACCCGAGCTCGTGGTCTCCGGGGTACGTGCGGTTCTCGCGGCCTACCGCGAGAACCGCCGCGTCGGGCCTTGAAGTGCGTGCAAAATGCGGTCCCGCGCTAGGGAGCCCAGCCTGGCAACTTCGAAGCCTGCCGAACCCAACTTGCCACGAGCTTCTCGTCGAGCTGGTCGTCCTCGTAGACGTCGAGGTAGCGCACTTCCTCGTGCTTGGACTCGCCGGGGGGAAGAGGACGCAGTGACGCGCCGCGGAAAAAAGCCACCTTCACGTACTTCGTGAAGCAATGAACGTTGAGGAACCAACCCCGGCCCTCGATGCCATAGAACGGCGAGTTCCATTTGACTGCCTTACGCACGACGGGGACGGTGCGCACGATGAGCGCGTCGAGGCGGCGGCAGACCTCGCGCTTCCACCCAGGCGTGGCCGCGATGTACGCCTGCACCGGGGCGTTGCCCTCGCCCTTCGCGATCTGGGGATTGCCACCTGAGAGCAGGGCCGGCGTCGCGGCTACCGATCGCTTTTTGCTCTTCGTCGTGGTGGACCGCTTGCCTTTGCCGCGCACGGTTTGACGTTTGGCCGTGCGCTTCGCCTCCACGACGCGGGACGGCCGCCTGGCCCCTTTGGGCTTGGCCTTGCTCGGCATACGCTGCTCCTCGGTGCGTCAACCTGCCGTGCAGTCATGCGTCGGTCAAGTGACGAAACGCCGTGGAGATCTCACGGTACGGGGTTTTACCTGAGGAAGGCACGGTCATGATTGCGCCGCGCCCGCTTCCGACAAAGCACCGATAGGCAATCGCGTCGTGGAGGCTGTACGCTTTGGATCCCGCGGAATCGGCCCGGCGTTGCAGGAGGTGCTCATGGGCGAGACAGATACTTTCCGGCGACAACATGACGAAATTCTCATGCTCGTGAAAGAGCTGCAGCCTCGATTGGACCCGGCAACGCTGCGAGGAGATGCAGCTCCGGTCGCAGCGGGTTTGCAGCGTCTCGCCGTGATGCTGAAGGCGCATCTGGCCCTCGAGGATGCGACGCTTTATCCGAAACTCCTGACGCACACCGATGCGTCGGTCGCCGCGACGGCTCGGCGCTATCAGCAAGAGATGGGTGGATTGCAGACAGCATTCGCGAACTACGTCGAGCGTTGGCCCACTGCGTCTGCCATCCAAGCGCAGCCGGACGGGTTTCTGGCGCAGACACAGGAGGTCGTGGCCGCGCTTCTTGCCCGTATCGACCGGGAGAACGGCGAGCTCTATCCGATGCTGGAGCGCTGACCGCGGCGCATCGTGCCGCGCGCTGCGGGTCATTCGGGCAGCCCCTCGCGCGACCGACGACGAACGGCGCTCAGCCCGAGCTCGCCGCCGGTGGCTCCCACAGCTCGATGCGGTTGCCCTCGGGATCCATCACCCAGCCGAACTTCCCGTACGACTCCTCCTGGACCTTGTCGTCGACCGCCGCACCGGCGGCGCGAAGCTGCACGAGCATCGCGCGGAGGTCCTTCACGCGGAAGTTGATCATGAAGGGGGCCTTGCTCGGCTCGAAGTATGTCGTGTCGGCGGGAAATGGCGCCCAGACGAGTAACTGTCCAGGATCTTCCTGCGTCCGAAACATCGTCTCCCCTTGCCCGTCAGTCGGAAGGCCCAGGTGATCGCGGTACCAGGCCTTGAGCATCACGGGGTCCTTTGCCTTGAAGAAGATGCCACCGACACCGAGGACGCGTTCCATGGCCGGCGAGTGTACGCGTCCGTGGACGCCGTTGTCGACCTGCCTGCCCAGGTTCGCCATTCGAGACGTGAGAACATCACTGTCCGGTGCACAGCTCGCAATAGGACCCCCACATCTCGCGCCCGTGGTCGATCCCTACACGCCCATGGACGGCGATCAGCCCGTTTACCGTGACGTGTGGGCATTTCTAATCGGTCCTTGAGAGCCGCGATTCGCTACTTCACGATTTTCAGCCCGTCCTTGATGGCAACTTCGCTCGGCACCAGCATCTTGTTGGCGTTGGGCGAGAAGTAGCCGGGAATATCGAAGAATCGGAAATATCCCAGGCCGAACGTCGAGCCGCCGATCTTCCATACGCTGCCGTCCGTTCCCGCCGCGACGGCCACCGCGACATAGTCGCCGTCGACCGCGACTTCCTTCACCACTTTGCCGGTCGGATCGGTGATTTGATGTGCGCCGCCAAACTGCCAGTCGGCGCGCTTGTAGTAATAGTTGATTTCTTTGCTGCCTTTCGGAACATAGAAATACATGTCGTTGACGCGAGCCATCGCACGGAAGTGTCGTTCGCCCATCGGCAAACTCACGATTTGATCAGCGTTCCAGTACACCTGGCCGTAGGCGCCGTGGTCGTGATAGTCGAACGAATAAACGCCAGCAGCGGGAGCTGCGTAATCGAATTCGACTTTTTCGCCGGGTTTCGGCAAGCCGCTCAAGAGAACTTTACCCGTGGCATCCCGGAGGTCGTAGGTCTGCCTCAAGCCGCCATAGGCGGTGCCTGCGTCGAGCTTGATATGGATCGGCTCGCCGTTCGAGTAAATCCAGTAGACGGATCCCTCTTGATAGAGCTGTGAGGTGGCCACGCCGCTTCCGCCGAAATCGACTGGAACCACATCCTTGGAGAACTTGATTTCGGTGGGAATGCGTAGCTCAGGATAAAATTGGATGGCTGCGTCGAGCCAGCCCTCGATCTCTGGTCGCGTGATCGGCTCTGCCGAACGCCACGGCGCATTGGGGTCGGTATTGTTGCCGAGCGCATCGTTGATGATCGCTGCCCAGTGGTTCATGTACCGATAGCGTGCGCGATAGGCCACTTTCCACCGCTCGATCGTGTTGGCGTCGCCGCCCCGATAGGCCATGTCGTAGTAGCGCAGATAGGTGCTCAAATCGTCCAGGCGCTTCATCACCGCTTCATCGTCTTTTGCTGCGGCGCGTGCTTCTCGCATCGTACGAAACAGGAGGCCAACCACGCCCGGCGAGATGGGCGGCGAGGAATCCTGATAGCCGTAGTACTTTTTCATTGCCACGGCAGCCGGGCCAAACGCCTTCTCATAAAAGTCGTCCAGCAATGCTTCGGCATCGAGGCCGGGATTCCACATCAGCTTGTTGGCGAGGTAATAGCCGCGCCCGTTCACGCCCCAGTTGTTGGAGCTTTCAGCCGAAATGCTCGTCGCGTAAGCGCCGCTACGGCCGTTCGTTTTCTGGAAACGACGGACCATGTCGATGGGGTACGTCTTGTTGGCGACGCGTCCGCCCGGCCACAGGTCGAAGTCCCAGCGCCAGGTTGAGTAATAGTCGTAAAAACCGAGGTTTCTCACCTTTTTCGGCCACTCTTCGAAAAGCTGATCGAGTGTCAAAAGTCCGCCATTGAACGCCATCGTGAGCTGGATGTAGACATTCGGTTCCAATGCAAACGGCGGCGGATCGGAGTGCCAGTTATAGGCATACAAGCCCACCATTTTATTCTGGCCCGGAAAGGCGTTTTGCAACGCGACCGCGACCTCGTTCGCCAGCTTGAAGGCGCTGTCGCTAGCGTTACCATAGACCTTGGCCTCGTCGCTTTGCGAGACACCGGCGCCATCGGCGGGATCGACCGAAACCATGTCGGCAGTCGGATTCTTCTTGAAATAACCAACGGCCCAGTCGATGACGAGCTTGCGTAGGCCTGGATTGCCCAGCTCAAACTGCGGGCCGGTGCGCTTGCCATCGACCAACGCCCAGTATTCGGGGTGCATGACGAACTCAGCCGCATTCTCGTTCGCAATCGTTTCGTAAGCGTGACCGGTGTTGGTGACGAACGATCCCGCCATGTGGTTGCGCCGCGACCAATCGGCATAGTCGCTCGTCGCGCTGCGTGGGTTCATCGGCGTACTCGCAGGATGTCCACCATCCTGAAATAGGCCCCAGGCATACCAGATGCGCCGCTCCAAAAATACGGGCCGGTCGGTGACGTCTCGGTTGAACTTCAAGTCCGAGATGGAAGGAATGACATCCCAGTTGCCCGTCGCGTTCGGGAAGAACCACCGACAACCGAGCTCCTCCAAAAAGCGATAAACGGCGTGGCTCACCGCCAGATCCGTGGCACCCAGCACGAGCAGTCGCTTCTCCTGCGTGCGTATCGCGTAGGCTTCCTTGCCGTCGATCGCGTTGACGATCTCCAAGGGTTTGGCCAGCTCCGGAACCGGAAATTCACTGATGGCGCCGACGACGAGTCCGCTGTCGCCATTCCCTGTTTGGACTTGAAACACCGCGCCGGATATCTGGGAGAGATATTTTTTCAGTTCTTCTACGGCGACTTTGGTTTTCTCGCCGGCCCTTTCGGAGATGACGATGGTAGCGAGCGCTTTGCCGTCCTTCGCGAGTGGAAAAGTAACTGCCACCGTGCCGCTATCGGAAGAGCTCCCATCTGGGGATCCACCCATTCCGCCATCCGGAGCGCCGCCGCTTCCATCCGGAGCGCCGCCGCTTCCATCCGGAGCGCCGCCACTTCCATCCGGAGAGCCACCGCTTCCATCGGGAGCGCGCGCACCGCCATCGGGAGAGCCCCCACCGTCGACGCCACCAGCTGCATCTGCGTCATGGCCCGGATCAGCGGCGCGACCGTCGTCGTCCTGATTGCCGCAACCTAGGGCGAGACCCAGGCAAAAGAGACCAACGGATGCCCGCGTGAGGTAACCCATGTCCTTCAGGCTCTCTCTCTCCTAGCTGAGCTCCTGCCTCGCGTCGCGCCCCTGTAATTAGCACCGGTGTAGGCATCGGACCATTCACGCGCGCGGTCACGGTTTTCCCGTCGAGCGGACATCAACAGTATCGCAAGGTTCGCAAACGGAGGGATCGCCACCCCGCATTTTGGAGGACGTTCAATGCTCGCCGCTCGACACGCGCTCCATTTCCTATCGGGAATCATCCTCGCCGGCACCGCCGTTTCGTGCACCGGACCGATCGAGCCCTCGGGCAACGGTGATCCGCGCGACGCGGGCGGCCCCACGACGGGCGGAACGACTACGACCGGCGGACCGGCGGGGGCGGGCGGAACCGGGGGCGGCAACACGACGGGTACGGGCGCGACGACGGGCGGACCTGCGACGACGGGCGCCGGCGGCGCGACGGGCACGGGCAGCGCCGGCGGCGGCACCGGCGGGACCGGCTCCATACCCGACGGTTCGATCACGACCACCCCGCCGCCCGACACCTGCAATGGCGCCCTTCCCGGCTCATTCACGACCAACTGCAGCGCGTGCCATACGCAGAGCGGCCAAGCCAATGCCCGTTATCCCGACCTCTACCAATTCAAGGGAACGCTCGACGAGCTGAAGATGCGCGTTCGCACCGGCAGCACCAAAGGCATGGCCGCCTATCCGCCGGATCTCATCAGCGACGCGGACGTCGCCACCATCTACACGTATTTCACCGGCGGCGCCCAGCGCCCCGGGCTCGACGTCAAGGTGCTCGGCAACGTGGTCCCGCTCTTTGCAGACGCAGACGCGAAGAATCCGCCGATCGTGACGAAGCGTGCCGACGGCGCGATCGTGACCCGCGGCGCAGGCAGGGTACGCGGGCGCCACGAGAAGGAGGGAAGCTTCGGCACCTACGGCCCGCACTACTTCGAAGATCGGAGCTATGGGTTCATCATCGAAGACCTCACGCCCACCGGCGCGAAATCGATACGCGTGACGTACCTGCCTATCGCCAAGCCCGACCGCAACGGCAACCGCATCACCAACTGGCGCGCCTGGAAGGTGCAGGGCAACAACGCCACGTTCGCAGAGAACCACTACATGCTCGACATCGCGGTGGCGCCGATGCCGCCCACGGGACCAGTCGCGCAGGTGCAGCAATTCGACCAGACGGCCATTCCGCAGGGCCGCTCGATGGCGGTCGGTCAAAACTTCGAGTTCGAGTTCGGCATCTTCACCGATCCCGCGTCGCTCACCACCAAGGGGTCGCGCGACTCGTACTATAGCGACACGTTCCGCTACGCGGTCGGCGTGGGCGGGCTCACGCCCAACAATCTCGACTACGCCGAGACGCCCGGCCCGCTACCGGAAGCGCAAACGGGCGGCGGCACGACGATCGCCTGGGCGTTCGCAGAGCCGGACATGTACTTCAGCCAGATGGCGCTCAATACGCAACAAGAGAACGTGCAGCACTTTCTCGAGGGTCGCCGGCTTTTCCACACCAACTTCAAGACCGGCGAGCACAGCGAGGCGGGCAATCCCGTATTCGCGGCCCAAATGGGCAAGGCAGGTCCGCTCCTCAATGCGAATTCGTGCGAAAGCTGCCACGTGCACAACGGCCCCGGGGCGCTGCTCAAAGGTCCTCTCAGCGAAACGTCGTCGATGGTCTTCAAGCTCTACGGCAGCGTCGAGCTCGGAAATCAGCTGCAGCTTCAGGAAGGGTCGGCCACGGTCTCCGGCAGCGAACCGAAACCGGTCACGCTCGGGGATGGCACGGTCGTCAACCTGAGCCGGCCCAAGTTCACGGTAACGGCCACGAAGGGCGATGCCTCGCGCTTCTCGGCGCGCCTGGCGCGCAAGCTCGTGGGGCTCGGCCTTCTCGAAGCCATCGACGAGCGCACCATCCTGGCCCGCTCCGATCGGCTCGATTGCACCAAAGACGGCATCTCCGGCCGTGCGAACTTCATCAAGGATCCGGTGAGCGGCGTGCTCAGGTTGGGCCGCTTCGGGTGGAAGGCCGAGAAGTCGAACATCGCGCACCAGGTGGCGGATGCAGCGTTGGCCGACATCGGCGTCGGGACCAGCATTTTGCCGGACAATGGCCAGGTCGAGCTTTCCGATGCCGACCTCTTGCGGCTCACCACGTACATGAGGCTCATCGGCGTACCCCCGCAGCGCAACCACGCCGATGCGCAGGTCCTGAAGGGCGAGCAACTTTTCAAGACGGTCGGCTGCGCCAACTGCCATGTCACCGACGTGGTCACCGGAAGCAACCACCCGTTCAGCGAGCTGCGCGATCAGTCCATCAAGCCTTACACCGACCTCTTGCTCCACGACATGGGTCCCGATCTCGCCGACGACAGCGGCATTGCCATCGACGACGCGGCGGATGCGCCCGCGGGAGCGTCCGAGTGGCGCACCCCGCCGCTGTGGGGCATCGGGCTGCATAAAGACGTGAACGGCAACACCGGTCTTTTGCACGACGGCCGCGCGGCGAGCGTTCTCGAAGCCGCGCTTTGGCACGGAGGCGAGGCACAAAAGGTCAGGGAACGGCTCATGGCATTGCCCGCCGCCGATCGCGACGCACTGGTCGCGTTCGTGACGTCGCTCTAGCGATGCGCGAACCCGTCCACTTCTCGCCCCTCGTCATCGCGCTCATCATGGCAGCTTGTTCGGCGCCCGCGCCGGATACGCCGCACGACGGCGGCGGCGGAAGCTCCACGGGACAGTCCGGTTCTTCAGGTAGCGGCGGCAGCGCCGGAAGTTCCACG
>Ga0193706_1000155_pt1 | contig 48740 bp, 40 predicted proteins | sample U3c1metaG_FD_160130 | JGI IMG/M metagenome (GOLD analysis project Ga0193706, IMG submission 160130) | Soil microbial communities from a riparian zone of the East river system, Colorado, United States - U3c1 | ecosystem: Environmental > Terrestrial > Soil > Riparian zone | place: USA: East River... | reverse complement strand
GACTACCAGCGAGAGCTCGGGGATCGTCAGGTGGTCCGGGTGCTCTTGGAGGACGAAGCCGAGGACGCCGCTCTCGACCATTGCATCTTCCTTGGCGGGGGGAAGTGGATCGCGCGCCGCACGATCCATAGGGTTCTGATCAGCCATGAGGAGGAACACGCTCCTTGTGGTCAGGCTCCCGGTTGGCGTTGACCCGCCGCCGGGAGCCGCTTTTTAGTGGGTCGCCTGCGAGGGTAGCATTTTGTCGGGGGGTACCGACAGCGTTGCTATTTCTTGCCGAGAACTTCCCCCACGCGGGACCAATGCAAGTTGGCGACTTCGCCGATCTCGCGCAGCGTCATGCCCGCCTTTCGCGCCCGCTCAAAGCTTTCGCGTCTAGCCTTGCGGGCTTCCTCATGCTTGCTTCCGGTGCCCTCGAACCTCGACTGAGCGCGCTTCACGTCGGCGCGGGCTTTCTCCTTGGCGTCCTTGGGCATCGACGGCAGCCTAATTGCCAGGCACAGATACGTTTCGGCCAATGACCGACCCTTTCATCCGTCCTCTCGCCGCCGACGCCCGCATCATGGTTGAGCTTGAGGGCCGACCTCTGGAGCGCTACGCAATCATCCTCCAGCTATGGATCGAAGGTCGCTGGCAGACCATTCGCCTGCTGGACAATGCCCACGATCAGCACGATATGCACCGCTACACTGGAGCCAAGAAGCAGCCTGCAGAGCGGTTCGCCGAGGGCACGGTCAGCGAAGTCGCGCCAATGGCAATCCGCTACCTGATCGATCACTGGGAAGCAATCGCAGAATCATGGAAGAGCTAGAGCGCAGCAAGTTCACCGCAGCGGGCGAGATCGCCAATGAGCGACTGATCGAAGCTGCGACCGAACCTGATCGCTACGCCGAGGGAACCGCCTTTATCGCCGCCGACCAGGAGGGTTTCGGCGCGGTCCTTGCTGAGGCCGTGGCAGAGCACCGACCGCTGGCAATCGTCTACCCCGACGGCCGCGAGATCGTCGCCGCGCCCCGAGGGGGCGCGCTCGCATTCTTTGAGCACCTGATGACCCGACGCCGCGAGTCCAAAAGCAAGCGCCGCGAGCCCGTCGTGCCGCTGCCCGCCGATTATCAGGTGGAGATCAGGGACCGGCAACCTCTCGCCGCCGCCTGAGCGCCGCCGCCAGCCCCCACCCCGGCCTACCCGCAGAACTAGCGCCGCGCGAGCGGCAGTCAAGGGCGCTTGCGCCCGACCCCCGACAGGGGGTTGACGGCCGCTCTCGCGGCGCTTCAATCGCCGGTAGGTCGGGGTGGGATGCCTACCGACCGATGTCCATTCCACGGCCGAGGTCACGCGCTCGCGCCGCGTGTTGGCCGAGACCGAGAACTCGCTGAGTCTCTTTGAGTCGCCGCCGTGCCGACTCTTGGCGCGCACGCTCGGCCCCGCGCTTGGCCTCGCGACCGAACGCCCTGCCCAGATCCTTGACGCCGTGCTCTTGGCGATAGCGCTCGATCCCCTCGACTCCGCGATCCCATGCCTTCCGCTTGGCCGGATCGCTCGGCCGCTCACCCAGCTCCTTGCTGATGTACGGGGGCGGAGACACGCGGGCGGCGGTGATGGCCAACTGTCGCCGCTGTGCGAGAACCTGATCGGCGACCGCCAGCTCCTGGCGCGTGGTGCTTCCGGGGGCGGGCAACTCCCGCCCCTCGGCTTCGAGTCGGTCGAGCGCCTTGCGAGAGAGCGGTTCATAGGTATCGATGCGCGCGAGCTCGGCCTTGCGCTGGCGGCGGGGCAGATCCATTGCTGCCTGGCGCTGAGCCTCGAAGGGGTCGAGTCGTTCACGGGCCTGGCCGATCCGCTCCTGCAACGCAGACCGTCGCTCCTCCGTCCGGGACTCGCGATCCGCAGCGGGCAACAGCTCAGAACGTCGGCTGACCAGCTCCTCGGTGGACAAACCGGAGAACCGCGAGCGCAGGGCCTCATCATGGGCGGCAAGCTGCGCGCGGTCGCGCTCGGCAGCTTCGGCGATGTGCGGAATGCCGTCGCGCAGATGCGGGGACTGTGGCGCGATCTCCTCGCGATGGGTCTGGATCTCTGGCGTCGCGTAGATGAAGGTCTCCTCGCGACTGCGGGAAGCGGCGACGTATAGCTCCTGCTTGTCCATCGACGGATCGGCCATCACATAGGCACGGTCAACAGTGGTCCCCTGCGCCGAGTAGGTCGTGACGGCATAGGCGTGTTCGAGCGCCGGGGCATCCGAGTGTGGGTTGGTTCGGGCCAGATAGTCGGCTCCGACTTCAACCGTCCGCGCCTGGTCGATGCCATTAAGGACGACGCGGCGCTGGTCGGCGTCAACCTCGGCGATTCGCCAGCGCTCGCGGTTGTAGATGCCGGCGGCGCGGTCGTTGACGCGGGTGATGACCTGATCGCCGGCGGCGAAAGCCGCGCCGCCGACTTCGATCTCCTGGGCTCCGAGCTTGCCTGCATGGCGGCGGACCTCGCGCGCCATCGCGTTCAGCTTCTCGACCTCGGCGTTTCGTTTGGCGACCATCACCGCGTCCTCGCCGCGCTCGTAGGAGCGATGCCAGTCGCTGACCATCGCCTCGCGCCTCGCCTCTGCATTCGGCGCGACCGTGACCCGCTCCCCTGACTCATAGAGGCCCAGCGCCTCCCGACCCTCACCCTCGCGTATCCGCCCCGCCGCGATGCGGTCAAGCTCATGCTCGTGTCGGATCACCTCGTCAAGGTGGATTGCGTCGCTGCGATCCGCGAGCGCCCGAAAGAGGCCGCCAGCCTCGATCTCGCCAAGCTGCTCAGGGTCGCCGACGAGGACCAGCTTCGCTTGGGATCGCTCGGCGTGGGAGATCAGCCGCGCCAGCGTCGCCGAGTCCACCATTCCGGCCTCATCCACGAGCAGCACCGATCCCTGCGCCAACCCGCCGCTTCCCTCGTGCTCGGCCCGGTCAAGCTCGACAAGCAGGCTGGCGAGGCTGACGGCGGGCAGGCCCTCGGATCGCATCACGTTCGCCGCCCGCCAGGTCGGTGCCGCTGCCCGCAGGTCGATCCCCGCTTGCGCCCAGCCCTCGGCCGCCGCGACGATGGCAAAGGTCTTGCCGGTGCCCGCCTCGCCGATCACTACGGCGACTCCATCCGAGTCGGTCAGAAGGCGCCGGACCATCTCGCGCTGGTCGGCCTTCAGGCTCGGACGGGCGCCGATAACCCGCGCCGCGATCAGCTCCCCGGCCGGGGACGGTCCCTGCGCCCGCATCCGCTCCGCTGCCGCCAGCGCTTCGCGCTCAAGCTCCCAGATCCGGCGGGTGGTGTAGCGGGGACCTTTGGCGCTCACCGCGATCTGGATCACCGAATCGGAGGCGAGGAAGGCGTCGGCCAGCCGCTCGACCTCCTCGCCCGGCGCTCCAGCGGGCAGCGAATCGGCAACTGCCTGGATCGCGTCGCGCCGGTCGAAGTGGGACGCCGCCGCCGTGACCGCTCGGTCTACCTGCTGGATGGAGACCGTGTGGGCCTCCGCGCCATCGACCCCTCCGCTGAGCCTCAGCCTTGCTTCGGGGTCGAAGGTCCGCCCGATCGCCTCCCGATCGAGGCCGATCTCCTCGGCCCTCGATCTCCAGCGCTCAAGCAACTCCCCGCGCGAGATGTCGGCCTCCTTCGGCTTGCGGGTGGCGAGCGTTGCAATCTGGCGCGAGGCCGCCGAGGCATCAGGCCCGGCGGCCTCGAGTATTTCCGCGCGACGGGTGGAGAAGGCCCGCAGATGCTCGTCTGCGAAGCCCGCTATCTCTGCGATGCCCTTGCGAGTCGGCTGCCACTCGACGCCGAGACGACGGGTCAGCTCGTGGCGAAGGTGGGCCTCGTAGATGTAGCTGGCAGTGGTCGCGTGGTCGTAGATCGCCGGGTGGTAGAGCCGGGTCCAGCGGCCGTCCGGTCCCTGGGTCGCGTTGGCGACGAGGACATGGGTGTGGAGCTGGGGATCGCCGTTGCGCGAGGAGCGGTGGCGGTAGGCGGCGGCGAGGTAGCCGTTGCCCTGAACGAACTCCGAGCCTCCCGCTCCGCGCCGGGTCCAGCACGCCTCGCGCTGCATGTAGGAGAGGGCGGCCCCGACTGCTTCGCGGTGGGCGGCCTCGACTTCGAGGGCGGCGGTGAGGCCGCCGAGGCCCCAGAGCAGGGAGACCGACTTGGGGGCCGAGAAGGTGAGATCGAAGCCGGGAACCGCGCCCTTTCCGGGGACGCCCTGGCGGCCGAGTAGCGGCTCGCCGTCCACCGGGTTTCGGCCGGTCAGCATCGCCGTGAGCTGGTCGGGGTCGACCTCGCCGTTGAGGCCGAGGCGGGCGGCGGCGTCGCCGATCCACTCTCCGGCGGCCTCGCCCTCGCTGGAGTAGTAGTCCTCAGTGCCTTCGGCGACCTTGTCGAGGTAGTAGCGCTCCTGGCCTATGCCGAGCTTGCCTATCGAGAGCATCACTCCCTACGTCCAAGGCGGCGGCGCCTTGCCCCGTTCTCTTAACAAAGTGATGAGGCGTGAGGGGTGAGGGGTGGTGCTGTTGATGCTTGGCGCTGGCCTTGTGAGCCTGAGCCGCTTAGTAGCAAGCGCTCTCTTCGGTCTCCACTTTGATGGAGGCCGGACTGAGGAGAGTCGCCTTCATGCTCACTGAGCATGATTCGGTATCTGGCGTATCGAATGACTTGTCGGTAGTCGAGTTGTAGCCGCAACCTTTGCAGCCGGTCGGATTCACCCGAGACCACTCTGCCCGACCCGTGTAGGTCTGAAGATCCTGCCGGTAGAGCGACGAAATAGTCGTAGGCATACCGGCAAATCGATTGGCTTCACTTTGGATCGCGGTTCGTGCGTCTGCATAGGCCAGGCGAGGCGCAACCGTCGTCTGGCAACGTGAATGAGCGATCTTCGCCACCTCATCCCAGTAGTAGCGACGTTGCACCGCGCGTACCTCGATAACCAGCCTGCAAGTGATCTGGCGAGCTTCGGTATCGCCAGTCGCGAGGGCCTCACAGTCAACACGCATTGCCGTCCTTCTCACGCATTCGCGCGTGTCCGACGACTCCAACGCTGGGCGAACCTGCACGTAATCGAACGCCTTGCTATCGGCGGCGGACCTGGCGGCTCCCTTGCCGAGCTGATGGGCTTGGGCCACCCCACAGCACGTGAGCACCCCCACGACAATCAGCCCCAGCCATCCTGCTCGTTCCCTCCGCCCCATGAAGCGCAATGGAATCACAGAACGCGCGTGACCTAAGTGCTGGCCGATGCAAACGGGGTCGGGGGAGGACAGAGCAACCGAGAACAATGTTCATTGGGTTCCAATGCAAGAGCTACTTGGATAATTTCGCGGGGCATTCAACTGGCGAATCTGACGGCAACACCAATGTCTGAGCGCCCGTCACCACCTCGCCTCGGCTTGACCGTGGAGGAGGCCGCAAAAGCAGTCGGCATGAGCGAGTCATCGTTTAAGCGCCATGTCCAGCCAGAGCTTCGGATCGTTCGACGCGGGAGCCTGCGAATCATCCCCGTACCGGAGGTTGAAAAGTGGTTGGAGAGCAATGCCACCTTGGCCGCTACGACCAGGGCGGGCTCTAGAATGAGGGTACTGACAAAGCGCCCCCGCGCCGTTGGAGCGGCCGGGGGCATGGCCCAAGGAGATGCAACTCCATGAGCAACCCGAAGCGTAGTGCGGTCCTGCAAGGGATCGAAGTCCGAACGGACGCGAAGGGCCGGAAGCGATACAGGGGAACCGCCCGCGACAAGAATGCTGGCAGGCACCTACGGGGGCCGTGGACTGGATCGCTGGCCGAGGCGCGGTCCTGGCGGGTCGATGCGCAGGCACGTCTCCAGGCGGGCACCCTCTCGGCCATAACCGGGCCGACCGTCGCTGAGGCCGCAGCAGAGTTCATCACAGGGATGAAGTCTGGAACGGTCCGCCAGAAAGGCGGGTACACCTACAAGCCGAGCGCCATCCGTGGCTATGAGCGCGACCTGAACAAGCACGCAATTCCAGAGCTGGGGTCCAAGCGAATCAGTCGTCTACAGCGACCCGAACTTCAACGATGGGTTGACGGACTGACGACGCCAGAGCGATCGCCGTCCACGGTCAAGAACATCGTCGCTGCGCTGCGAGCATTGATTGGATTCGCAGAACTTCGGGGGTGGGTCCACCTGAACCCTTGCAACGGACTCAGGCTCCCCGCAGGCGAGAAGGCGCGCGATCGGATCGCGACGCCCTCCGAGGCGGCCGCGCTGATCGCAGCCATGCGGCCGAAGGATAGGGTCGCCCTGGGCTTCGCGGTCTACGCGGGCCTGCGACTCGGGGAGCTATTGGCGCTCGATGTTGCTGCCGTCGACCTTGAGGGCGGCTGGATTCACGTCCAGCGGAATTGGGACGCGGGAGCGAAGCAGTTTGTCCCCACCAAGTCCCGCAAACCGCGCAAAGTGCCGATCATCGACAAGCTCGCCATCCTCTTGGCGGATCACTTCATCCTCCTGAACCATCCAGGTGACGGATTGATCTTTCCGAGCGCCCAGAAGCCTGAGTGGCCGACAGACCCCGCGATCCTGCGCCGCCGTGCCTACAGGCGGTGGGATGACGCGGGACTTGACCGGCTTGGATTCCACGAGGGGCGGCACACCTTTGCCAGCATCGGAATCGCCGCCGGACTAAACGCCAAGACCCTCAGCACCTACCTGGGCCACGCGACGATCATGATCACGCTCGACCGCTACGGCCACCTGATGCCCGGGAGCGAGATCGAAGCGCGAGCGATGCTGGATGCCTATCTAGATGGGTCCGAGACTTAATCCATGCTGCCGGACCAGTAGGCCCACGGAGGACAGCGTCCTAGCCTTCGTCCCCGTCTACCTCGTGATCGTCTTTCTCTTCAGCGCTTGGATGCCAACCAGGGCGAATCCACCATGAATCGAGTGATCCAAGGTCGAGTCGAAGGAACGGAACACGATGCGACTCGATTGCGGAAAAAACCACCGTGGCATCCCGCAGCGTTACGTAGCGAGGGTCCGGCTCGGAATCCGTATCTGAAAGCGCAAGAGCCCTGACCTCATCAGGAGTTGGCTGATCCTCGTCGTGGGGATCAAGACCCTCGGCTGCTTCCTCGATAAACGCGCCAAGGTCTCTAGTAAACCGGCTCGGCTTCGAAATCTTCCCGATGTAGCTGGTTCCTCCAGACGCCGCGTAGAGACACATGGTCGCGCCGTTGGCGTCGATCTTTTCCCGGAGTTCTTTGAGTAGCGGGTCCATCTTGAGGAAGAGACCCTAGCGCCCGCTCCGGCTACTTTTGACCCTTCTGGGCTACAAGGATCATCTGGATCTGTCGGCGCCACCAAATAGCTTCAAGGCATGCGGTTTATCCAGGGCATAAGAGTGAAGAACTTTCGCTCCCTCTCGTCCCTTGCCCTAAGCGAGGTCGACAACATCGTCCCAATCATTGGGCCGAACGGAAGCGGAAAGTCGAACCTGCTTCGCGCCCTCAATCTCTTCTTCAACGACGAGGTTGAAAGCGGCGTCCCGCTAGACCTAAGTCGGGACTTTCATGATCCCGAACTCAGAAGTAAGTCGAAGAAGCTGGTTGAGGTTGAGATCGATCTTCACTTTGGATCCGGCCTCCGTGCCGATCTTCAGCAGCCGATTGAACGACTGGCTGCCGGGGCCTCGACCGTGACCATCCGAAAGCGCTGGTTCTTCGACAAGGTCACCCGAGACCCAACGATGGAACTCGGGTTCGGAGCAGTCGGCTCGGACCCGAAGCCTGTGGGAGCAGAAGATCGAGCGCTCGTAGAACGGCTTCTCAATTCGCTGCGCTTTCGCTATATCTCAAACCACGTCCATCCGACCGATCTCCTCAGAGACGAGGAGGTGAACATCCGAAAGGACCTATTTCGTCGACTGGGAAAGAGTCCGTCATTCTCGGCAGACCAGATGGAGAAGATTCGGGACGCCGCCGACTCCCTCATGGGGCCAATTTCTGAGGAGCTAAAGGCTTCCACTGCCCGAGTGTCAAACGTTGAACTGGGCACCCCACAAGACTGGGGCGAGCTGCTTTGGGCATTCGGGTTGCGGATGCAGACCGGATCGGCAGCAGGACGAGAGGCGGTACTCCACGGTTCCGGCATCCAATCGACGCTCGCATACGCGGTCCTGCATCTGCTCGACACCAACCTTGGCAGCGACTTTGGTTGGCGAAAAGGCGCCATCTGGGCAGTAGAGGAGCCCGAGTCGTTCCTGCATGCCGATCTGCAAGCTCAACTCGCTGAGTCACTGTCTCGGTATTCCAACTCTGATCGCCTACAGATTCTGTTTACGACGCACAACACGGCCTTTTTGGGAGTTGCCAAATCTGGGGTCGCCGTGGGCATGCCCGGCGGCGCCAGCGATGTCGAAGTGCTCCCTCGCTCCTCCCTAATCGACATTGCGCTCGCCAGCCGGGTCACGCCGTATACCCACCCCCTTCACATTGGCGCCATCAAGCCGCTCCTCTTAGTTGAGGGCCGTGACGATCGCGAAATCCTGTTACGCGCATACCGCGACAGCGGGGAGCCATGTCCATACGAGATCAGAGCAATGGAGGATCTTGAGCCGTCGATGACCGGGGGTGTTGAGCAAATCCAGACCTATCTCGCCAACAATCAATCAGCGCTCCGCGCTCGATCAACTGACTCCCCCGTCATCGTTCTCTTAGATCATGAGGTAAGCGAAGGCAAGCAGCGCAAGATCCAAAAAGCATTGAATGAGCACCCCACTTCAGCATGCCATGTGCTGCCGGCAACCGGAAGAACCCCGAACCTGAAGAACGACATCGCTGGCATCGAGGGCTACCTATCTCTCGACTTCTATGAGGCGGCCGAGGCAGATATGAATCTGATCGTTGTAAGGCCAGGGAACCCCGATGCTGCTGGGTGGTCGGTCGGAGTCGAAAAGTCCGAGATAGGCAAAAGAAAGCAAGACCTTCATGCCTTGCTTCGCAAGCGAGGAGATCCCTCGGACATCGCCTCGGTCACGAAACTCGTTCCGTGGATATCAAAGCTCCTCGTCACCGGAGGACAACGCATCCTGCCGGTCTAGCGGCCAGCTTGAGCAAGACGCTGAAGGCCAACCCGCTGAAGCTGAGTTCGCCTCACCGCAGCCCCGAGTCTTTTCGCCCGTGGGGACGCCGTGGGGACGGCATGGGATCAAAACTGACCCCTCATGACCCCCTATGACCCCGGAAACCGTGCCTAGAAGCCGAGCGCGAACTTGGCGTCGTCGGTCATCATTTCCGGTGACCAGGCGGGGTCGAAGACCATCTTCGGGTGGACGGCGTTGACGCCGGGGAGGTCGCCGACGAACTCCTTCATCTGTTCGGAGACCTGGGGGCCGATCGGGCAGGCCGGGGTGGTCAGCGTGAAGGTGACGTAGACGTCCTCTTTCTCGATCGCGACGTCGTAGACGAGGCCGAGTGAGACGAAGTCGAGGCCGAGCTCGGGGTCGATGACCTCCTCGAGGGCTTCGAAGACGTCCTCCTCGGTGAGGACTTCGGAGTGCTGGTCGGGAGCGGCCGGCTGGGTGGATGCTTGATCGTCAGGCATCGGACAATGGTAGCCGGAGGGCGGCGGCTACTCGGGCGCCAGAGGCTCCAGGGGCGTGCCCGGGGCGGCCGCCACCAGCTCCAGATGCCACCAGCCGACGTCGTGCCAGCGCCCACCCTTCCAGCCGATCCGCGGACTGAGGCCGATCCGCTGGAAGCCGAGCGCCTCGTGCAGGCCGACGCTGGCGTCGTTGGGCAGGGTGATCCCGGCGCAGGCGACCTGGAAGTTCTGGCGGCGCAGATGCACGAACAGCCGCTCGTAGAGGCTCCGGCCCAGGCCCTCGCCGCGGCGGTTGGAGGCGACGTAGACGGAGACGTCGGCCGCCCAGCGATAGGCGGCGCGCTCCCGGTGGGGGCAGGCGTAGGCGTAGCCGACGACCTCTCCCCCGCTCTCGGCGACGAGCCAGGGGTGGGTGGCGACGCAGCGGGAAATCCGGGCTTCCATCTCCAGCGCGTCGGGAGGCCGCGCCTCGAAGGAGATCGCCGTCTGCTCGACGTAAGGGGCGTAGATCGCAGCGCAGGCGGCGGCGTCGCGCTCGGGCTGCACGTCGCGGATGTGAAGAGTGGCCATCGCGGCAATCTAACCGGCTCACCGCACGGCCCTTTTGGCGCCAATAGGCTGCCGCTCGATGAGCGACTCGGGCCAGATCCTGCGGCGGTCGATCGGCATCGTCTTTTCCGACGGCGGGCTGCTGGCCATCACCTCGGCCCTGCCCGCCGGCGCCCGTGAGCACGGCGAGGAGGAGGTCGCGGCGGTGCTCTGCGACCCCGACGCCGCCCCGGTCACCTTCGAGGAAGCGCTGCTCTCGACCGAGTACGGCGAGGACGGCGTGCAGCGGCGGGTCACCCTGGAGCTGTGGCCCAACGCGGAGGACGGCCGGCCGCTGCGCGGCGCCGGCACGCTGATCAGCTCGACCTCGGTCCAGCGCCGCGGCCTCAACGCCGAGATCGCCTTCTTCCGCTGGTCGGTCGAGGGGCGCGAGGGACTGGGCACCTACGAGGTCGCCCGGCCCGATGCCTGAGATCGAGGCGATCGTCTGCGACTTCGGCGGCGTCCTGACGACGCCGCTGCTGACCTCGTTCATGGCGATCCAGGACGAGATCGGCATCTCGCCGGAGAACCTGGGCAAGGCGATGAAGACGATCACCGAGGAGGACGGCGGCAACCCGCTTTACGCGCTGGAGCGGGGCGAGATGACCGAGGTCGATTTCCTGACCCGGGTGACCGACGGCCTCGAGCCGCTGCTCGGCCACCGGCCCGAACTGCACCGCTTCCGCGAGATCTACTTCGAGGCGCTCCACCCCAACCCGCCGATGATCGAGCTGATGCGCGAGCTGCAGGCGAGCGGCCTGCGGATGGCGATGCTGACCAACAACGTCCGCGAGTGGGAGCCGGTCTGGCGCCCGATGCTGCCGGTCGACGAGATCTTCGAGACCGTCGTCGACTCCGGCTTCGTCGGCGTCCGCAAGCCGGAAGCGCGGATCTACGAGATGACCCTGGAGCGGCTCGACCTACCGGCCGGCGTCTGCCTCTTCGTCGACGACCTGCTCCCCAATATCGAGGGGGCACGCGCCGCCGGCATGAGCGCGGTCCACTTCCGCGACAACGAGCAGGCGATCGCCGAGATCCGCCGGCATCTCGGCTGATCGCCCGCTCTGGCGCCCTCCCGTTTATGGGCCGGTGAAGCTCCCGGCGAAGCAGGAGCCACCAGCGCAGTTGTCGGCTTCCTGAATCGCCCCGGCAAAGAAGTCGGAGACGAGCTGCTGCTCGGCGGCGGCGGCTCGCGGCGCGCCGTGCGGGTCTTCGCCGCTGCGGTTCGGCAGGTTCTCGTAGGGCGGCGGTTCGGTGCCGATCTGCGCCCCCGGGTTGGCGGGGTCTTCACGGACCGGGCCGATGTCCCAGTAGTAGATCGCCGAGCCCGTGTACGGGTAGTGGCGGATCGAGGGCACGCCCCAGAGCACGTCGGTGTCCGGCCAGCGGCCGTCGAAGAGGACCGGCCGGTGGGCAGCGGCGCCGACCGTGCGCGCCTCGACATCCGCCTGGTAGTCGGTCACCTGGTGATCGCCGAAGGCGACGTTCAACAGCACCTGGTGGGGCGGCGTGTTCGGCAGCGGGTCGTCGGTCATCCGGCTCGCGTAGCCGTTCGGCTCACCGCGGTCCCAGAGCATCTGCATCAGGTCGAGGACGAGCGGCCGCGCCGTTTCGTCCGGGTAGGACGGGTAGAGGACCGCCGCGAATTCGTCGAAGTCAACCGAGCGCGGCAGCAGCACCGAGTAGTTCATCGCCGGCACCCCGAGCGAGGCACGGGTGAAGTCCGGCGAGACCGCGGTCAGGGCGCCACCCATGATCCCGCCCTGGCTGTTGCCGTTGTAGAAGAGCTGGCTGGTGTCGAGCACCGGGCCGCTGGCGAGCGTGCCGTCCTGGTGGAAGGCCGGGTCGGTCGTGAAGCCGGAAGAGCTGATCATCGCCCGGCCCAGGAACAGCTCGTCGAGCAATCCCTGCTGGAGGCGATCGGGGATCGTCGGGAAGGCGGAGATGTCCTGCAGCGCCCCGACCACGGCCGGCAGGTCGGACTGCGACATGCCGATCTCGTCAGTCGCGCACTGGACGATCCCGCGCGCCTGGGAGAGGCTGCGCTGCGGGCTCGACGCCACCTCCGAGGCAGTGCCGAACAAGCCGTGCCCGTACAGCGAGGGGCGCCCGGCCGCGGCTGGTCCGCTGACCACCGAGTCGGGAATGATGCAGTCGAAGTTGGCGGTCCAGGTCCCGTTCTGGGTCGGCGCCCCGCCCGCGTCGAGCTGGAAGGTGCCGGCGGCGGCGCAGCTCGGGAACAGGTAGCAGGGCACCTGGAAGCTGCCTTTGACGCGGCGGGCGATTTCTCCAGGGTTCGGGGCCGTTTCGACGCTGGCCACCTGGAAGCTCGGCGAGACGCCCTGGGGGACGCCGTCGGCCAGGTTGGTGTCGCCCAGCTGGGCGAAGGCGGCGTCGCGCATCGCCAGCTCGCGGCCGCTGTTGTTCTGGTCGCTGGCCACGGTGAAGTCCCAGGCGAGGTAGAGATCGCGGCGCTCGATACCGGAGCGGTCCAGGCGCGAGAAGATCGCTTCGAAGTGGCCGCGGCGGGCGTTGATCTGCGGCTGCTTCGACGGCACGCGGTCGCGGTAGTAGCGGAAGGCGGTCGGGGCTTCGATTCGCTGGCCGGCGGCGTTGCGGAGGTCGCGCAGGGCGACGATGTAGCGGTGCCCGGAGGCGAAGTTGACGGCCGGATGGATCTCCAGCACGGCTTTCGAGGGGTCCGCTGCGGTCGAGTCGATCTCGGTCCAGATCGGCCAGCGCTTGCCCGTATTCGCGTCGATCACGATGACCGGCGCGTTCCTCGCCCTGTACTGGCCGATGTGGTTGATCGGCACCGCGCCGGTGGCGGCCACGTCGGCGACGGTCTCGATGCCGGGCACCTTGACCAGGATCGCCGAGCCGGGGCTGAACCCGTCGGAGGCGTTGTAGGGGGTGGGATCGATGTGGGTACCGAGCGCGTTGGCCGGCGTCCCGGTGGCGGTGAAGTCGACGCGGCGGCCGGTGGGGCTGCTCGGGTCGGAAGCGGTGTAATAGTCGTCCGGGAAGGGCAGCATGCAGAGTTCGTTGCCCGGGTCGGCGATGAAATCGCAGCTTTCGGCGTCGCTCATGTCGATCGGCGGCAGCGGCTGGTGCGGTGGCTTGTGGCCGTGATGGTGATGGCCGTGCCCATGTCCGTGGTGATGGCCACGCTGATGGCCATCTGACGACGCCAACGCGACGCCGGACAGCGCGATCCCAAGAACCAGAGCGACAACGGTTGCAACGGCCACGTTCAAGCGATTCCTCATCGGCAATCCCTCCGAACCTGTATCTGGCCAACCCCCGCGCACGTGCCGCAAACCCGGCCGTGCCTGACCTATCTCTCCTTTTGAATCACGTTAACAGGGCCGTTTGCTCGGCCCCAGCAGTGATCCGCAGCGCTACTGCCAGCCGCTAATTGTCGGAGCCGGCGCGGTCCCAGATGTACAACTCGACGGCCTCGACCGCGAGCGCCATCAGGCGGGGCGCGGAGAGCAGGCCGAGGACCAGCTCCAGGGCGTCCTCCTCGGTGACTCCGGCGTCGACGGCCTCCTCGCCGCGGAAGCCAGCGGCGAGCTTGAGGGCCTCGCGGCGGTTCTCGCCGAGCGAGCCGAAGGCGCCCATCAGGAAGTCGCGGTTGGGAACCGGGTGGCCGACCTCGAGCGAGCCGTGCCAGGCGGCGAGCATCGAGAGGTCGTGTTCGTCGAGCTCGGAGATCGCCTTCGCGTAGTGGACCTCGAGCTCGGTGTCGGGGATCTCGTCGACCCAGGCGCGCACGGCCTCCCCCAGCAGCTGGCGGCGGGCCTCGCGGCCGACCGAGTCGGCGATGGCGCGGACTGCGTCGGCTGGGTCTACGAAACAGAGGGACATGGGCTGATTGGCAATTTAGAGGGGGCGGTAGACGTCAAAACGGGGGCGGAAAACACCCGCTTTGCGGCTTTGCGACGGGCTCTGCGTCCATTTTCGGGTGCGCCGGAGGCGGACCTATGCTGGGTCGCTTGCCGACATGCCTCTGAAGCTGATCCACGGACCACCGAACTCTGGCCGCGCCGGGCTGATCCGGCGCCGCTTCGCCGCGGCGCTTGACCGCGATCCGATCCTGGTCGTCCCCAACGTCGACGACGTCTTCGCCTTCGAGCGCGAGCTCTGCGCGGAGGGGGCGGCGCTGGGCGGAGCGGCAATGACCTTCGGGGCGCTGTTTCGCACCGTCGCCACGGCGGGCGGGGTGCCACCGGGGGCCGAGCTCTCGGCGGCGCAGCGGCTGCGGGCGATCGAGGTCGCGGTCGAGGCCCGGTTGGGGCGGCTCGGCCCGCTGCGCCGCTCCGCCTCGCGGCCGGGCTTTGCGCGCGCCTTCGAGCGGCTGCTGGACGAGCTGCAGGCGGCCGGAGTCGAGCCGGAGGCGGTAGAGGCCAGCGCGGCGACGCTGGAGGGCTCGGCCTACCTGAGCGACATCGCCAACCTCTTCGCCGGCTACGTCGAGGTCCGCGAGCGGACCGGCCGGGTCGACGCCCACGGGATCGCCCGCGAGGCGATCGAGCTGCTGCGCCGCGACGGCTCCTTCTGGGGCCGGCGCCCGGTCTTCCTCTACGGGCTCGACGACCTCACCCCCAACCAGCTCGCGCTGGTCGAGGTGCTGGCGGCGCTGACGGAGGTGACCGTCGCGCTCCCCTTCGAAGAGGGGAACGCGGCGCTGGCGGCGCGGGGGCGGCTTCTCGGCGAGTTACGCGAGCGAGTCGACTTCGCCGAGGAGACGGCGACCGAGGCCGATCCGGCGAACACCGAGAGCGCCCTGCTCTTCCACCTGGCCCGGCGTTTCGGCGCCGCCGACGCCGACCCTCAGCCCCCGGATCGGGATCTGCGGCTGCTGCGCTCGGCCGGGGTACGAGGCGAGGCGGAGGCGATCGCCAGCGAGGTCTCCCAGCTCGTCGCCGGCGGCACCGACCCGGCCACCATCGCGATCGCCCTCCGTGACCCGGCGCGGCGAGGGGCGGCGATCGCTGCGGCGCTGGAGGCGAACGGGGTGGCGACGGCGCTGGAGGCGGAGTTGCCGGTCGCCGGAACGGCGGTCGGTGGTGCCCTGGTGGCGCTCCTGGAGGCCGAGTTCGGCTCGGGCCGGGCGAGCGACCTGCTGCGCTACCTGCGCGGTCCGTCGAGCTTCTCGCCGGGGCGGGTCGACTGGCTGGAGCGCTCGCTGCGGCGCGGCCGGGTCGAGGACGCGGAGACGGCGCTGGCACTCTGGCAGGGCGAGGAGGGCGAGCCGCCGCGGGACCTGATGCGGCTGCGCGAGGCGGCGACCCGCTCGGCGGCGGCGCTGTCGGGCGAGGTCGGGCGCCTGGCGGCGACGATGGCGGCGCGACCGCTGCGCGGCGAGGGCGACGGGCCGGCGCTCGGCCCGGGAGACGGGCTGGAGCTGCGGGCGGCGGCCGCGATCGCCGGCGCCCTCGGCGAGCTGGCCGAGCTGGGTGGCCTGGCACCGGGACCGGCGGAGCTGGCGGCGACGATCGCCGCGCTCGAGTTCCGCGTCTGGAGCGGTCCGGTCGAGGGCCGGGTGCGGATCGCCAGCCCCTACCGGCTGCGCGCCGGCCGCTTCGACCACGTCTTCGTCGCCTCGCTGCAGGACGGCGAGTTCCCGCGCCGCGACCGCGGCGGCGACCCCTTCCTCTCCGAAGCCCAGCGCGGCAGCCTCGGGCTCGACCCCCGGCGCGACAGCGAGGCCGAGGAGCGCTACCTGTTCGGCGTCTGCCTCTCCCTGCCTCGCAAGCGGCTCTTCCTCTCCTACCGCGACAGCGACGAGAACGGCGGCGCCGAGTCACGCTCGCCGCTGCTCGACGACGTGCGGGCGCTGCTGGCACCCCTGCCCGACGGCACCACGCCCGACCCTGTCGAGGCGGAGATCACCCGCGGGCGCGACCTGGCGCGGGTCGTCGGGCCGCTGGCCGAGGCGCCCTCGGAGGACGAGCTGGCCCGCGCCCTGGCCGCGCACGGCCCCGGTGCCGACGCGGCGGCGTTGCTTGGGGCGATCGGGGTCGACGAGGCGCGGGGCGCCCGGATCGCCGGCCGGATCGCCGCCGCGCGCATCGCCGAGGCGGCGTCGCGAGCGCCCGGCCCGCTGACCAACCCCGCGGCAATCGCGTCGCTGGCCGCCGTCCCCGCCTATGGCGGCACCACCCTGGAGGGCTTCGACCTCTGCTCTTACCGCTGGTTCGTCAGCCACGAGCTCGACCCGCAGCCGCTCGACCCGGTCCCGGACCCGCTGGTCCAGGGCGGGCTGATGCACGAGTCGCTGGACCGCCTCTATAAGGAGCGCCCCGGCGGCGACCCCCTCCCCCGGCCCGGCTCCCTGCCCGCCTGGACGGCGCGCGGCCGCGAGATCGTCGCCGCGGTCGTCGCCGAGCGCGAACTCGGCTCCCACCCGGCCGAGCGGGCGATGGCGCGGCGGGTCGAGCGGCTGCTGGAGCGCTTCCTGGCCGAAGAGGCGGGGCGGGAGACCGGCGGCTTCGAGCCCTGGCTGCTGGAGGCCGCCTTCGGCGCCGGGGAGGAGAGCGAGCGGCCGGCCCTGGAGCTGGATGGCTGGGGGCTGCACGGGGCGATCGACCGGGTCGACCGCGCCGCCGACGGCCGCGCCCTGGTCATCGACTACAAGCTCTCCGGCTCGGTGACGCCGCGCGAGAAGTTCGAGGAGCAGGCGAAGCTGCAGCTGCCGCTCTACCTGCTGGCGGTCGCCGAGCACTGGGGCGCCGCGCCGGTCGGCGGCCTCTACCACCCGCTGCGCGGGACCTCGGTGCGGCGCCCGCGCGGCGTCGTCGCCGAGGCGGCGGCCGAGGACCTAGCCGACTACGACCTCTACGGCCGCGACGTGGTCGACGCCGAGGGGCTGGAGGAGCTGCTGGCGGACTCGCGGCGCCGGGCCGGCGAGATCGTCGCCCGCATGCGCGCCGGCGACATCCGCCGCGACCCCGGCCCGCGCCGCGGCCTGCGCGGCCACGACGCCTGCCCGCCCTTCTGCACCTTCGCGCCGATCTGCCGCCGCGACCGCGCCCCGGAGTACGAGGAGGACGAGGACGTGGAGGAGCGATGAGCAAGCCCACCCCCACGCCCGAGCAGGCGGCGGCGATCAAGGTCAGCGGCCGCGACGTCCTGCTCGAGGCCGGCGCCGGCACCGGCAAGACCGGGGTGATGGTCGACCGCTACTGCCGCCTGGTCTGCGACAAGGGCGTCTCCCCCGACGCGATCCTCGCCTTCACCTTCACCGACAAGGCGGCGGCCGAGCTGCGCCAGCGGATCCGCGCCGAGCTGGCGCGCCGGGCCGAGGCCGGCTCCGAGCGGGCGGCGGAGCTGCTGACCGCAATCGGCGGCGCCTGGGTGATGACGATCCACGGCTTCTGCAACCGGCTCCTGGCCGGCCACCCGGTCGCGGCCGGGATCGACCCCGGCTTCCGCGTCCTCGACGCCCCGGAGTCGGCCCGCGCGGCGCGCGAGGCCTTCGACGAAGCGCTGGCGGAGTTCCTCGCCGTCGAACCCCCCGTTGATGGGTCGATTTCCCTCCATATAGGTGGAAAATCGGCCCATCAACCGGCGGAGTCGCGGGAGGAACTGGTGGCCGCGTATGACATCGACGGGTTGCGGGGGATCGTCGCCGGCGTGCACGCCGAGCTGCGCAGCCGCGGCGAGGCGGAGCCGCGACTGCCGGAGCCGCCGCCGAGCGACCCGGTCGAGGCGATCGCGGTGACGATCGAAGCGGCCGGGCAGGCGCTGGAGGAGCTGAAGGAGAGCGATCCCAAACGGGAGCTGGTCGAGCGGGCGCTGGCGCGGCTGGGCGAGCCCGGGCCGCCGCCGAGGCTGGACGAGCTGCGGGCGCTGCGCACCGACAGCAGGGCGAAGGCGATCCTCCCCTACCGCGAGGCGATCGACGCGGCGGTCTCGGCGACGGCCGAGGCCGGCGAGGGTGGCCAGGCCTACCGCCACCTGGCCGAGCTGCTGGAGCTGTTCTCCGCCCGCTTCGAGGCGGCCAAGGAACGCCGCGCCGGGATCGACTTCGAGGACCTGCAGATCCTCGCCGCCCGCCTGCTGGAGCGGGCGGAGATCGGCGAGGCCTATCGGACCCGCTTCAGCCATCTGCTGGTCGACGAGTTCCAGGACACCAACCGCCTGCAGCTGCGGCTGATCGAGGCGCTGCGCGGGCCGCGCAGCGAGCTGGTCGTGGTCGGCGACGAGTTCCAGTCGATCTACGGCTTCCGCCACGCCGACCTCGACGTCTTCCGCCGCCAGCGCGACCTGGTCGCCCAGCGCGCCGACGCCGAGCTGATGGCGCTGAGCGGCAACTTCCGCTCGCGGCCGCAGCTGATCGCCGCCGTCAACCTCTTCGGCGCGGCCCTGCTTGGCCCGTCCTACCGGCCGCTGCGGGTCGGCGCCGCCGCGGATGACGACGCCCCCGCCGGCCAGGGCCCGCCGGTCGAGCTGCTGCTGACCGGGCGCGACGGCTGGGACGAGGAGGAGATCGAGCTGGAGCCCGCGATCGACGGCCACACCCCGCTCAACTGCCTGGCTGAGGCCCGCTCGGTGGCCGAGCGCCTGCGCGAGCTGAACGAGAGCGGGATCGACCGCGGCGCGATGGTCGTGCTGCTGCGCGCCTTCACCCACCTCGACGCCTACGAGGACTCGCTGGAGCGGGCCGGCCTGCGGCCCTACGTCGTCGGCGGCCGCGGCTACTGGTCCCAGCAGCAGGTCTCCGACGTCTGCGCGCTGCTGGCGACGATCGCCAACCCGCTCGACGACCAAGCCCTCTTCGGCGCCCTCGCCTGCCCCGCCTGCGGCGCCGCCCCGGACACGCTCTGGCTGCTGCGCGCGGCGGCGGGCCGGCGGCGCCACGTCTGGCCCGCCGTGGAGCGCGCCGTCGGCGCCGGTGAGGCGGAGCTGGACGACCCGGAGCGCCTCGCGCAGATCCCCGCCGCCGAGATCGAGCTGCTGCGCGGCTTCGTCGCCACGATTATGGGCCTGCGCGAGCGCGGCCCGCGGCTCTCGCTGGCCGCGCTGATCGAGGCGGCGACGACCGAGACCGGCTACGACCTGGCGGTGCTGATGCGCCCGGCCGGCGAGGCCCGCTTCGCCAACGTGCGCAAGCTGATGCGCCTCGCCGCCGAGTTCGAGAGCCGCGAGGGGCGCGACCTGCGTGGCCTGCTCGACTTCCTCGCCGCCCGCGCCGAGAGCGACGCCGAGGCCCAGGCCGCGACCGCCGCCGAGGGTCACGACGGGGTGCGGATCATGACCGTCCACAACGCCAAGGGCCTGGAGTTCGACGTCGTCGCCGTCCCCGACCTCTCGCGCAGCCTGCTGGCCGGGGCGCGGCCGCCGCTGCTGACCCTGGGCCGCGAGCAGCCGCCGCGGGTGGGGATGCAGCTGCGCCGGCTCGGAACCGGTGCGATCAACCTCTACGACTACGCGGAGCTCTGCGAGGAGGCGAAGGGGCGCGACGCCGAGGAGGGATTGCGCCTGTTCCACGTCGCCGCCACCCGGGCGCGCGAGCGGCTGATCCTCAGCGGCGTCGTCAAGCCCGAGCCGGGCCGGGAGACCAAGCCCTCGACCCCGGTCGTCGAGCGCCTGGTCGAGGCGCTGGGGGCGACCCGCGACGCCGACTCCGTCGCGATCGTGCCGCCACCCGAGCCACGCCCCGGCCTCGATGCCAGCTTCGGCGCGACGGAGATCGCGATCCGCGTCAACCTCCCCTCGCCCGAGCGGGCGGCGGAGCTGCGGGCGACGCGCCGCGACGCCGCCGCCGACCGCCCGCTCGGCGAGGGCCCGCCGCCGCTGGTCGAGCGCCGGCCGCCGATCGTCCCCAGCCGCCCCCTCTCCTACACGGCGATCTCCGCCTACGAAGAGTGCCCCTACCGCTTCTACATGGAGCGGGTGCTGGGGCTGGACGGGGGCGGTCGTCTTTTGTCGCCCACGGGGCAACAAAGAACAACCACCCCGGATGCCGAGCGCGCGGCGACGCCCTCGGCCCGGGAGGAGCGCACGGCGCAGGGGGCCGCTGTACACGCGCTGCTGGAGTGGAGCCAGGCCAACGGGTGGCGCAAGCCCTCGGAGGGACTGGCGCGCCGCCACGCGGTCGCCGCCGGCCTCGACCCCAAGGCGACCGACGCGGCGGCGCTGCTGGAGCCGGTGCGCGGTTGGCTCGGCTCGGCGTTGTGCGAGCGGCTCGGCGCCGCCGCGACGCGGGTCCGGGCCGAGGTGCCGATCCTGCTCGGCATCGGCGACACCGTCCTGCGCGGCTCGATCGACCTGCTGGTCGAGCGTGAGGGCGAGCCGCCGCTGGTCGTCGACTACAAGACCGATCGCCTCGACGGCTCCAGCCCGGAGGAGCACGCCGCCCGCTATGAGACCCAGCGCTCGATCTACGCCCTGGCGGTGGCCGAGTCCCTCGACGCCCCCGAGGTCGAGGTCGCCTACGTCTTCCTGGAGTGTCCCGAGGAGCCGGCCATCACTCTGCTCGACGGGGCGGCGATGGAGGCCGGCCGCGAGCGGCTCAGCGCCGCCATCGCCCGCATCGGCCGCGGCGAGTTCCCCGTCGCCGAGGTCGAGGACCGGAATTGGAATCTCTGCCGCGGCTGCCCGGCTTTGGGACGTCTCTGCTCAGGCCCTCGGGAGACGGGGATGGGGTGAAGCGTCTTGTACTTTTTTGCTGACCGCCAACTCGGACGGCCCAAAGGCGCTCACAAAAAAGTTAAGCGAAACCCCATTTCCGTCTCCCGCACGCCTACGGCTCAGCGGACACATCCAGCTTCGCGGCCAGCTCGTCGAGCTTGAGCTCCTTGAGCCCCTCGCCGACGGCCTCCAACTCGGCGGCGCAGTAAGTGACCAGCTCACGGCCCTCGCCGCAGAGGTCGAGGGTCTCGCGCAGGCCGGCCTGGCCGGAGTCGAGCCGGTCGATGATCTCCTCCAGTCGCTCCACGGCGACCTCATAGGAATCAATCTCCGCCCGCGTGCTCTGCTCTCGCTCATTCGCGCTCATATTCACCGGCAGTCTCGCTCATTCTCTTCCGCGTCCGCCGCGGGCCGGCTTCAAGTCGACTCGTCCGTCAGCGAAACGCAGCCTAATTTCCTCCGCGGCGCGCGCCGCCTCGGCACTGGTCACCGGTTCCCCCCCGGCCGTCTCCGCGAGCGCGTAGCCGCGCTCCAGCGTCCGCTCGGGGTCATGGGCCCGCAGGGTCACCGCGGCCCGCCTCAGGGCCTCACGGCGCCGCTCCAGGGCTCTCGTCGCCGAACGCTCGATGCCGGCGCCGCGCCGGCGCTCCTCGGCGGCCGCGGCGGCGGTACGCTCGATCCCGCGCCGCCGGGCGCGGTCGAGCACGATCGTGGCGATCCGGCGCTGGAACGCATTCCGCGCGGCCAGCCCGCGTTCGGAGGAGGCGCGGATCTCGCGGATCTTCTGGTTGAGGCCAGTGCGCTCGCGCTGCAGGGCTCGCGCCGGCCCGCGCGCCAGCGCCGCCAGATGCCGGCCGCGGGCGCCGATCGTGCCTTCGCCCACGCGCCGCAGCGAGAGGGCGGCGCGCCCGAGGTCGCGGCGGGCCACCCCGCAGTCGAGCGGCACCGCCGCTTCGGCGGCGTGGGTCGGGGTCGAGCAGGCGACCGCGGCGACGTCGTCGATCAGGGTCGTGTCGCGCTCGTGGCCGATCGCGCTGACGACCGGCACCCGCAGCATCGCCACCGTGCGGCAGAGCGTCTCGTCGCAGAAGGCCCAGAGGTCGGCCAGGCTGCCGCCGCCCCGGGCGACGACGATCGCCTCGACCTCGGGCCGCGCCGCCAACCCCTGGATCGCCGCGGCGATCGCCGGCGCCGCGTGGCGGTCCTGGACCGGCGCGAAGGCCCAGACCACGGTGCCGCCCCAACCCCGCCGCCGCAGCCCGGCCAGCAGGTCGCGCCGGGCCGCGCCCGATTCCGCCGTCACCACCCCGATCGTCTTCGGCAGCAGCGGCCGCAGCAGCTGCTTCTGCAGCTCGAAGAGGCCCTCGCCGCGCAGCTGCTTGCGCAGCGCCTGCAGCCGCGCCAGCAGGTCCCCCTCCCCGGCCAGCCGCACGTGGGTGGCGCGGAAGCTGAAGCTGGGCGAGGCCTGACCGCCCCCCGGGTAGTAGTCGGGCCCGCCGGAGATCACCAGTTCGGCGCCGTCGCGCAGCGCCCCCTCCGGCAGCCCGGCCTTCTCCAGATCGTTGAGCCAGATCGCGCAGGGAACCGCGCCCTGGCCGTCGCGCAGCTCGAAATAGGCCTGGACCTTGCTGCGCCCGACCCCGGTCACCTCGCCGATCAGCTGCACCCGCGCCCGTTCGCGCATCCACTTCTGGAGCTGGACCGCGTAGCGCCCGACCGGGAACGGGCCGGGCAGATTCGGCCCCGCCTGCGGGATCACCTCGCCGAGCTCGATCTCCCCTTGCTCCACGCGACGAGGCTAACCGGCTACCCGGCGTGCTTCCACTGTTGGGCCCAGGCTCTGAGCTCACGAATCGACGGACCGAGCTGCTCGCCGATCGGAGTCAGCGAGTACGTGACCCGTACCGGCGTCCCCGCTTCGACCTCCCGTTCGACCAGACCTTCCTCCTCGAGCTCGCGCAGGCGCTGGGAGAGCAGGCGGTCGGAGAGGCCTGGAACGACCTTGCCCAGCTCGCCGAAGCGCATCGGCCGCTCGGTCAGGGCGCAGACGATCGCTCCCGTCCAGCGCTTGCCGATCAGCTCGATCGCGGCGTGGAAATGCGGGCAGACGGAGCCGGGAGGGCCGGCGGGGACGTGGGTCGACGTGACCGGTTCCACGAGATCCGAGCTTACTGAACGTAAGTGTCGGGCTTTTGGGTAGGTGGCTCGCCTAGCCGGTGCAGGGGCCGGTGGCGACCGTGGCCGAGCTCTGAGCGAGGGCGTCGCGGACGTCCTCGGCGGGGATCGCGAAGCCGCCCGGCGCACCCGCGGTGGTGGCGGCGAAGACGGTCCCGACCACCCGACCCTGAGCATCGACCAGCGGCCCGCCCGAGTTGCCGCTGCGCACCGAGCCCCGCAGCGCCACGATCGTGCGGTTGACCGGTCCGTTTCCATAGGAGTCCTCGCTGACCGTCGGGCGGGTCTCGCCGAGGCGGGCCGCCGCAACCGCGTAGGGCCCGTTCTCCGGGTAGCCGAGCACGGCGGCGTCGGAGCCCGAATCACGCTGGTCGGAGATCAGCAGGGTCGGCAGATTGGCGCCGACCCGCAGCAGCGCCAGGTCGTCCTCCGGGTCGTAGTAGACGGGCGTCGCGTCGAGCTGGACCCCACCCTGGGTGGTGACGGTGGTGTCATCGGAGCCGGCGAGGACGTGGGCGTTGGTGACGACGAGGCCGGGCCGCACCGCCCAGCCGGAGCCCTCGACCCCGAGGCCGCAGGCGGTCCCCAGCACCCGCACGACCGAGCGGCCGGCGCCCAGCACGTCGGGGTCGGTGGCGATCGCGGGGTCGGGCGGGGCCACCGGCGCCGCCGGGCCGGTCACCGAGGGCGCCGGGTCGACGCGGTCGAGCGCGTTGAGAACCGGGCCGGAGGGCGGCAGCACCTCGTTGAGGCTGCGCAGGATCAGCGACTCCTGAACGTCGGCGCGCAGACGCGCGGTCCCCGGCGCGTGCAGCGCCACCGAGCCGAAGACCCAGACCAGGCCCAGCGCCACCGAGGCGATCAGCGCCGCCCCGCCGGCGCCGTCGGCCAGGTGCAGGACGGGCCTGCGGATCACCTTCGCCCGCAGGCCCAGCGCGAAGCTCTCGACCGCGACGGCGACCAGCGCTCCGGCCAGCAGCGCGCCGAGAGCCGCGCAGAGCGGCGCATAGGGGGACTCGGAGCCCTGGGAGAGGACGAGCGGCCCGAGCCGGCCCCCCGCGACGGCACCCACCGCGAAGCCGACCAGGGTCATCGCGCCGACGATCAGCCCCTGCCTGTAACCCCATAACCCGAGTGCGATGGTGAAGGCGACGATGGCCCAATCCAGAACGGTCACCACTGAATAGAAGCATGTGGGTGATCGCTCTATTACCTTTCACTCGGTGAGCCAGATGTCACCCGAGGTGGAGCGGCGACGGCGCCTGGCCACCCGCACGCTTCCCCTCGCGGTCATCGCGATCGTCGCCTTCGTCGTCGGCGCCGCCGCCGGCGCTCCCGGCTCGCCGGAGAAAGAAGTCGCCGGCCGCTTTGCCGACGCCTGGGCGGCGGGCAATTTCACCGCCATGTACAGGGAGTTGAACCCGGCCTCGAAAGCGGCAATCGGCGTCGACCGCTTCACCCGCGACTACCGCGAAGCGGCCGAGGTGGCGACGCTGCGCTCGCTCGACCCCGGCTCGGCCCACGACCCGTCCTCGCTCAATGGGGAGACCGTGATCCCGATCCCGGTCGCGATCGCCACCGTCGCCTTCGGCCGCTTCGAAGACGAGGTCGAACTCCCCTATTCCGACGGCGGCATCGCCTGGAACCCCAGTCTCGTCTTCCCGGGGCTGCACAAGGGCGAGCACCTTGAAAATCAGATCGAGCTGGCGCCGCGGGCGCCGATCCTCGCCGCCGACGGCTCGCCGCTGGCCGAAGGGCCGGCCGAAGAAAGGGAACACCCACTCGGCAGCGCCGCCATCGACGTCACCGGTGAAGTCGGCGCCGCCGGCGAAGACGACCTGGCCAAGCTCGCCCGCCACGGCTTCGCCGCCGACACGCCGATCGGCATCAGCGGCCTGGAGCGGGCGCTCAACGCCCGCCTCGCCGGCAAGCCGGGCGGCTCGCTGCTGGCCATGGGCGAATCGGGCGCCTCGGTCCGGGTTCTCGCCCAGGCCGATCCCGAGCCGGGGGCACCCGTGAAGACGACGATCGAGCCGGACCTGCAGGAAGCCGCCGTCGCGGCGCTGGCCGGCCGCTCCGGCGGCATCGCCGTGCTCGACTCCCGCAACGGCGACGTCCGCGCCCTCGCCGGCCAGGCCTTCTCCGCCCCCCAGCCCCCGGGCTCCACCTTCAAGATGATCACCACCGTCGCCGCCCTGAAGAACGACCTCGTCTCGCTCGACGACGAATTCGAAGTCACCAACGGCGTCAACGTCGGCGGCCGCTTCCTCAGCAACGCCAACGGCGAGTACTGCGGCGGCACCTTCCGCCAGGCCTTCGCCGAGTCCTGCAACGCCGACTTCGCGCCGCTGGGGCCGAAGATCGGCAACGACGAACTCGTAGCCACCGCGGAAAGCTTCGGCTTCAACTCGCCCCCCACCCTCTACGCGCCGCGGCTCGTCCGCGAAGCCGAACTGCCCGAATCGACGATCCCGACCGAAATCGGCGAAGAAATCGACCTCGGCGTCTCCGCGATCGGCCAGGGCGAAGTCCTGGCGACGCCGCTGCAGATGGCGAGCGTGGCGCAGACGATCGGCAACGACGGCGTCCGCCAGCCGACCTCGATCGTCGCCAACAAGAAACTGCGCCCGCACGCCAGGCCGGTGCGGGTGATGTCGAAGAAGCTGGCCGGCGAACTGACCGAGCTGATGACCGGCGTCGTCACCGAAGGGACCGGCACCGCCGGGGCGATCCCCGAGGGGCAGGTGGCGGGCAAGACCGGCACCGCCGAGCTGGGGCCGAAGCCGGGCCAGGAGAACGAGGAAAACCCGGACCAGATCAAGGACGCCTGGTTCGCCGCCTTCGTCCCGGCCGAGAGGGCCAAGCTGGCGATCGGGGTGCTGCTGATCGAAGCCGAAGCCGCCGGCGGCGACGTGGCCGCGCCGGCAGCGGCCGAAGTTCTCTCCGCCGGCCTCTAACCGGGCCGGCCGCCGCGCCTAGAGGTCGAGCGTGACCTCGGCGTTTTCGCCTTCGGCGCCGGGGATGTGCAGCGTCAGCGGCCGGTTGTCGGAAGCCGCGGCGGGCAGCAGGAAGATCGCCACCGAGCCCTCGATCGGGCCCTGCTGGGAAGTCGAGTCGAGCACCGGGATCTGTTCCTGCGGCTCGACTTCGCCACCGAATTCGAGCGCGTAGAGGCTTTCGCTCGGCAGCACGTGGTAGGTGGTGTGGTCGGCGTCGGTGATCGTCAGCGTCGAGGGCAGCGTCTGCGGATCGTCGCTTTCGTTCTGGACCTCGAAGAAGACGCCGAAGTAGTTGGATCCCTCGGGAGGCGGATCCTGGCCGACCAGGTAGGCGGAGTCCTCGCTGTCGTTCGGGTTCAGGTAGCGCGAGAAGGTGACGTTGAACTGCAGATCGCCGAGCACCACCGGCTCGCCCTCGGCCACGTCCTTGGAGTCGCTCGAGTAGCCGCAGGCCGAGACGCCGACCACGAGGACGGCGAAGGCCAGGGCGGCGAGCAGCGGCAGGACGAGTCGGCGGTTCGGGGACATCGGCGGCGAGAGTCTATTAAGCGATGCCGGTCGCGTATCTGTTGCCCCCCGCGACGGCGATCCGATCGCCGTCCCAGACGCCGGACTCGAGGCCGTCACGCAGCCTCTTCGTCGCCTCGCGCCAGCCCCGCTGCTGCCACACGGAGCCGGCGCTGAGCAGCTCCAGGCCGCGGTCGAGCGGGCTCGGCTCGGTCCAGTGAGACATCCGCACCGCGGTCAGCGAGCCCGGCCCCTCGGTCAGCTCCCAGACCGTGTGGTTGGGGATGCGGTTGACGCGGCCGCCCTGGCCACGCTCGACGATCCGGAAGGGCTCGTCGAGCTCGACGATCGTCGTGTCCATCCAGACCGAGCGCAGCGGCGCCTCGACCCTGAACCTGGCGCCGGCGCCGACCCCGGTCGCCTCGAGCCGGGTGAGGTGGAAGCTGGAGAGAAAATGGTCGGTGAACGAGGGGCGGGCGGCCATGTCGCCGATCGCTTCGAAGACCCGCTCACGCGGGACGTCGATCTCGGTTTCGGCGCTGATCGGACCCATCGCGGCGCGATTCTAGTCGGCACCCACCTCGCGGCGACCACATCGGTCCAATTTGAGTGACGGAGCGCACTCAGCGCGCTAGGATCGCACCAAGCCGAACGAAGGAGGGAGCCACCATCTTCGACAGCATCAAAAGCAGCCCGCTCGACGACCGCTACGAGACCGGCGCGACCCCCGGCGAGGGGACGTTCTTCTGTCTCGTCTGCGGCTCGCAGCTCTCGATGCAGGAGACCGACGAGCTCCCCGATTGCCCCCGCTGCGGCGGCTCCGAGTTCCGCCGCGACTCGATCTTCGAGTCCCGCCAGGACCACGGCACGACCAGCGAATTCCCCGCGCCCAAGACGCACGAGCCGCCGAGCTGGCTTGCCAAAGCGCGCGAACAGCAGTCCAGCTCCGGCTACTGCCTCGCCCTCCAGGGCGATGACGGCGAGATCATCTCCTTCCCGATCGAGCGCGGCTGGACGCGGATCGGCCGCAGCCCCAATGCCGACCTGCGCCTCGACGACCCCAGCGTCTCCCGCCGCCACGCCCTTGTCGTCGCCGAACCCGACAAGCCGATGCGCGTCCTCGACGACCGCAGCCTCAACGGCGTCTTCCTCAACGGCGAGACGGTCGAGTTTGCGCCGTTGAACGACGGCGACGAGCTGGCGATCGGTCACTACAGCCTCTACGTGCTGAAGCTCTAGCCGGCGCATCTCGGCGTCCTCGGTCGCTCGCGTGCAGAGCACGCCACGCTCCCTGCGTCCACCGACCTGCTTGGCTAGCCGCGCCCCCGAGCGGTTCTGGCCACCCCCGTCCCTAAGATCGCCGCAGTGAACGCCGCCCCCAACCCGGTCGACCCCTCCCCGCCCCCCGGCGACGCGGGGATCTCCGTCGCCGCCGATCGCGCCCGCGCCGAGCTGCACGAGGAGATCGAGCGCGTCCGCCTCGGCGTCGAAGAGATGCTCGCCGAGCAGGGCGAGCCGATCAACACGGAGCTGCGCCGCGAGCTGGACGCCCTGCGCGAGGACACCCGCCTCTACGTCAAGAAGCGAGTCCGCAGGACCGAGAAGAAACTGGAACGCACGGTCGAGAAGGTCGACGACCGCACCCGCAAGCTGGAGGCCCGGATCGACCAGGTGGAGGCCGACCGCCAAGCCGCCGAGTACCGCATCCACAGCTCCACCGAGCGCATGCTCGACGGGCTGCTGCAAGAGGTGCGGGCGATTGCCGATCTGTTGACTAGGCAGTAGGTGGTGAGGCCCGGGGTGGGTGGCCCTACCGGCTCAACTTTTTTGGGGATCGCTTAGAGCCGTCCGAGCTTGCCTGCCGCAAAAAAGTACAAGCCGCCGGCAGGGCCACCCACCCCGGGCCTCTCAACGGCATGTCTGGTCAGAAGAACCGCAAAGGTGCGCTTTTGCAGCAGTTCCGTCTCGCCTGAGAGGTCTCTTTACCCGCACCGAAGAAGGAATCTGTTCAGCCAGAGAACAAGCGAAGGTCCCGGCGGATCCAGTCCCTCGGGACGCGTAGGGAGGGTCGGGTACCCCCTCCGGCGGCTTGTACTTTTTTGCGGCAGGCAAACTCGGACGGCCCTACGCGATTCGCAAAAAAGTTGAGCCGGAGGGGGTACCCGACCCTCCCTACTCGGTCGAAATGCTCGGATCCGCCTGGACCTTCTCGGGCACGATCATGAGGAAGTTGCTCGTTGCATCCGCGGCCAGGTCGAGGACGCGGTCGGCCTCTTCGTCCTGACCCGTGGCGCGCAGTTCTTTGGCGTAGTGCTGCATCAGGTCGTCGATGTCGAGGAGGCCCTCGGCGTCGAGGTCCTTGAGCTGGACTTTGGCGCCCTCGCCGAGGCGGTCGACGATCGCGTCGCGGTCGATGCCGAAAGCGTTGTGGCGGACGTAGACGCGGCCGCCGGTCATGCCGGCGCAGGCCCAGGGGCCAAGATCGCCGAGCACGAGGGCACGGCCGGAGGTCATGTACTCGAAGGCGAAGCCCTTGGCGTTGGCGCGGTCGACGACGCAGCCGCGGCTGTCGTCGATGCGCTGCTCGGGCTCGCCCGCGAGGACGACGTCGGCGCCGGAGAGGCGGATGCAGAAGCGCGAGTCGGCCGAGCCCTGGACGTAGAGGCGACCGCGCTGGGCGCCGTAGGCGAAGGACTTGCCGACCGAGCCGTTGAGGCGCTTGCCCTTGGCTCCCTTGCCCTTGAGGATCGCGATCGAGCCGCCCAGCATCGCCTTGCCGACGCCGTCCTGGGCACCGCCCTCGATGCGGATCGAGACGCCGTAGGCGTTGAAGGCGCCGAGGCCCTGGCCGGCGACGGAGCCGCCGTTGAACTCGAGGCTGGCGAGCACTTCGTCGTTGGACTCGGGGCCGTCTTCGAAGATCCGCGAGCGGGCGATCGCGCCGGCCAGCTCGGTGCCGAGGACGCGGTCGTCGGCATCGGTGGCGCGGGGGAACTCGTTGCGGATCGTGCGGCCCTGGCAGATGTCGCCGGCGAGGGCGGCGATCTGGGTCGAAGCCTGCTTCTCCTCCATGCGGATCGGGCGGGCGACGACGAGGCCGGCTTCCGCGCGCGCCTCCTCGACGACCGGCAGGTCGATCGGTTCGAGGTCGAGGAACTCCTCCAGCGGCGTGATCAGCGGCGCCAGGTCGACCTTGTCGTGGGCCGCGGTCTGCTCCAGCAGGTCGTAGCGGCCGACCAGGTCCTGGGCGCGTTCGTAGCCGAGCGAGGCGACCACCTGCTTGACCTCCTCGCCCATCGAGGCGAAGAAGCGGGCGCAGCTCTCGGCGGCGAGGTCGACCTCCTGCGGGGTGAACTTCTTGAGGCCGTGCTCCTGGGCTTCCTCGACCGTCTCGATCTGGGTGGCGATGCCGACGTGGCAGGTGTCGAGCTGGCAGCCGCGGCAGATCGTGCAGCCGAGGCTGACCATCGCCAGGGTGCCGAAGCCGACCCGGTTGGCGCCGAGGCAGTGCAATTTGACGATGTCGTGGCCGGTCCGGTAGCCGCCGTCGGCCCAGATCTCGACCCGGTTGCGCAGCCCGGCCTCCATCAGCGCCCGGTGCACGGCGCGGGTGCCGATGTCCGAAGGCAGGCCGACGTGGCGCAGGGCGTGCTGGCGGGCGGCGCCGGTGCCGCCCTCGAAGCCGGAGAGGGTGATGATGTCCGCCCCCGCCTTGGCGATGCCGAGGCCGATCGTGCCGATGTTCGGCACCACCGGCACCTTGACCGAGACGCGCACGTCGGGGTTGACCGTCTTCAGCTCGTCGATCAGCTCGGCGAGGTCCTCGATCGAGTAGAGGTCGTGGTTGTTGGAGGGCGAGATCAGGTCGGTGCCGGGCGAGGCGTTACGCGCCGCGGCGACCTTCTCGGAGACCTTCTTGCCGGGCAGGTGGCCGCCCTCGCCGGGCTTGGCGCCCTGGCCGATCTTGATCTCCGCCAGGTAGGAGGAGTTGAGCATCTCCGCCGAGACGCCGAAGCGCCCCGAGGCGACCTGCTGGCCGCGCCACTTGCGGTAGTGGCCGTACATGTCGCGGATCTCGCCACCCTCGCCGTTGACGCAGAGGATGTTGGTCGCTTTGGCCGCCTCCGCGTAGGCGCGGAAGGCCGGCTCGGACTGCGAGCCGAAGCTCATCGAGGAGATCACGATCGGGTAGTCGTGGTGGCCGATGCCGGCGTCGACGACGCTCGCGTCCTTGAGGGGCTCCCGGTCGCCCACCAGGCCCATGATGTGGCGCATCGAGATCGGGCTCTGATGCTCGAGGTCGCGGACTTTCTCCGAGTAGTCCGCGTAGGAGCCGCTGCCGTTGGCGGTGGCGATCGCGGCCTTGTAGACCTTCGGGTAGAAGCGGAACGTCTTCGCCGGTTTGGCCGCCTCGTCGTCGCCACTGAGAGCGCGGGCGCGGGCGTTGGTGTCCTCGTCGTTGTCGGCGAAGCCGGTGCCACCGCTCGCCGAGGCGGCGAAGGCCTGGGTCTGGAAGATCTCGGCCAGCTCGGGCTTGACGCCGATCGAGGAGAACTGGCGGGCGTAGCCGCGCACCTCGTGGATGCCGATCGTCGAGATCACTTTCTCGATCCCCTTGGTCAGGGCGGCGCAGAGGTTGGCGACGTCGGTCTCGTAGTCCTCGACACAGACCACCTCGACCATCGTGTAGGGGCAGACGCCGTCGGCGCCGAGCCCGAGGGCGAGCATCGTGTCGTGGACGTTGCGGACCGCGGCGGAGCGCAGGACGATCCCGCAGCGGCGGCGCAGGTTCTCCTCGCCCGGCTCGACCCGGAACTGCTTCAGCGCCATGTCGACCGCCGAGGTCGCCAGGTGCGGGTCGATGTAGCGGCGCTCGCCGTCGTAGACGGTGCGGTCGGTGAGGATCAGCAGCTCGGCTCCGTTGCGGACCTTCTTCACCGCTTCCTGCTTGAGCCGCTCGATCGCGCCGCTGGTCGTCTCCGACTCCAGCAGCGAGATGTCGACCGCGGCGGCGCGGCCGCGGAACTCCTCCCAGAGATCCTCGAGCAGGTAGGTGCGGTGCTTGCGGGCGATCCGGCGGTAAGCCTCGTCGGAGAGCGGCGCCAGGCCGTGATGGCCGCCGAGGATTACCGGGAACGCCGTTTCGACCGTGCTCGTGTCCTCACCGGCGGCGTGGATCGAGGGGCGGCGGCCGAACAGGGTGCGGGTGGAGAAGTGCTCCATCTCCCGCTCGCGGTCAATCGCCGGGTTGGTGACGACGGCGACCGTCTCCTTGAAGTAGTCAGCGAGGTTCTGGCGCTCGGGCGAGAGCGCCGCCAGCGGCCCGTCGTAGCCGAGCGAGCCGACCGGCTCGGCCCCGTTGGAGGCCATCTGCTGGACCAGTTTGACGTCGTCGCGCTGCCAGCCGAAACCGGCGAGGACGCGGTCGGCGACCTTGACCGGCTCCTCGGGGCCGGCGTCGGAGTAGCCGGGGACGTCCTCGCCCTCCAGCGGCCCGCCGGTCTCCAGGGCGCGGTCGTAGCCGGCCGCCTCGTCGACGCCGTTGCGGCGCAGCCAGCTGTCGCGGACGATCCGCAGCATCGCGTCGTGGGTGTGCAGGGTCGAGCGCCTGGCGCCACGGTCGATCAGGACCAGGGCCTTCTCCCCCGGCGCCAGCGGCTTCGGCTCGGAGACCATCGAGGCGACCGAGACGACGCCGGGCTCGGAGCTGAAGACGAAGTCGTCCTCGGTCTCCACCTGCCACAGCGGCCGCAGCCCGAGGGCGTCGGCCGAGAACACGCACTCGTCGGTGTGGCGGGCGATCAACGCCACTGGGCCCTGCGCGAACGGCCCCATCGCCTGGTGCAGGTACATGTAGAAGGGATGCAGGTCGGCGGGGAAGGAGCGGATCTCCTCGACGATCGGCGGCAGCACCATCTCCATCGCCTCGGCGAGGCTGAGCCCGGCGCGGCTGACCAGGGTGTCGATCGTGCGGTTGAGGTCCTGGGAGTCGGAGGCGTCGGGCTGGATCGGGACGCCCAGCATCCGCGCCTCCTGGCGCAGCTGTTCGATCGTGTTGATCTCGCCGTTGTGGCCGAGCACCGAGAACGGCTGCACCCGCTTGAACGAGGGCCAGGTGTTGGTCGAGTAGCGGTTGTGGCCGAAGCAGCCGATCGTCTCGAAGCGCTCGTCGTGCAGGTCCGGGTAGTAGGCGCCGAGCACGTTCGGCGTGCCCATCACCTTGTAGACGCAGGTGCTGGCGGAGAAGGACGGGACGTGGACGTCGAGCTGCTTCTCGAGGTCGATCAGCAGGTCGAAGAGGATGCGATCGCGGTTGGCGGCGTCGGGGACGAGGCCGGCGATCTGCCAGAAGTGCGGCTCCTCCTCGCGGGCGGTCGGCCCGAGCGCCGGCGAGTTGACGACGCCGATCCGCTCGGCGAGGACGCGGAAGCCGCCTTCGTTGAGCAGCTCGCGGGCGTCGTGCTGGACCTTGTCGAGGTCCTGGGAGCGCTCGATGAAGATGTGGGCGACGGCGAAGGCGTCGTCGAGGGTCAGCGAGGGGTCATGGCCACCGGAGCGGACCTCCTCGGCCCAGATCTTCCGTGGCAGGTCGAGCAGCAGCCCACAGCCGTCACCCTCGCCATCGACGTTGCCGGCGCGGTGGAGCATCTTCTGCAGGGCCGGGATCGCCAGGGCAATCGGCGCGTGGCTCGGCGTCGCGTCCTTGCGGACCGAGGCATAGATCGCGCAGGCGTCCTTGTCTTCGACGCTCGGCGGCGATACCAGTGGCTTGTAGGGCAGCTCGGGCGAGTAGCGCTTGATGCTTGCGCCGGCGGACTGGTGCTCGGACATGTGACCTCCCGGGTTCCGCGCCTTCTTCGAGTGGGCGCGCGACGGGTTGACGAGTCGGAGAATTATAGGGCCAGGGACGTGCCCAGCCCACGCGTCCGCATTTAGCCCCGCTATTCAGGACTAAATGCGGACTCCTGCCGCCCGGCGCAGGTCAACGAGAGGGACCCCGGGGCGACGGCTCTTCAGCGGCTCCAGTCGGGTTCGAAGGCGTTCTTGACCAGGGTTTTCGCCTTGCCGCCGCCGTAGGGAATCGTCGCGACCGCGTGGTTGGGGCCCGGTTCGAAGCCGCCGCTGAAGCCGAGCACGGTGCTGCCGTCGCCCGAGAGCGCGGTGCCGACGAAGCCGACCTCGCGTTCCTTGGTCAGCGGCCGTTCCGCTCCGCTGGCGGGATTGACGGCGACCGCGTAGCTGGTGTCCTGACCGCCGAACTCGGCCAGCAGACGCCGGCCGTCGTCCGACCACTGGACCGGCGTCAGCCCCGACACCAGCTGGCCCACCTTGGTCCGGGTCAGGCGCTTGACCCCGGTGCCGGTGGGGCTCATCAAGAAGAGCTCGTTCTTGGGGCCGTACTTGCGCTGCTTGGCGCCGAGCAGCTTGACGAAGACGATCTGTTCGTTCGGGCCCCAGAGCGGGGTCTGCGAGACGTGGTCCCTGGTCAGCCGCACCGGTTTGCCACCCGCGACGGGAACGCGGTAGACGTCGCTGCGCGCCGGGAAGCTCGTCCCGGCCGCCACCGAGTAGACGAGTTCGGTGCTGTCGGGAGAGAAGCTGAAGCCGCTGAAGTAGCCGCTGGCGAGCGTGCGCAGCACGGTGCCGCTGGTGACGTCGATCAGGACCAGCTTGCGCTTGCCGAGTTCGGGGCCGCGCAGCGCGGCGATCAGCCGCGAGTCCGGGGAAAAGGCAAAGTAGAAGCTGTCCTGGAAGTCGCTGAGGATCGTCTTCGAGCCGCCGCCGGAGGCCGAGGCCAGTTTCAGCTCGTGCTTGCCGGCGCCGCGTTCGCGCTGGTAGGCGATCACGTCGCCGTCGGGCGAGACGTGCGGATTCGAGCCCGGCCCGACCCTGAAGGCGCCGCCGCCGTTGTCGTTGGCGGCGAACACGGACGGGTGGGTCGGGTTCTTGACGTAGACCAACGTCGCCCCGGCGGCGCTGGGAAGCGCGAGCAGCGCGATTGCGGCGACGAGCGCCCCCAGCAGTGAAAACTTCGGCAGGCTTGGCATAGCGGCGATCCTAACCGCGAGATCGGCCGCGAGTCTGCTCCAGTGTGCCTATAGGAAACACTGGAGCAGACTCGTCAGCCAGGACCGACAATTGCCGCCGCGACGAGGCCGCCACTGACGCCGACGAAGGAGACGACCGCCAGCGAGCGGTACCAGAGTTGCTTCTCCGCGTCGGGATCGAAGGCGAGCGGGACGAAGAGGAAGGGGTTGACGGCGGTGCCGAAGACGAGGGCGACGGCGATCGCGGTCGGCAGGTCGGGCACCGCGAGGCCGACGCCGATCAGGATCAGGCCCATCATCACGTAGTCGAGGTGGACCTGGCGGATCCGCTGCGGGGCGACGACGCCGATCCGCTTCAGCCACTCCGGCTTCTCGCCGCGAATCACCATCGCCCAGCCCAGCAGGCCGCCCAGCGCCAGCTCGATCAGTCCGATCCGGACGACCCAGTCCATCTCAGAGCTCGGGGACGTCGGCGCCGAGGGGGGTGAACGGCAGGCGCCGCACCTCGGCCCAGCCGGCGCAGCGGGTCTCCAGCGCCGCGGCGACGTTGCCGGCGTCCTGCCAGGTGGTCCAGACGAGGACGGTCGGGCCGGCGCCGGAGATCGTCGCCCCCAGGGCGCCCAGCTCGGCCGCCGCGTCGACGATCTCCATCGAGCGCGGGTAGAGGTCGCGGCGGCGCGGCTGGTGGATGCTGTCGCGCAGGCCGCCGGAGACGAGGTCGAGGTCGGCGCTGCGCAGGCCCAGCACCAGCAGCGCCGCCGCGGAGACGTTGGCGAGCGCGTCGGCAAGCGGGATCTCGGTCGGGATCGCCGCGCGGGCGAGCTTGGTCGAGACCTCCTCCGGCGGGATCGCGACGATCCCCTCCAGCCCCTCCGGCGGGTCGAAGCGGGCGGCCAGCGGCGCTCCGTCAGCGTCGGCGCCGCAGACCACGAAGCCGCCGTAGATCGCCGCGGCGACGTTGTCGGGGTGTCCCTCCAGCTCGGTCGCCCGGCCCAGCATCTCCTCTTTGGAGAGGGCCAGCTCGAAGAGGTGGTCGGCGGCGAAGAGGCCGGCGACGATCGCCGCGGCGCTGGAGCCGAGCCCGCGCGCCAGGGGGATCTCACTGCGCAGCCGGAAGGCGATGCCATCGGCCGGGTGCAGGCTCTCGAAGGCACGGACGACGAGGTTGTCGCGCCCGGTCGAGACATCGAGCCCGCCCGGGTCGAGCGAGAACTCCCCGGTCTCCTCGACCTCCAGCTCCAGGTGCAGCGAAACCGCCGCCGCCATCGCGTCGTAGCCGGGCCCGAGGTTGGCCGAGGAGGCGGGAACGCGGACGAGTCGGTGGCGAGCGGTCAATCGAAGACGGCTCGCTCGACGGCGCTGAGGTCGTTGTCGCAGTTGATCACCGCGGGCGCTTTGCCGAGCGCGGTGTCGGGGTCCTTGAGGCCGTGGCCGGTGAGCACGCAGACGACCGACTCGGGCGGCGCGGCGTCCTCGATGACCGGCAGGCCGTGGGCGAGCAGGCCGGCGACGGAGGCGGCCGAGGCCGGCTCGCAGAAGACGCCTTCGCTGTCGGCGAGCCAGTGGTAGGCGTTGAGGATCTGCTCGTCGGAGACGGCGGCGACGCGGCCGCGTGAGGTCGTGAAGGCGGTCATCGCCTCCTCCCAGCGAGCCGGGTTGCCGATCCGGATCGCCGAGGCGACGGTCTCGGGGTTGGCGACCGGGGCGCCGCTGACGAGCGGCGCCGCGCCCTCGGCCTGGAAGCCGTAGAGCACCGGTGGCACCGGGCTCGAACCGGTGACCTCCCCCTTGTCGAGGTAGCGCTCCGGCGATTGGGCGACCTCCTGGAAGCCGCGCCAGTAGGCGGTGACGTTGCCGGCGTTGCCGACCGGGATCGCCAGCGCCCCCGGCATCTCTCCCAGCTCCTCGACGACCTCGAAGGCCGCCGTCTTCTGGCCTTCGATGCGGTGCGGGTTGACCGAGTTGACGAGCTCGATCGGGTGCTTCTGGGAGAGCTCGCGGACGATCGTCAGGGCGTCGTCGAAGTTGCCCTGCAGCGCCACCACGCGGGCCCCGTGCATCAGCGCCTGGGCGAGCTTGCCGATCGCGATCTTGCCCTCGGGGACGATCACGGCGCCGCGCAGGCCGGCCCGCGCCGCGTAGGCGGCGGCGCTGGCGGCGGTGTTGCCGGTCGAGGCGCAGATCACGGCCTCCGCCCCGCGCCCCTTCGCGCGGGAGACCGCGACGGTCATCCCCCGGTCCTTGAAGGAGCCGGTCGGATTGGCGCCTTCGAACTTGAGGTAGGCGCGGGCGCCGATCCGCTCGGAGAGCCGCGGCGCTTCGATCAGCGGCGTCGAGCCCTCGTTCAGGGTCACCACGGGGTCGCCGGGCTCCAGCGAGAGGCGGTCCCGGTAGCGATCGATCAATCCCGCCGCCACTAGAACTCCTTCTCGATGACGTGGATCGAGCGGGGGGACGAGCGCAGGTCGTCGAGCTCGCCGAGCGCCTCGACCGCCGCCGCGAAACGCGACTCCAGGCACTCGTGGACGACCATCACCAGGCGGGCGTCGTCGCCGGCGCCGCGCTGGACGACGCTCTTGACCGAGATGTCGTGGTCGCCGAGCACGGTCGCCACCGTGGCCAGCACCCCGGGTCGGTCGGCGACCTCGAGGTAGAGGTAGAAGGAGGAGGTGACGTCGGCGACGATCGGCAGCTCGGCGCGCGTCTCGTGCACCGGCGCGTCGCCGGCGAGGATCGAGACGACGTCGCCGAGCACGGCGGAAGCGGTCTGCAGCCCCCCCGCCCCCGGCCCCGACATCGTCACCTCGGTGATCGCCGGCGCCTCGACCATGACCGCGTTGAACGGCCCCTCGATCGGCGCCAGCGGGTGGCCGGGGTAGAGGAAGCAGGGGAAGACGCGGACGCTGATGCCGCCGTCGCGGCGCTCGGCGACCCCGAGCAGCTTCAGCGAGAGGTCGAGCTCCTTGGCGTAGGCGAGGTCGTCCGGCTGGATCGCCTCGATCCCGTCGTAGGGCACCTCGGAGAGATCGACGGGCGTGTGGAAGGCGAGGCGGGCGAGGATCGCCATCTTCGCCGCCGCGTCGGCGCCGCTGACGTCGTCCGAGGGGTCGGCCTCGGCGTAGCCCAGCTCCTGCGCCCGCGCCAGCACCTCGTCGTAGCCGGCACCGCTCGCCGCCATCTCGCTGAGGATGAAGTTCGTGGTGCCGTTGACGATCCCGAAGATCTTGGCGATCTCGGTGACGCCGAAGCTCTCCTGGATCGTGCGGACGATCGGGATCACGGCGGCGACGGCGGCCTCGAAGCGCAGCTGCACGCCGGCCTCACGGGCGACGCCGAAGAGCTCGTCGCCGTGCTTGGCGAGCAGCTGCTTGTTGGCGGTCACGACCGGCCGCCCGGCCCGCATCGCGTCGAGGACGAAGCCGCGAGCGGGGTCGGTCCCGCCCATCAGCTCGACGATCAGGTCGGAGCGCTCGAGGATCGCCCCGAAGTCCCCCTCCGAGCGGGTGAGGACGCCGGCGATCTCGGGACGGCGGCCGGTCGCGGCCTCGACCGCGTCGGCGCGCTCGGCGAGCAGGTCGGCGAAGGCGGCGCCGACCGTGCCGCGTCCCAGCAGCCCGATGCGGATCGGTTTGGAAGGGTCGCTAGACATCGCGGGCGGTGAGGTCCTCGTAGGTCTCGCGGCGGACCACGACCCGCGCCTCGCCGTCGCGGCAGAAGAGCACCGGCGGCCGCGGCACGCCGTTGTAGTTGCTGGCCATCGCGTAGCCGTAGGCGCCGGTGGCGGGGGTCACCAGGACGTCGCCGACGGCCGGCTCGGCCAGCATCGCGTCGCGAACGAGGATGTCGCCGGACTCGCAGTGCATGCCGGCGATCGTCACCAGGGCGTCGGGCGGGGCGGCGGCGCGGTCGGCGATCAAGGCCTCGTAGCGCGAGCCGTAGAGCATCGGCCGCATGTTGTCGGACATGCCGCCGTCGACGGCGACGTAGGTGCGGACGCCGGGAATCTCCTTGACGGTGCCCACCCGATAGGCGGTGACGCCGGCGTTGGCGACCAGCGAGCGGCCCGGCTCGACGAGGATCCGCACCCCCTCGCCAAAGACCTCGGCGACGCCGCGCACCTTGACGTCAACGTAGGCGTCGATCGAGGGCGGCTCGTCCTCGGCCGTGTAGGCGACGCCGAGGCCGCCGCCGACGTTGACGACCTTGCACCACTCGCCGGCCAGTTCGCCGAGGGCGCGGATCGCCAGCGTGTAGGGCTCCAGCTCGAAGATCTGCGAGCCGATGTGGGCGTGCAGGCCGACCAGGTCGAGCTTGTCCGAGGCCAGCACCCGCTCGATCGCCCGCGCCGCCAGCCCGTCCTCGAGCCCGAAGCCGAACTTGGAGTCGAGCTGTCCCGTCTGCACGTAGCTGTGGGTCGAGGGCCTGATCCCGGGCGTGACCCGGATCAGCACCCGCTGGGGGGAGTCGAGCAGCCGCTCGCAGCGCTCGATCTCATCGAAGGAGTCGAGGATCAGATGGCGGATGCCGGCGCGGGCCGCGAAGAGGATCTCCTCGTCGGTCTTGTTGTTGCCGTGCATGTGGATGCGGTCCGGATCGAAGCCGGCGCGCAGGGCCATGTGCAGCTCGCCGCCGGAGGCGACGTCGACCGAGAGCCCCTCCTCGGCGAAGAGGCGGTAGGCCGCGGTGCAGGGCAGCGACTTGCTGGCGAAGAGGACCTCGAAGTCCTCGCTGCGGCGCTCGAAGGCCTCGCGGTAGGAGCGGGCCCGGGCGCGGATGTCGTCCTCGGCGTAGACATAGGCAGGAGTGCCGAACTCGGCCGCCAGATCGACCAGGTCGCAGCCGGCCACCTCGAGGTGGCCGCGCTCGTTGACGCGGCTGCCCGCCGGGTAGACCGCCGACCCTTCGATCGGATCGCCGCTCGCGACCGACCCCGCCTGTTCTCGCTCCGCCATCGGACCGGCATTCTGACGGTTAACGGGCGGGAGGCTCGGTCAGCGGTTGCCGGCCAGCAGGCCGCCGACGGCGCCAACGGTTTCGTCGACCACCTTGCCGACCGTCGATTCCGGGCCGGCGACGCCGTTGACGACGCTTTCGGTGACGCCGCTGACGCCGCTGCTTTCGAGCGTCCCGCCGAGCACCGTTTCGTCGACTTTGGAGACCGTGTCGTTGACGGTTTCGGTGACCTGGCCCGCGGTCGAGGGGGTCGTGCCGCTGGTGGCTCCGCCGTCTCCACCGGCGCTGCCACCGCCGCCGCTGGGAGGGGGAGTGGATCCACTGCCACCACCAGAGTTGGAGGAGCCACTGTTGCCGCTCGGACTGGACGCGGTGGAAGTCGGGGCCGAGGTCGAGGTCGGCTGGGACCCGGTGGCTCCGGAACCGCCGTCCTGACCACCGGTGCTGCCGCCCGGCCCCCCGCCGTTGCCCTGGCCACCACCGGCAGTGGCGAGGTCGCCGCCCGCCGCGACGGAGCCGGCCTCGTCGCGTGAGCCGGCGGGGGCTCGCCGCTGCCTCGTCCCCGCCGAGGCGCCGCGGGATCCGCCGCCCGCCTTGGCCGCCGCGCCGCCGCCAGCCGCCGTGGTCGCCGTGCCGCCAACCGGCTTGCCGCTGGAAACCGCGCTCTCGCCGCCGCCGCCGAGCGCGGCAATCGGCCAGTCGCGGAACACCTGGGCGGAAACGAGCACGGCAAAGGCCACGATGGCGATGGCGATCAACGTCGCCCCTCCCACCGCGCCTACCAAGTAGGTGTGAGCCTGGCGAATCATGGGGAGCTACCTATTGCTAAAGGTAACCCATCGGGTCGGTGACGGAGCCGTTTATACGAACCTCGAAGTGCAGGTGGGGTCCGAGGCAGTAGCCCGTGCAACCGGTGTAGCCGATGATGTCGCCCTGGGAGACCGACTGTCCCGCGGCGACCGCGAAGGAGCTCTGGTGGGCGTAACAGGTGGAGAGCCCGCCGCCGTGATCGATACAGGTGTAGTTGCCGTAGCCGCCGCTGCTCGCCTCCGGCTCGGTGAAGATGACGGTGCCCGAGGCGGCGGCGCGGATCGGCGTCATTTCCGGCACGGCGATGTCGATGCCGGGGTGGTACTCGTAGCCGGCGCCGATGTCGCGGCCGCCGAAGCCGGAGACGACGGCGCCGCTGACCGGCCAGATCAGGCCGCCGCTGCCACCCTGGATCGGCCCGGCCGGCAGTGGCATCGAGCCGGTGGCGGAGAGCTGCGCGGCGATCTTGCCCTGGATCGCGGCGACGTCGCCGTCCAGCTCTTCCTCGTGTTCGCCGATCTGTGCCAGCGCCGCGACCCGCTTGGCGCGAGCCGAGACCAGCGCCTGCTGGTGGCTCTGCAGAGCGGCGCGGGCGCTGGCGAGCGCTTCCTCTTCGGAGGCGATCGCGTCGCGGGCGGATTCGATCTGGTCCTTGGCGCCGCGCAGGCGGTCGACGGTCCGCTGTACCTGGTCGCGCAGTTCGCGGACGCGGCCGACCACGGCCTCGTCCATCCCGTGCAGGCGATCGAGGTATTCGGCGCGGGCGGCGAGGTCGTCGACGCCGCTGGAGCCGACGATGACGCTGATCACGTCCGGGGTGCCGGTCTCATACATCGCCACCAGCCGGTCGCGCAGGGCGCCGAGGGCGCGTGCGAGGCGGGAGCGCAGTTCCTCCAGGTGGTCCTTGGCGACGTCGAGGTCGGCGACCGCCTTGTCGAGCTCGGCCTGCTTGGCGGCGAGCCGGGCGCGAACGGCTTCCTCGCGGCCGCGGATGCCCGCGACTTCCCCGGTGAGGCGGTCGATCTGATCGCCGTAGTGGGAGATCGTCGTCGTCAGCACGCCCTTCTTCGCGCGGACTTCGTCCAGCTTCGCCTGCTTGGCTTCGAGCTTGGATTCGAGATCCGCGGCCGGCGCCGGGCCGGCGAGGAGCAAGGTGCAGAGCGCCGCGGCGGCAATTGACAGCGCCACCGCGACGAAGCGGTTCCTGGGCAGCATCGTTGCGAGGCTAGCCAAGGCCGATTACCGGCTCGCGACCTGGCCCGCTCCTGCAACCGCCCTTGCGATCAGCCGTCGGAGCGAGCGTTCTCCACCCGCAGCAGTGCCTGGTCGGCCTCCTCCTCCATCTGCAGGGTGGTGTGCTCGATGCCGAAGCTCTCCGTCAGCGCCAGCTCGAGGCGGCGGCGGACGAGGTCGCGGTCGCAATCCCGGGAGACGACCACATGCGCGGCGAGGGCGCCGAAGCCGGCGGTCACGGTCCAGACATGCAGGTCGTGGACCGAGCGCACCCCCTCCTCGCGGCAGATCGCCGCGCCGATCCCGTCGACGTCGAGGTCGGCCGGGGCGGCCTCCATCAGCACGTCGAAGGGCTCCTTGATCAGCCGCCAGGAGGAGGCGAGGACGAGCGCTGCGATCAGCAGGCCGACGATCGGGTCGACGACGTCGGAGCCACCGAGCAGGACGAAGGCGCCGGCGATGACGACGCCGAACGAGCCGAGCGCGTCGGCGACGCTGTGGCGCAGGACGCCCTCGAGGTTGATGTCCTCACGCTGGCCGCGGGCCAGGACCCAGGTCGCGGTGAGGTTGCCGGCGAGGCCGAGCGCGCCCAGGGCGAGGACCCCGGCACCGTCGATCGCGGGCGGGTCGGAGAGGCGGCCGATCGCCGCCCAGGCGATGGCGACGCTGACCACGACCAGCAGCAGACCGTTGACCAGCGCCGCCAGGACCTCGGAGCGCTGGTAGCCGAAGGTGCGCTGGCCCGCCGCCGGCAGCGAGGCGAGACGGGCGGCGATCAGGGCCAGGACGATCGAGCCGACGTCGGAAAGCAGGTGACCGGCGTCGGCCAGGACCGCCAGCGACCCGGTGAGCAGACCGCCGACGACCTCGGCGAGGAGCAGGACGGCGTTGATCGCCAGGGCGATCCACATCCGCCGCCTGCTGTCCTCGCGCCGCGCATCGAGCGCGTGCGAATGCCCATGCGGTCCGTGCATGCCCCTGAGCATAGGTCGATGGGCCGATTCCCCTCCATATAGGAGGGAAATCGGCCCATCGACAGAGTCCTTAGGCGGGGACGGGCTCCTTGGGTTCCATGGCCTTGGCGGCGACTTCGGCGCCGTAGCCGAGGCGCTCGGCGTAATCGCGGGCCTGCATCCGCGAGATGACCATGCGCTGAATCTCCGCCGTGCCCTCGAACAGCTGGTAGATCTTGGCGTCGCGGAAGAACTTCTCCAGCGGGTACTCGGTGTTCCAGGCGTCGGGGCCGACCAGGTCCATCAGCGTCGTCGTCGCCCACGTCGTCACGTCGCCGGCCTTGAGCTTCGACATCGAGCCCTGGCCACCGGTCATCGGCATGCCGTTGCGACCCATCCAGGCGGCCCGCTGAACCAGCAGCCGTGCCGCTTCGATCTCGGTCGCGACGTCGGCCAGCGTCTGCTGGACGCGCTGGGTCTTCAGCAGCGGGGTCCCCCCTTCGGACTGGCCGTCGAGGTATTCGAGGCTCCACTCATAAGCGGCCTGGGCGATACCGAGCGCCGAGGCGCCGACCAGCGGCCGGGTCACCTCGAAGGTCGCCAAGGCGTCGGCGCCGCTCGATTTCTTCCCTTCCCTGCCCCGCTGCAGCTTGCGCTCCAGCTTCTCCTCGCCGCCGAGCAGGTTCTCGATCGGGATCCGGCAGTCCTCGAGCACGATCTCGGCCGTGTGCGAGGCGCGAATCCCGAGCTTGGTCTCCTTCTTGCCCTGGGAGAGGCCGGGGGTGTCCTTGCCGATCACGAAGGAGGCCTGGCCGCGCGTGCCAAGGGCCGGGTCGACGGTGGCGACGACGACGTGGACATCGGCGATGCCGCCGTTGGTGATGAAGACCTTGGTCCCGTTGAGGACCCACTCTTCGCCATCGCGCTTGGCGGTCGTCTTCAGGCTCTTGACGTCGGAGCCGGCTTGCGGCTCGGTGACGGCGTAGGCGCCGAGTTTGATCTCCTCGTCGTCGCCGAAACACTCCGGCACCCAGCGCATGATCTGCTCCGGCGTGCCCGAGGAGGCGATGCCGGCGGCGGCGAGACCGGAGCCGGAGATCGCCAGCGCGGTGCCGGCGCAGCCCCAGTGGAACTCTTCGGCGGAGATGACCTGCATCTGCCCCTCGGAGTCGCTGGCGGAGCGCTGAATCCCCTCCAGGCCGCCGAAGCCCTGCTTGCGGGCCTCTTTGATGACCTCCCACGGGATGCTCTCCTCGCGGTCGTGCTTGGCGGCCGCGGGGCGGATCACCTCGCGGGCGAAGGTCCGGCATTTCTCCTTGTACTCGAGCTGCTCGTCGTTGAGTGCGAAATCCATTGGTTCCTTCCTAGCGTGGACCGATTGACTGGTCAGTCAGCCAGTCGCTTGGAACTTTATCTGGTTGGGCAGCCAGGATCCCCGTGTAGCGTTCCGGCGTGTGAGCGCCGACCGCCCGATCAACGCCGACGTGCCGGCCACCGACCCGGCGGCGGCGGCCAGGGAGCCGAGGCAGGCCGCCGCGGGGCCCACGCCTCAGGCGCCCGCCAAGCCGGCGCCCAGCGAGGCCGCGGGCAAGGCCCCACCTCCCACCGCGCCCAAATCGCCACCGCCGCCCCCGCGCAAGCGCCGGTGTCGCCAGCCGATTCCGGGAGCCCTGAAAGGGATCGCCGCGCTCGTGGTCGTCGCGATCGCCTTCATCGTCGTCGCCGTGATCGGCGGCAGCGGCGGCGCCAAGAGCGACTCGGGGTCGGCCGGCCCGGCCCCCGCTTCAGCGCCGCCCGCCAATGGCAGGTCAGCCGAGGCAGCGGCAACCCAGACCTCCGAACAGCTCGGCTACCCCGCCTTCGCGACCGGCAACACGACCAGGATCGGTGGCTCCGATCCCGCCACCAACGCCGCCGCGGTGGCGTTGGCCGTCTTCCCATCGACGACCCCCGCCCAGCAGCCCGCGGCGGTGACCCTGGTCGGCGAAGACGATTGGGCGGGAGGGAATGCCGCCGCGGTCCTGATGGCGGCTCCGGTCCGCGCCCCGATCCTGATCTCCGGGGCCGATGATCTCCCCGATCCGACCTCGGCGGCGCTCGCCGCGCTCGACCCCCGAGGGAACGGCTCGACCGGCGGCGCGGCAGCCTTCGCGGTCGGCGACGTGGCGACGCCCGACAGCGGCAAGGTGACCAGGGTCAAAGCGGGCAACCCCGCGGCGGAGGCCGCCGCGATCGCGCGCCTGCGCGATCGCCTCTTCGGTTCCGCCCCGGCCCATTTCCTGATCGTTCCCTCGGGTCACCCCGACCTGGCGATGCCCGCGGCCGCCTGGGCGGCCCGCTCGGGCGACCCCGTCCTCTACGCCGAAGGCGACGAGCTACCGAAGCCCACCGCGGCCGCGCTGAGGCGCCACGAGAATGTGCCCGTCTACGTGCTCGGCCCCTCCTCGGCGATCTCCTCCAAGGCGTTCCGCGCGATCGCCGCGGTCGGCGGCGACGTCCACCGCGTCGCCGGCGAGGACGCGGTCGCCAACGCGATCGCCTTCGCCCGCTACGCCGACGGCAACTTCGGCTGGAACATCAACGACCCCGGCCACGGCTTCGTCCTCGGTCGCGACGACTCGCCGCTCGATGCCGCCGCCGCGGCGCCGCTCTCGGCCTCCGGCACCTGGGGGCCGCTACTGCTCACCGACGACGCCACTACCCTCCCGGCGACGCTGCGTGAATACTTCCTCGACGTGAAGCCCGGCTATACGACCAACCCCACCCGCGCCTTCTACAACCACGTGTGGGTGATCGGCGACCAGGAGGCCATCGACGTGACCCAGCAGGCAGAAGTCAACGAACTGGCCGAGCTGGCCAAGATCGGCGGCGGCGGCGGATGAGCGAGTCCGAGAACCCCCAGCTGCTGAACCGGGCTCACGAGGTGACGCCGGAGGACATCCGCGCGCTCGCCGGCGCCTCCACCCCCCACTTCGCGCTGCAGGTCCGCAACCGCATCCGCCGCCTGATCGAGCCGCTGCCCCCCGAGCATCCGGCCCGCCTCGAAGGCGAACGCAAGATCGCCCGGCTCGAAGAGCTCGCCGAGCACAGCGGCGATCCCCGCGGAACCCTGGGCATAGGGCATTGAAGTACCTGGCTCCCGGCGTCTGGCGCCTCAAGGAGCTGCCGGCGCCGAGCATCAACGTCTACCTGGCCGAGGACGTCCTGATCGACGCCGGCCGGCGCTGGGACCGGCGGCGGATCTTCGCCGAGCTCGAGGGCCGCGAGATCTCGATGCTCGCCCTGACCCACGCCCATCCCGACCACCAGGGCGTCGCCAAGGACGTCTGCGAAGCCCGCGGCGTGCCGCTCGCCTGCCATGCCGACGACGTCGAGGCGATGGAAGGCAAGCGGCCGATGCAGGAGGCCAGCGCCGGCAACCTGGTCAACAAGGTGATTCGCAAGATCTGGCAGGGCCCGCCCTACAAGGTTGACCGTGTCCTCGAGGAGGGCGACGAGGTCGCCGGCTTCCGCGTCGTCCACGCTCCGGGCCACGCCCGCGGTGAGGTGATCTTCTTCCGCGAGCAGGACCGGGTGGCGATCTGCGGCGACGTGATCCGCAACCTGAGCTACGCGACGGCGCTGCCCGGGATCAAGGAGCCGCCGCCGATCTTCACCTACGACATGGCCGAGAACCGCCACTCGATCCGTAAGCTGGCGGCCCTGAACCCCACGCTGATCCTGCCCGGCCACGGCCCCGCCGTGACCGACATGGACGCCTTCGGGCGCTTCGTTGCAGCCCTGCCCGACGACGCGTAGCCGCAGCTGGGCCCGGGTAGGCGGGTTTACCGAGTTTCACCTACTGGAAGGGAGTCCAGCATGAGCACGCTCAAGAAGCGGCGCCCCTCGCCGGCAATGATCGTCGCGGTGATCGCCCTCTTCGTTGCGCTGGCCGGAACGGCCTACGCCGCGCAGACGATCAACGGCGGCGCGATCATGAAGCAGACGATCGGGGCCGGCAAGATCAAGCACAAGACGCTGACCGGCTACCAGATCAACACCAACAAGCTCGGCGTCGTGCCCGCCGCCCAGAGCGCGGTCCGCGCCAGCCACACCTACTGGGCCGTCGTCAACAACCCGGCCGGGACCGGCAACGCCAGCCTCGCCCGCGCCAGCGACGCCGGCATCACCGCGACCGAGGGCGGCGGCGCCGTCAGCGTCGTCTTCCCCGTCAACATCAGCGGCTGCGCCAACGTCGCCGCTCGCAACAACGCCGGCACCACCGTGCCAGGCGCCGGCACCGCCCAGACGAACACCTCGCCCGCCAATGCCAACGCGGTCGAAGTCCACACCCGCGACGAAAAAGGCGCCAATGCGGACGCCGACTTCCACCTGATCGTCATCTGCCCCTAGCCGCCCAGCCCACGATCCCGTGGTTCCTTTGGCACGAATACCGGCCCTAAGGAACCACGGGATTCGGCTTAGGCCGTGATTCGGGCAACGCCCATGTCGACTCGCTCGCCACGGAAAGGGACGCCCTCGGCAATCAGGAGCCGGCGCTGGCGGGCGCCCTTGGCGAGCGAGCCGTCGGCGCGCACGACCCGCCACCAGGGCAGGTCCGGCTCGTCGACCTCGAACAGCACCGTGCCGGCAAAGCGCGGCGCTCCCGGCGAGACGTCGCCGTAGGTGCGCACGAACCCCGCGGGGATCTCCCGGATCCGGTCGAGCACTTCCTGCAGGCGGGATTCGGGGGCGGCAGTCAGGCGGCGGGCCCGAAGGCGTCGATGATCCGGTTCTGGAACTCGCTCAGCTCCTCGGCGGAGATGAAGTAGGTCGGCGGGGTGAGGAAGAGGCCGTCGGCGCGCTCCGCCGTCGCCTCGACCCGGGCCCGGACCTTGTCGAGCGGGCCAGCCGCGCAGTAGGCCTCGACCATCTCGTCGCTGATCGCCGCCGGCACGGCGGCGAGGTCACCGCGGCGGAAGGCATCGCCGGCGGCGACGGCGTTGTCGGCGAAGCCATGCAGCTCCCAGAGCGGCATGTAGGTCTTGACCGTCGCGTAAAAGGAGATCGTGCGCCGGGCCATCTCGATCGCCCGCCCCTCGTCGTCATCGATCGCGCAGCAGACGGTCGGCAGGTAGTCGAAGTCCACGCGCTCGCGGCCGGAGCGCTTCAGCCCGGTTTCGAAGGCGTCGACGACGACCTCGTCGATCCAGCGCAGGCTCTGGATCGGGTGGCCGATCAACCCGTCGGCGACGTCGCCGGCCATCCGCGCCATCCCGGCCTGCACGGCGGCCGTGTAGATCGGCACGAACTCGCGCGGCGCCGGATGGGGCCGGACCCACCCCTTGATGTCGATGTCGTAGTACTCGCCCTCGTAGCGGATCGGCTCGCCGGCGCTGGCCTGCCGCATGATCAACCGCGTCGCCTCGATCGCCTCGCGCAGGTGCGGCGCCGGTTTGCCGTAGTCGGCGTTGTGCCAGGTCTCGTTGAGGCGCTTGACCCCCGCTCCCATGCCGAGCCGGAAGCGCCCGCCGGACATCTCGTCGATGTCGAGCGCGGTGACGGCGTGGATGAAGGGGCTGCGGGTGAAGGCCCAGAGGATGCCGGTGGCGACGTCGATCTTGGTCGTCTTCGCGGCCAGGTAGGCAGCCTGGGTGGCGGCGCTGCGGAACAGCTCCGGCGCCCAGACGCACTCGACGCCGGCGGCCTCGGCGCGCAGCGTCTCGGCCTCGAGCTCGGCGACCGAGTTGCCGATCGCGGCGACGGAGATGCGGTCGAGGGCGCCCATCCGGTTCGCGTCAGATCGCGGCCGGCGCACCGGCGCGCGTCAGCACCGCGTCGGCAACCCGTTCGCGGTGCCACTTGGAGTCGCCGAAGATCGCCGCGTTGGAGCGGCCGCGCTTGAGGAAGAAGTGGAGGTCGTGCTCCCAGGTGAAGCCGATGCCGCCGTGGACCTGGATCGAGGCGTCCGGCACCCGCCAGCCGGCGTCGCCGGCGTAGGCCTTCGCCATCGAGGCGGCCAGCGGCAGCGACTCGGGCTCGGCGTCGGCTGCCCAGGCGGCGCCGTAGACAGCGGAGCGGGCGTTCTCGGTCTCCAGCAACATCTGCGCGCAGCGGTGCGAGACCGCTTGGTAGGCGCCGATCGGGCGGCCGAACTGCTGGCGATCTTTGGCGTACTCGACCGCCATCTCCATCGTCCGCTGGGCGATCCCGGTCGACTCGGCGGCAAGGGCGACGCAGAGCCGGAAGAAGACGGGGTAGTAGTCGG
>Ga0193706_1000154_pt1 | contig 48844 bp, 39 predicted proteins | sample U3c1metaG_FD_160130 | JGI IMG/M metagenome (GOLD analysis project Ga0193706, IMG submission 160130) | Soil microbial communities from a riparian zone of the East river system, Colorado, United States - U3c1 | ecosystem: Environmental > Terrestrial > Soil > Riparian zone | place: USA: East River... | reverse complement strand
TGTTTTCCTGGCGCAGCTGCGGGCCATGGTGCGCGCCTCGGCGCACGGCGAGATGCGCATCATGATCCCGATGATCGCCAGCCTGCGCGAGTTCGAAGAAGTGCGGCGGCTGCTCGGCGTCGCCTTGCGCGAGGTCGCGGCGCGCGGACAAAAACACGCGCCGACGATTCCGCTGGGGGTCATGATCGAAGTGCCGGGAGCGGCCGTCATGGCCGACCTCTTCGCCCGCGAGGCCGATTTCCTGAGCCTCGGCACCAACGATCTCGTGCAATACGCGCTCGCCATCGACCGCACCAGCCGCTCGCTCGCGTACCTCGCGTCGCCGTTCGACCCCGCCATCCTGCGTCTCATCGTGACCTCGGTCACCGCGGCCCAGAAGTACAATCGGCCCATCTCGGTGTGCGGCGCGATGGCCTCGGATCCCCTGGCCGCGGTCTTGCTCGTGGGCCTCGGGGTGCGGGAGCTCTCCATGGAAGCGGCGGCCATCCCGGAGATCAAAGAAGCCCTCCACCGCGTTTCGTTGCCCGAGGCAGAGGCGGTCGCGGCCGAAGCCATGCGGCAAGAAAGCGCCGAGGACGTCGAGCGTGCCCTGGCCGCGGCGTTTGCTCCGCGCCTGTTCGACCTCCTGGCCGACGCCGCCGGCGAAACCACGACCTAGCACCAACGCATTCACCCGGGCCCCAAAGGATACCGTGCCGGAGGCACGGTGGGGGTGGGGTCCCCGTTCCGGACTTGCTCCGGCGGGGCGGGGCGAAGCCACCGATAACACGGCAGGCTAGCGCGCCGACGGCTTGCCGTTCGGCGCGCTAGCCGAATGGCCGAGTCGCGGAGGGGAAGCGTCGGTGACGCCGATGAAGTTGTTGACGGTCGTGTCGTCTCCCCCGCATGCCGACGCGGCGGCGATGGCGAGGGCGGCAGCTAGCAGAAGAAAGAGCGCGAGGCCGGGGCGGGCAGACCGCTCCCCGATGGGAGGAGAAAGGCGATGGGATGTCATGGTGCGGTTCTTACTTTCGTCGCTCGAACCTTAGCGAAAGAAGCGCCACGAGCCCGCCAAAAACGCTGGTTCCGAAAAGAACGAGGCTCCAGGCCGCCCACGAGACCTCTTGCGGCTGCCCGCGGAAGACCACCTCGATGAGCCGGACGGTGAGGGCGCCGATGCCCGACGCGCAGATGCTCACCATCGTCACCCGCCGCATTCCTTCGGCGAGCTGCAGCGCGCGGACGCTGTTGTTCCAGCCGCGCGCCAGCATGCGGACCCACAAAATGAGCGGCGTCAGCGTCGCGGCGAAGGAGCCGATCGTGATCAGCACGGCTTCCGGTTTGGTGACGTTGCCCGCGCCGCGCGAAAGGCGAACGATGCCGGCCAGCGCGTCGATGAGCCCTGCGAGGACCCAGAAATAGGCGACGACGGTGAGCAGCGCGATCATCGGCCGCGCCAATCGCGCGTCGCGCGTCGTCCGCTGCAGGTTCGTTTGGGAACCGCCCTGCGGCATGCTGGCACCGACGAGCAGCGTCTTGGCGCTCCCTTCGGCCTTGTCGCCGCTTTGACCAGCGGCGCGCATTCGCACAGAACCGTCCGAAGCCTGCTCCACTTCGGTGTCGAAGTGGAGGAGGTCTGCCTCGAGGTCGGCCATCGACGCGTGCCGGTCCCCCGGCTCCTTGGCCATGGCGCGCTGGATGACGAGCTCGAGCGCTTGGGGGATGGTAGCGTCGATGGAGCGCGGTCGATCCGGCTCCTCGGTGAGAACGCGGGTGAGGGTCACCGAGGGGTCGTCGGAATCGAAGGGTTTCCTCCCGGTAAGGGAGCGATAAAGGATGCCCCCCACGGCGTACACGTCGGCGCGGTGGTCGACTTTCTCGCCCCGGGCCTGCTCGGGCGCCATGTAGCTCGGCGTGCCCATGATCATCCCCGTTTTGGTGAGCGCCGTTCCGCCCGCATCGCCGACCTTGGAGATGCCGAAGTCGATGACTTTGACCGTGGGATGGGTGATGGGTCCCACCAGGAACACGTTTTCCGGCTTCATATCCCGGTGCACGACCCCGCGCGCGTGGGCGGCGCCGAGCGCTTGGCAAATCTGACGCGCGATGTTTACGGCCAGGCCGGCCGGGATCTTTCCGGCACGCTCCAGAAAATCGCCGAGTTCCTCACCCTCCAGGAACTCTCCCACCATGTACGGTCGGCCGTCCTCGGTGTGGTGAACGTCGTAGACGTCGAGCACGTTGGGGTGGGCGATGCCGCTCGCTGCTTCCGCTTCGCGCTGAAATCGCGCTACGACGTCGGGCTGGCGGGCGTACTCGGGGTGCAGCATCTTGACGGCGAAGCGCTTCTTGTTGAGCCGCGTGTGACGCGCCTCGTACACGCGCCCCATGCCCCCCTCGCCGACCATCCGGACGACCTGATAGGCGTCCCCGAGGGTGGTCCCGAGCAAGGGGTCCGTTCCGTCGTCGGGGGCGTCGATGAGGGGTGAGGCGTCCCGGGGACAGACTTTGAAATCGGCCGGGTAGCGGGCCTGGCACGTCGGACAGGCCTTGGGCATCACGCCGGAGAGGCTGCCGCGGCTCGCCAGGACCGCGCTGCTGCTCGGCAATCCCGTCGCGGCCACCCCCTGCGCCGGGCCTGGACCGCGCTCGGGCGGTGCCCCAGGGCCGGCCGGATCTTTGGCCATCGCGCCTCTCGGACCATTGGGCATGTCGGGATCATCCTAGCACTACCTCCTGGCGCGCCGACACAAGTCGCTCGGCAGCCACCCGCCCCACGTCGCTCCCCCTTGACCCACGTCGGTCCTGGCTTATCTTGCGGCCCCGCCATCTTCCTTCCAAAGGGGGAGGTCGCCAGTTCGTCCCGAAGAGGAGATCGTCCATGCCCGCCAAAGATATCGTCTACCGTCAGACTGCCCGCGCCCGGATTCTAGCCGGGGTCAACATGCTCGCCGACGCAGTCAAAGTCACCTTGGGGCCGCGCGGCCGCAACGTGCTGCTCGAGCGGGCGTACGGTGGACCCATCGTCACCAAGGACGGTGTGACCGTCGCCAAAGAAATCGAGATTGCCCAGAAGATGGAGAACATGGGCGCGCAGATGGTCTGCGAGGTCGCTTCGCGCACGAGCGACAAGGCCGGCGACGGTACGACAACCGCGACCGTGCTCGCCCAAGCCATCTACGGCCAGGGGCTCAAGCTCGTCGAGGCCGGGCATAACCCCATGGATCTGAAGCGCGGCATCGACCTCGCCGTCGAAAAGCTCGTCGCCGAAATCAAGAAGTTTTCCAAGCCGACGCGCGACAAGAAAGAGATTGCCCAGGTGGGGACGGTGAGCGCCAACGGCGACACCGCCATTGGCGACATCCTCGCCGAAGCGATGGAGAAGGTCGGCAAGGAAGGCGTCATCACGGTCGAAGAAAACCGCGCCATGGAGACGGTTCTCGACATCGTGGAGGGGATGCAGTTCGACCGCGGCTTCATCTCGCCCTATTTCGTGACTGACCCCGAAAAGGTCGAAGTTGTGCTGGAAAAGCCGTACATCCTCGTCCACGAGAAGAAGATCTCGTCGATGAGCGATCTTCTGCCGCTGCTCGAGCCGATCGCCAAAGAAGGACGCCCGCTGCTCATCATCGCCGAAGACGTCGATGGCGAAGCGCTGGCCACCCTGGTCGTCAACAAGCTGCGCGGCACGATCAAGGTCTGTGCCGTCAAGGCGCCGGGCTTCGGCGATCGACGCAAGGAGATGCTCAAGGACATCGCCGCCCTGACGGGCGCGCGCCCGTTCATGGAGGACGTCGGGATCAAGGTGGACACCGCGACGACCAAAGACCTCGGCACCGCGGCGACCGTGCGCGTGGACAAGGAGAACACGACCATCGTCGACGGGGCAGGGGACAAGAAGGCCATCAAGGGGCGCATCGAGGCCATTCGCAGGGAAGTCGAGGCGACCAACAGCACCTACGACAAAGAGAAGCTGCAAGAGCGGCTGGCCAAGCTCGCCGGCGGCGTCGCGGTCATCAAGGTCGGAGCCCACAGCGAGACGGAACTGAAGGAGAAGAAGGCGCGCGTCGAAGACGCTCTTCACGCCACGCGTGCGGCGGTGGAAGAAGGTGTGGTTGCCGGTGGCGGCGTGGCCCTCATTCGCGCAGGTGCCGCACTCGACGGCTTGAAGCTCGGTGACGAACGCGATGCGGGCGTTGGTCTCCTTCGCCGCGCCATCGAAGAGCCGATGCGGCAGATTGCGAAGAACGCCGGTCGCGAGAGCGCCGTCGTCGTCGGCACCGTCAAGGAAGGAAAGGGCGCGTTCGGCTACAACGCGGCCACCGACACGTTCGAAGATCTGCTGGAAGCGGGCGTCATCGACCCCACCAAGGTCGTACGCCTGGCGCTCGAAAACGCCGCCAGCGTCGCGGGGCTCATGCTGACGACCGAGGCTCTCATCGTCGACAAGCCGAAGAAAGAGGCCCCCGCCGGGGGCGGCGGCGGCGGCATGCCGGGCGGCATGGGTGGGATGGGCGGCATGGGTGGGATGGGCGGCATGGGTGGAATGGGCGGCATGGGCGGCGGCGACTTCGATATGGACTGAGCTTGCTCCGGGGGGGCCGGCCCGGGGCGGTGGGCTTTGCCTGATGGCGCGTTCCACCGCGCCGTCGGCAAGGCCTATTTTGACGCTAGGAGGAAGGTGCCTGTAGACTCGAGCTTCCCCCATCATGGCTCAACGACTGCCCGAGGGTAGCGCACGCGCCGGGAAGCCGAGGTAGACGCGTGGATCTTCGCGTCATCGGCTGCCACGGCGGCGAGACCCCCAAGCATCGGACGAGCGCCTTTCTCATCGACGACGATCTCACGCTCGACGCGGGCTCGCTGACGAGCGGCCTCTCGCTCAAAGCGCAGTGCAGGCTCGAGGCGTGCCTCATCAGCCACGCTCATCTCGACCACATTCGCGATCTCGCCACCATCGCCGACAATCGCGTGCAAAATAACTGCCCGCCGCTCATCGTGGCCGGCACCAAGGGGACCATCTCCATCCTGAAGAAGCACTTCTTCAACAACCTGCTGTGGCCCGATTTCGCGACCATCCCCACCGTCCAGCGTCCCACCATCAAATACGTCGAATTGCGCCCGGAAAAGCCGGTCATCATCGCCGGGCGCACGGTGCGGGCGGTGCTCGTCGATCACACCATCGAAAGCGCGGCCCTCATCGTGGAGAGCAAAGAAGGCGCCATCGCCTACAGCGGCGATACCGGACCTACCGCGCGTTTTTGGGAGCTGCTCAACGAGGTGCGCGATCTACGCGCGCTGCTCATGGAAGTGAGCTTTCCCAATCGCCAGCAGAAGCTCGCCACCATCTCCGGCCACCACACGCCGCGCACCCTCGGCATCGAAATGAAGAAGTACCGCGCCCCCAAGGACTTGCCGACCTTGCTCTACCACATCAAGCCGAGCTTTCAGGCCCAGGTCGAGAAGGAGTGCGCGGCGCTGAAGGGCTTGAATTTGAGCGTCTGCCAGCTGGGCGATCACTTCGTTCTTTAGCCGTCAGCGGAGCTCGCATTCCATAGGCGCGCTAAGCTCTTGCTGCGCGTGAACCGAACACTCGGCTCGACGCGATAGGGAAGGCAGACCAGGGCATGAGAAAAGACGACGCGCGGTCCACGATCTCCGAGTCGCGCTCGCGATGGCTGGGGATCGGCATCGCGGTGGGGCTCGCCGTGGCATGCGGCGACGCGACTGAAACGACCGGAATGAGCGGCGCGGCGGGGGGCGGCGCGGCGGGGACCAGCGGCGCAGGTGGCGCAGGAGGAGCGGCTGCCGGCACGCCCGGGGACAGCGGCACTCCCCGCGATGGTCGCGGTCCTGTACCCCCGGCCGCGCAGGGCTCGGTCTCGCTGCACGTGACGGAGATCCTCACCGACCTCACGCGATGTTCGCCGGGGCGGCAATGGGTGAACGCGCCCTCGACCCCCACGCCCGTTCAAACGCAGCAGACCTCGGACACCGTGATCGGGACCAGGGCCATCGACGGAGTGGACGGGAGCCACGTGGAGTGCGTCGTCCAGAAAAGTGGCGATCAATTCATTTTCTCGGCGGACATCACCACGCCGCGCACGGACGGCACGCAGGCGCTCCATCCGACGGTCCTTCACTTCGAAGCGAGCGCCATCGGCCCCGGCGGGCCGGCCAAAGGCACGGTCGCGGTGATGACCGACACGACCGGCGCGAACTTCGCGGATGAACAATGCTCGTTCTCCGTCACATCGCAGGGTTCAGCATCGTCGCTCGACATCGGCGCGGGGAAGATCTGGGCCAGCGTCGTCTGCCAGCAACTGACCCATCCCACGGAGCCGAACGACCTCTGTCGCGTCGACGCAGGCTTCCTCGTCTTCGAGAACTGCGCGCAGTAGGGACGACACGTCGCGCCGTTGCCCAAGACGCCGCACGCGCACTTGCACTTTCACTTGCTCCGTCAGGAAAAAGCATGGCACTCTAGGCGCCATGCCTGTCCGCTCAAGCAAAAAGCCGAAAGGTGCCTCCAGCAAGGGCAAGGGCGCCACCACCAAGAAGCCAAGGGGCGCCACCATCAAGAAGCCAATGGGCGCCTCCATCAAGAAGCCAATGGGCGCCTCCATCAAGAAGCCGAGGGGCGTCTCCACCGAGAAGCCAAAGGGCGCTTTCTCCAAGAGGCTAAGGGACGTCGGTCAGCTCGCCAGGTCGATTTTGGATCAGGTGATCGGCCACGGGCAGATGCTGCCGCCGCCACCCACGGCACCGTCGTCACCGTCCAGGAAGAACCCCGCGGCGGTCAGCCTCGGGCGGCTAGGAGGGCTCAAGGGGGGCAAGGCACGCGCGGCGAAGCTCACTTCCAAGAAGCGCACGGCCATCGCCAAGAAGGCGGCCACCGCGCGGTGGGGCGGCGCGAAGCGGTAGTCGCGGTTCACTTCGATCCTCCTGCGGAGTTCAGGAACGGCCACCTAAGGAGTATTTCTCTTCGTGTATCCCACCTTGATCACGGTCAAATCCTCGCGGATTGCCGCGAACTGAGTACGAAGCTCACGGAGGTCGTTTCCGGTGCCCGTGCTCAGGGACTTCAGCTCCTGAATCGAGTCCTTCGAGACAAATGTGTCTCGCAATTCGGATCGGACATCTTTCAGTTCCGACCGGAGCTCCTTCACGCTTTGATCAATGCGGTCACGCATCGCGGATTGGGCGCCGTAGTAAGAGCCCAGCCCGCCCACGATCAAGGTGAACAGCGGGATAAATTTGCCATAGCCATCGCCAGACTTGGCCGGAGTCGAGCTGTGGCGATGGTGCCTGCGATCACGATCGATGGCTTTCTCGAAAGCGGTCTCGAGGATGCGTGCCAAGCGCTCATCTGCAGGGTTTTCGAATCCGCGCTCCAGTTCCTGCTGAGCCACCTGGGTACTCTGCGTCATCTCGGCGCCTCCGGCCACGGGCAGTTGCTCGCACGATCCCATCATCGACCAGGTCACCGGCGAGTTGCCTGCAGCCGAATGCAATGCTGCGCCAGCAGCGCCAGAGAAGAGCGCGGCTTGCGGTCAGGCCTAGGCCGGCTGGGAGGCCTCAAGGACCGACCGTAAGCGGACCCTCGACTCAAAAAGTTAACATAATGTTTCTTATGCGAAAAACATGGAGCGTGCGAGGCTTGGAATGAGCTAGCGCCCGCGAGCCCAGCGTGGCTTGAAATGACCTAGCGTCCGCCGGGCGGATCGACGTGAATCCCCAGCAGCACCCCGGCGTTCGACATGACGAACGCGCGGCGGCCGTAGACCGCGGGGATCATGGTGACGCCGTTGGATAGGTCGAGACCATCGATGACGCCGCCGTCGAGTGGCGAAAAGAGAAACACACCGTAGCGCGTGGTGGTGACCATCACCGCGCCGGCGATGGGCACGGGGGCCGACACGCCGCCGTCCGGCAAGGCGCGCCGCCAGACTTCACGGCCGTCTTCGGTGGAGAGCGCCCAGAGGCCCGTGGTCCCCGAAGACGCAAGGAGAAGCTTGCGCGACGGGATGGGCGGTCCGACGCCGTCACGCGGATCGTGCGCCGGCTGCTGCCAGAGGACCAGCTGCGTGACGCCGGCGGCGCGGTCGTTGACCCAGACACGGCCGCCGTTGGAAGCGTCGAGCGCGAACACCCCGCCGGCGTAGCTCGCCACATAGATGACACGGCCGGCGTCGATGGTGTCGGCGATGGGGGTCGTGTCGACGTCGAGGTAGCGCGGGACATCTCCTTGCGCGTGCTCGGCTTCCGCCGAGAGGTCGACCAGCGGCCAGCGCTCGCTTCCGTCGAGGGGGTCGTAGGCTGCTACCCGGCCGTCGGAAAAGGCCACGTACACGCGCTGGTCGGAGACGAGCGGACCCGCATAGCCGGCGATCTCCATTCCGAACGCCGGACGGCGGTGCTGGGTCCAGCGCATTTTGCCGGTGGCCGCCTCGATGGCGATCACGGTGTCGTTGGCATTGACGACGTAGAGCAGCCCGTTTTTGAGCACCGGACGGCGCGCCACCTCGGCGTTGGTCGCGAAGCGCCAGATCAGCTTGCCGTCGAAGGCCGCCACCTTGTAGAGGGCTCCGTCGTTGGACCCGAAATACAAGACGTCTTCGCCCGCGTCGTAGAGCGGTTCGGTCTGGACCGGACCGAGCGTCTCGAAGCGCCAGAGGTCTCGCGCGTCGTCGGCCCGAAGGGCATAGAGCCCGCCATCGCTCGAACCGACGAAGACGCGACGTCGGATGGGGTCGATCTCGGCGCTTCCGTGCTCGTAGTCCTCCCCGGTGGTGCGCTCGGCGATGGTCACTTTCCGGCGCACGACCACGTTCATGGCGCCATTGGGACGATGCACCCAGAGCGGTAGCGCCGGATTGGCGCCCGATTGGAGCGTCTCGCACCCCGGACCCGCGCTCGCTAGCCCGAGGATGAGCGCCAGCTGGGCGCCGCGGTTCAAGGAGCCCCCGGCGGCGCCGGGTTGCCTGCCCCGCCCTTTTCGTCACCCGATTTCTTGGCTTTTTCCTGAAGCTTACGCTGCAGTTCTTCTTGTAGTTTCTTGAGATTGTCGGGCGTGACGCCTTTGCCGGGCGGAGCACCGGGAGCAGGCAGCGCGGCCTCGGCGGCCAACGCGGTGGGGTCGATGCGTCTGAGCAGGTCTTCGATCTGGCTCTCGAGGAAGCTGAACGGGCGCGACTCGCCGCCTGGGCCGGGCTGAGCCGTCTTCGACGACCCTTCGTCGCTCTTGAGGCGACCGCGGGCCCCCTTGAGCAGCTCCTTGGCCTTGTCGCTCTCCCCCTTCGCATAGAGGATGCGCGCCTCGTGGTACATCCCGAGCTCCTTCAGGCCCCGGGCATCGGTGTTTTCGAGCTCGCGAAAGGCCTTGAGGGCACCGTCCGCGTCCTTTTTGCCTTCCAGGACAATCCCCACACCTTCGAGCGCGCGGCCGCGCACGGTGACGTCGGCCGCGGCCAGCGCCGACGACTTGACCTCGTTGTACGCGGCGAGGGCCGCGTCCCAGTCGCGCTTGTCGAGCAACACGCCCGCTTCGCCCAGGCGGGCCAGAATGGCGGGCCCCGTTCCGGGATGGGAGGTGATGACCTTGCGGTAGGAGGCGAGCGCCGTTTCGCGCTTTTCTTCGATGGATTTGAATACCGGCGTCGGGTCGTCCGGATTCTCCTCGTCGTTCTTGGAGGTGGTTCCCGCCACCACGCGACCACGCTCGTTGAGGGTGCCTTTGAAGAGCTCGGCAGAAGCGGCTTCCGCGCGTTTGATCGATCGGCTGTCGTAGACGGCATAGCCAATGCCCCCCGCGATCGCCGCCACGATGACCCATTGCAGGACGCCGAAGTTGTTCTTGAGCCAGCGCGAGGCACCGGACAGGCCGCGCGCCACCGCGTCGTCGACCATCTCCCCCGGTGCGAGGGGCACCTTGCGGCGCACGGCTTCATTGCGCTTCTTCAGGAGCTGCTGCTTGACGTCTTGATTGCGGTCGGTAGCCACGGGCGGGCGACTCTAGTCTTGTCCGAGGGGGCGTCAATGAGAGGCGGCGGCGTTCGCTTGGGGAGGCGTGGAGGAAGGCGGCGGCGCCGGCAGCGATTCCCATGGTTCCGGGGGCGGCGGGGGGAGGTCGGCGGCGAGCGGCACGATGGCGACCCCCTCGACGGCGAGATTGTCCGTTCGCTCCAGTGTGAGGCAGTGGTGACGGGTCCCCGGCGCAAGCGTGGAGGGCAACGTCAAGAAGAGCTCGCGCGCGATGCCGCCCGGAAAATCGAGGGCCGTTCCAGCGTCGTCGTTGACGGCGGCGTGCGCGGCCGGCTCGGCCGGCTCATCAGGGTATCGAGCCGCGCGCAGCGCTTGTCCTGTGGTCGAGCACGGGGTGAACGCCAGGCGGCCCGGCTTGCCGTCGGTGGAGGCCGCGCGAGCCAGCAGTCGGTATCCCGGGGCGGCGCGGATTTCGGTCGCCCTCCCGTCGTTGGGTGGCAGGATCCGGAACTGGATGGCTACCGCCGTGCCCCCTGCCCTGCGCAGCCGGGCCAGATCTTCCTCGGCCGTCCCGATGAGAGGGAGCAGACCCGAGCGCCGAGCCATCTCCAGGCCGTCGGTCAGGGGGTCGGGCGTTCCCAGAAAACGAATCAACGGAGCGGCTAGCTCGGATCGGGCCTCCAGCTTGACGAGCGCGGCGGCCAGCGCGGCGCGCGTGTCTTTGTTGCGCTCCATCGTCAACCGCTCCGCGAGGGGGGCCCGGGCCGCGGGATGCCCGATCGACGCCAAGGTCTGCGCGACGTACGGCCGCAGGCGCAGGTCGCCGAGCGACGCGATGAGTGGCAACACCGCTTCCTTCGGGCGAATCTCGCCGAGCGCCGCGAGCACTTCGCGGGCCCGCGGGTACGGGAGATTTTCTGTCTGCCACCACTCGACGAGCACCGGTCCGGCACGCACGTCGCCGTTCTCGCCGAGCGCAAGCGCGGCCGCGCGCCGCGCCTCGCGGTCAGATCCCTTCAAAAGGTCGACCACGGCGTCGCTCGGCTCGCCGAGGCGAGCCAGGGCGAGCGCGGCCCAGCGACGGACGACGGGGTCGTCATCGCGCGCCACCGCAAGGCGCAAGGGCGCCGCTCCTTCCCTGCGTTTGAGATCGAAGAGCAGCTCGGCCGCCTGACGGCGAAAGCGGACGTCGCTGTCGTCGAGCAACTCCGCGATCTCGGCTGCCGCTTCGCCGTCCCCCGCTCGCCCGCGGCGAATCGGTCCGGGCCAGGGCCGATCGCCGGCGTCGGTGGCGCCATCCGTCTCGTAGTGACCCTGGGTCGCTTCGATCCGGCGCAGCGCGGTTTTCATGGCCTGAAAGCGTTCCGCGTTGGCGGCGGACACATCGCGGGCCTCGTCCGGATCGCTGCGGAGGTCGTAGAGCGCGCACGCGCCCGCGCGCCGCGCGCAGACGAGACGCCACATCGCGTCGGCGAGGAGAATGTGATCGTCCGTTTCAGAGATGGCGGGGGCCGCCTCGGACGGCGCGGAAGCGGCGCGCATCCAATGCCCGAGATCGTAGCCTTGGACGCGGGGAGGGCGCGGGATGTCGAACGCGCCGAGCACGGTGGGTAGGATGTCGATCGTCTGCACCGGCGCTTCCACGCGACGACCCGCGGGTGCGCCGGCTCCGGCGATGACGAGCGGCACCCTCACCTGCTCTTCGTAGACCGTCGTGCCGTGGTAGCGGCCGCGGTGCTCGCCGAACTCTTCGCCGTGATCGGCGGTGACGATCACCACGGTGTCGGGCTGTCGCGCGCGCACCGCCCGCACGATGCGCCCGATACCGGCGTCGGCGAACGCCACCTCGCCGTCGTACCGGTCGACGTCGCGATCGCCGAACGCGTGGGCGGCATGAGCGACGTAAGGCTCGTGGGGCTCGAACAGATGCACCCACAAGAAGAGCCGCTGGTCGCGCGGTTGGGTGGCAAGGTAGGCCCTCACGGCCTCGGCGCGCTCGCCCGGGTCGGAGAACTCGACGCGCGCGTATTCGAAGTCGAGCCTGCGGTCACGGAAGGACGTGAAGAGATCTTCGTCGATGAAGAAGACGGCCGGAGGATAGAACGCGGCGGTCCGGTAGCCATAGATACGCGTGAGCCCGGCCAGAGTATCCGAATCAGCGCCAAGCCCCTGCGACAAGAGGGGGTGCAGGTTCTTGCCCGTCATCAGCGAAGCCACCGAGTACGACGTGTGCGGCGTCGGACAATAGGCACGCAGAAAGAGGGTCCCCTGCGCGGCGAGCTTGTCGATCTCGGGCGTCGTCGGACGCGGATAGCCATAAGCCCCGACGTGATCGGCGCGAAGCGCGTCGACGGTGATGAGCAAGATGTCCCGCGCTCGCCAATCGATCTGCAGGCGTCCGTCGGTACGGCGTTCTTGCACGACCGCGCTCGGCTCGAGAGGCGCAGGTGGCGAAAGGAGAGCGCCGAGCTCGACGCCGAGCCCGAGCAGCGGCGCGTGATCGAGGAAGATCATGCGCAAGTTGTCGGCGCGCGACAGCGCTCGCGAGATACGCGGAGCGGCCCCCATCGCACCGAGCAGGGCGAAACCGACGAGCACTGGCGCGAGCCACACCGCGTCGCGTGGCGCGCGCCGCGCGCGCAGACCGTGCCCGATCACCGGCGCGGTCATGGCCGTCAGGATGGCGAGACCGAGATGAAAGGCGGGATAGAGCCGCGGCAGCACGCCGTGGTTGACGAGGCTCAAGAGGACCGCCAGCGCGGCGGCGCCGAGCGCGCACAGGCCCGGTGCGCGCGTGGTGGCACGAGCGACCGACGGCGACGCGCCGTAGGCCAAAGCCAAGCTCACCGCGGCCAGCGCACCCAAGAACGCGGCGCGCGTCGGCAGCGCAGCAAAGTGCCGCCCCCCGGTGACGCCGGCGCCCACGGTAAGCCCCATGGCCGCGCCAACCAGCCCGAGTAGGATCCGCGCGCGCGGTGCGGATGATTGCGCAAGGGCGAGAAGACCCGCGCCAGCGAGCGCGCCCGCGCTCGCGACGAGCCAGGCCAAGGGGACGATGCTGACGAGCGCGTCGGTGTACTCCCACTTGCCGGCGAACTCTCGGCGAGCAACGAGCGAGACCGCTGCCCACTCCGCCACGACCAGCACGGCGGCGCCGGCGAGAGCGTCGATGACGGGATCGAGCGCGAAGCGGCGCGCGAAGATCGTCCTCGCGCTGTCGTCAGCGATACTCAACCTCGAGGATCTCGTAATGACGCTCGCCCGCCGGCATGCGGACCTTCACCTCGTCGCCCACTTCCCTGCCGATGAGGGAGCGCGCCAGCGGCGAAGTGATGGAAATGGAGCCGACGTTCAGATTGGCTTCATCGGCTCCGACCAAGCGGTAGACGCTCTCTTCCTCGGTTTCGATGTTGGAGAGTTTGACGGTCGCGCCGAACGCAACCTTGCTTCCAGAGAGCTTGGTCGGGTCGATGATTTCGGCGCGAGACAGCTTGTCTTCGAGATCCTTGATGCGCGCTTCGATCCATCCTTGGCGGTCCTTGGCGGCGTGATACTCCGCGTTCTCGCTGAGGTCGCCGTGGTCGCGCGCCACCCCGATCTCGCGGCTGATCTTGTGCCGCTCGACCTCTTTGAGGTTCCGGAGCTCCTCTTTGAGGCGGGCGTTTCCCTCGGGCGTCATCGGGATTTGGCCATCCATGTCCCCGGTTCTACCGCATGTGCGTGGCCTTAGGCCAGCACACGGCGCACGTATCGAACCTTCTCGGTTTGCGCTCCGAGGCCGAACGGGCTAGCTCATCGACCCATCTTGCGAAAAGGTGCATCCCTCACTGTCCCGATGCGCGCGGTCGTTGCTGCGCTCATGTCGCTCCCCGCCTTCGGCGCGTTAGGTGCATGCGGCAGCGCCGCGCCCGAGAGTCGCGGCGCCTTGAACTATTCAGAAGATGCCAAACGCGCCTACGACAAGGCCATGGTGGCGTTCGAGGAGCACGATTGGGAAAAGGCGCGGGCGCTCTTCAAGGAGGTGAAGCGTAAGTACAGCTACAGCCGCTACGCTCGCCTCGCCGAGCTGCGCCTGGCCGACACCGACGTCTCCTCGGAGAAACTCTCCGAAGCCATTCAGGGATATCGCAGCTTCGTGCACGATCACCGGACCGACCCGGAGGTCCCCTACGCACGCTTTCGTATCTGCAAGTCGCTGTTCGAACAAATCAGCGACGGAGGGTTTCTCCTTCCCCCGCTGGAAGAGCGCGATCAGGCGACGAGTGGAGAGTCGTACCGAGAGATTTCGAACTTCGTCAAAGACTACCCGACCGGGCCCTATTCCAAGCAGACCAGGTACATGCTGTCCGTCGTCACCGGGCGCCTGGTACGACACGAACTCTACGTGGCCAATTACTACTTGAAGCGGGACGAGTTCGACGCGGCGGTGGCGCGCGCCCAGTACGTCCTGCGCACCTACAGCGGCTCCGGGCTCGAGCCCGAGGCGATGGTGCTTCTCGGCGAGACGTACCTCAAGATGCACAAGGGCGCTGAAGCACGGACCGTATTCAAGGAAATGCTCGCCAAGTATCCTGCCGCGCCGTTTTCCGCCGCTGCCCAGAATTTCCTGCTGGAGATGGATCGCCAGGGAAAGTAGCCTGACCCTGTTGGAAACTACGCCGAGCGCCGTCAACGACGCAGTCCCGACCCCTCCGCGGGTGCTCGTCATCGATGACGAAAAGAACATCCGGCGAACCCTGGACCTCGTGCTCCGGGGCGAAGGATACGAAGTGGTCGAGGCGCAGAGCGCCGAAGAGGCGCTGCAGATTCTCGCCAACCCCCACGCCCCGGTCGATCTCGCCATCCTCGACGTGAAGCTGCCGGGCATCTCCGGACTCGAGGCCCTGGAGCGGCTTCGCAAAGACGAGGCCACGCGCGAGGTCCCCGTCATCGTCATCAGCGGTCACGCCACGGTGCACGACGCTGTCGCCGCCATCAAGCTCGGCGCGGCCGACTTCTTCGAAAAGCCGCTCAGCCGCGAGCGCGTCATCGTCAGCGTCAAGAACGTCATCCGCACCGCCAAGCTCTCCGCGGCCATGGCCGGTCTGCGTGAAGAGCTCGAAGCCCGCTACCAGATGATCGGACAGAGCTCGCCCCTGCAGCGGCTCTTCAAAGACATCGACAAGGTCGCCCCCACCAAGGCCAGCGTGCTCATCACCGGCCAGAGCGGTACCGGCAAAGAGCTCATCAGCCGCGCCATCCATCGGCTCTCTCAGCGCAAGGATGCGCCTTTCGTCAAGGTCAACTGTGCCGCCATTCCGCGCGAGCTCATCGAGAGCGAGCTCTTCGGGCATGAACGCGGCTCGTTCACCGGCGCCGCCGCGCGCAAACGCGGCTTCTTCGAGCAGGCCCATGGCGGCTCCCTCTTCCTCGACGAAATCGGCGACATGGACGTTTCGGCGCAGGCCAAGGTGCTGCGCGCCTTGCAGTCCGGCGAAGTGTGCCGCGTGGGGAGCGAGCACGCGATCCACGTCGACGTTCGCGTCATGGCGGCCACCAACAAAGATCTCGAGCGCGAGGTCAGTAGTGGTCGATTCCGAGAGGATCTCTTTTTTCGCTTGAATGTATTTCCTATCCGCAGCCCGGCACTGCGCGAGCGCACCGAGGACATCCGTCCCCTCGCCGACGCGTTCGTGGCCGCCTTCTGCAAGGAGAACGGGCTGCGGCGAAAGCCCATCGACTCCACCGTCTACAAAGCCCTCGAAGCCCGCACCTGGCCCGGCAACGTGCGCGAGCTGAAGAACGTCGTGGAGCGCGCGGCCATCCTGTCCAGCGACGTCATCACCATTGCCGACTTGCCCGAGGACCCGCACGCCAATCCTTTCGAAGACGAGCCGGCCGGTCAGGACGGCGTCGACGCAGAGCAGGACGACGGCTCCGGCGAAAGGCCCGGCGAAGCGCTGGCACCGTTTGCACCCGGTGGTGAGCGCCTCACGCTGCGCGAGTACCGCGAGCAGTCCGAGCGTCGCTACATCGTGGATACGCTGCGCAGCCTGGAGTGGAACATCTCGCGCACCGCTGTCGTGCTCGGTGTGGAGCGGACCAACCTCCACAAGAAAATTCGCGCCTACGGCATCAAGCGCGGCGAGACGTAGGCGGCTCGACGCCGGTCGATCCGTAGCCGCCGTGACCGCGATCGGTGGGATCGAGCGAAGCGGCAACCCGCAGCGTCACCTTGGCGACCGGCGCGACGACGAGCTGCGCGATGCGATCGCCGCGGCGGACGGTAAACGGGTCCGCGCCGAAGTTGACGAGGACGACCTTCACCTCGCCGCGGTAGTCAGCGTCGATCGTGCCCGGCGCGTTGAGAACGGTGACGCCATGTCGCAGGGCCAGGCCCGATCGCGGGCGCACCTGTCCCTCGAAGCCATGGGGAATGGCGAACGCCCATCCGGTCGGGATGAGTGCGCGCCCACCGGGTGCGATGACGACGTCGTCGGAGACCGCTGCCGGCAGGTCCATGCCGGCCGCTTCCAGCGATTGGTACACGGGGGCCGATGTTTCGGTCGTGCCCACGTGCATGGCCGTGACTTCCACTTGGAGACGCTCCGCCATCCGGGCTAGGTAGCAGAGATCCCTCGGCGATGGAGGCCCGCCGCGAAGCAAGAACGTCGTGTTACTTGGATTCGACGGTTCGTTCGATGCTGCCCGGTTCGCCGGCGTGCCGGGCCTTTTCGACGGCGGCGCGGGCGGCGGCCACCAGCAGATCGGGGTCGGTCTGGCGCGGATCGACGATGGCGGCTCCCCAACGAATGCAGATGTCGACATCGAGCGAGACTCCGACGTCGCTATGGCCAGCGCTCGCAGCTCGCGCGGCGACGGCGGCCAGCGCTGGAAGCTCGCTCTCCGGCAGGAGCACGACGATCTCGTCGACATCGCCGCGCACCAGGCCGTCCCCGATGGTGTCGGCAATCTCCATCACCGCGCTGCCGAGCAGGGCATCGGTCGAGGTACGCCCGATGGAGGCGCTCAGCTTTCCTTCGTCTTCCAAGCAAAGGACGGCGCACACCACCGTTTTTCCGTCGCGCCGGCAGGCATCGATTTCGCGCTGGAGCCGTGCGCGCAGCGCCGACGGCGATGGCAGTGCCGACAACGCGTCGGCCCGCTTGCGCCGCAACCTGATGTGCGGAGCGGTCGGCGGTTCCCCTTCGCGGCTGGTGACGCGCAGGGCCGCGCGCATGCGCTGGGAGAGCTCGAAAATGCGAAACGGCTTGGCGATGAACGCCGCCGCGCCGAACTCGGTGGCGCGATCGCGCACGGCGTCTTCGGTGCTCGCGGACACGATCATGACCGGAACCATGGCCGTGCGAGGGTCCCCCTTGAGGGCCCGGCACACCTCGAGCCCGCCCATACCGGGCATGGTCACGTCGAGCAGCAGGAGATCGAATCCCCCCAACTGGGCCGTCGCCAGGGCGCGATCGCCCGAGTCGACCCCTTCGACTTCGAATCCTTCCGAACGACAGACTTCCTCGATGAGCTCCCGATTGATGGGGTCATCGTCCGCCACCAGCACCCGTGCTTGGTGGCCGAGTCGCAAGAAATCCGAATCGAGTCGTCGCTCCATCGATGCATCGGAGCTGCGGCACTCTACGACGCCGCGGTACCGCTGGGACTTTGGGCGGAGGGCCCGCTCCTAGCGATCGAGGTTATCGGCCTCGACCTCTTTTGACAACGGGCGCCTACCTACATGGTCGCTACCGAGCGGCGTCTCGCGGATGCGGGGGGCAAGGTCTTCGTCGTCCGTGGTCGGAGCGGTGGGATCCGGATGGGCGGGAGGAAGCACCGGTAGCGTGCGCTCGCTACCCGATCGCATGCGGACCCGCACCATGCCAGGTGCGGTGCGCGGCGTGCGAAGGACGGCAAATTCGACGCATTTTCGACCCTGATCGGGGGGGCAGCCGATGCGAACGTGGAAGTGGTCGTCGTGGGCGGCCTGCGATGGCTGAATCATGAGCTCGGCGGCGTGCTGGCGTAGCTCGCTCGGAACGCCGTGGAACTCGGCATAGCGCAAGAGCCGGGCGCGGATGTGCCGAGCCACGAAGATGTGCGAGACGCGCGCCTCTCGATCGTCGACGAGCGCCTCGACGAGCGCCCAGTTGCGCGCGTCGTCGAAGACGGCGCCGGGATGGTCGCTCGCTTCACCGCGCGGCGAGAACGTGATGAACCGTGCCGGCAAGAGCGGCTTGTCGCCGGGGCCGCGAAGGTAAAAGCCGAGATCGGCGTCGCGCCCGCTCTCGTGGGAATGGTGACGGTCGAGCTCCCCACCTTCGCGGCGCGACAAATCGCCGACGCCGAGGACGGCGTCGGGAAATCGGCGCGCCACCCGGCGGGCTGCGCGATCGATGAGTCCGACGAGCGACGGCAGACCCCAGCGCGCGGTCGACTCGGCATAGTACGGCACGACGCGGAGATACGGCGCGGCGCCGAGACGCTTTCCGCCGTCCAGTCGCCCTTGGTTGGGCGATCCGATGGAAAACGAGGCCGACGCCGTGGCCTTGGTGGGACGCTGGACGGGAGCGGCAGCACTCGACAAAGTCGCCCACCCGACCACGCTGCCCAACGCCGCCAACGACACGAAGCGCACATGTCGCTCTTAGCGAATGCCCGTGGAAAGGCCAAGAGTTCTGCGATTCGTCGCGCGGCGGCGGGATTCACCGCGCAAGAGCGTGGTGTGCGTCGCGGAGCATCTCCTCGGCTGCCTTGCGCGCAGCGGGTCCTACCTTCGCCCCCGCGAGCATGCGCGCCAGCTCCGCCAGCCGCTCTTTGCCGCGCGTCGCAGATACGCGCGTCGTTGCGAGCCCCGCCTTCTCTTCCTTTTGGACGACGAAGTGGGCGTCGGCGAAGGCGGCGATGGAGGCGAGGTGCGTGATGCAGAGCACCTGCCGGTGCCGGGCAACGTCGGCCATGGCGCGGCCGATGCGGTCGGCGATGGCACCTCCGACCCCCGCGTCCACCTCGTCGAAGACGAAGAGACCGGCCGGGCCCGCGCCGGCGAGCACCCGCTTCAGCGCCAGAAGCGCGCGGGAGAGCTCGCCCCCCGAGGCAATACGGCGCAGCGGGCGCGGCTCGACGCCGACGTTCGGCGCGATCAGGAACTCGACGCGATCGATGCCGTCGTTGCCGAGGCGGGCCCCGTCCACCTCGAGCTCCGCGCTGCCACGCTGGGGCGCGACCTCGACGATGACGCGCGCGCGCCCCATACCGAGGCCATCCAGCTCCTTGCCGATGGCATCCCCGAGTGTCGTTGCTGCTTTCTTGCGCGCGGCAGAGAGCGCGCGCGCCATGGTGGCTGCTTTTTCGAGCAACGCCGTGCGCGCGGCGCGCTCGGCCGAGAGACGATCCACGGCGCCGGCGAGGGACTCGATCTCGCCGGCCATTCGTTCGCGTGCGGCGTCGACGGCTCCCGGGTCTCCACCGTGCTGGCGCAAGAGCTTGTGGACGAGGAAGAGCCGCTCCTCGACTTCGCGCAGCCGCTCGGGATCGCCCTCGATTCCATCGGCGTATCGGCCGAGCGCGCGCGCCACGTCGACCAAGTCGCTGCGCGCCGTTTCGACCGATGCGGCCAGCGGTGCCAGCTGCAGGTCGAGTTCGCGAACGGTGGCGAGGTCCCCGCTCAAACGGGCGAGCTCGTCGCAGATCGCGCCGTCCTTGTCGTAGAGCCGGTCGGCGGCGCCGCGCGTCACTTGCCCCAAGCGCTCGGCGTGCCGCAAACGGCTGCGATCGGCTTCGAGATCCGCCGGCTCGCCGGGACGCAGCCCCACTTCGTCGATCGCCGCCAGCTGAAAGCGCAGGAACGCCTCGCGCTCTTCCCTTTTTTGCTCCATCTGCTCGAGCTCGGCGATCTGGCGCGAGCGCGCGACCAGCTCGTCGACGAGCCGAGAAAGCTGCTCGCGATCACCTTCGAGCCGCGCGAAGGCATCGAGGTGCAACAGATGCGTGGCCGGGTCCGTGAGAGAGACGCTCTCGTGCTGCGACGAGATGTCGACGAGCTGCGAAGCCAGCTCCGTCAACTGCGCGGCGGTGCAGAGGCGCCCGTTGAGGTAGGCGCGCGAACGCCCCGAGGCCTGCACGACGCGCCGCAGGACCACCTCATCGCCCGCGTCGAGTCCCGCGTCGGCGAGCCGTGTGCGCGTCCGCGGCGATTGAGAGACATCGAAAAGCGCCTCGACCTCGGCCTCCTCGGCGCCCGGTCGAACCAGGTCGGGGGCGGCGCGCTCGCCGAGCACGAGCGAGAGCGCGCCCACGACGATCGACTTGCCAGCGCCCGTCTCTCCGGTCAGGACGTTGAACCCTTTTTCGAGGTGCAGGTCCAGCTGATCGATGAGGACGAAGTTCTTGACCCGAAGCTCGAGAAGCACGGCTCCGTCGTATACCCTCCCCGGGTGAAAAAAGGGGCGCCTCCCCAACGATCCTTCGCGAATCCGTTTCAAGGTGCCGCCCTATCGGCCCGCCGCGCCGCGAATTTCCCCTGGTATCTAGCGTATTTTTGAGTCTTGACGTATGTGACGGTATGTGGCTAGCATGCGCCCGCGCATCGACTGCCCGACCAAAGTAGGGCTCACATAGAACTTTTTTCGAATCTTTACGAGCCAATACGCAAAGAGAGCCAGACCAACCCATGCCGGCCCGACATGACCGCGCAGAGAAGCAAAAGCAGCGTTCCAAGAGCCGGCCCCCTTCCGAGAGCTCCAAGAGCAAGGCTTCGAAGGCGAGCAACACACTCGCCAAGAAGCCACCCGCGGATCGCTCGCCGAAGAAGAAAGAATCCGGGCGGGATAACGCAGCACGCAAGCCGCTCAATGCGGTGAAGGGCACCAAGTCCGAGCGCCCGGAGGTGAAGGTGCCTCCGAAGGCGGAAAAGGTCGCCGCCAGGCCGCCGGAGACGACCAAGGTCGCCACGACTGGCAAGGGGCGGCGTGCAACGCCGAGTGAGCACGTCGTGGCAGAGGTGTCCAAGCCGGCGATCGGCGTGAAGGCGGGAGGGACCAAATTGCTGGCCAAATCGAGCGCCGTAAAAACGCCCAAAGCACCCAAGGCACCCAAAGAGCGGCGCGCGACGGCGCACCCGCCGCCTCCACCTTTGAGAACCTACAAGTTCATCGGCGTTCCCTCGTTCACGGGACCGAAGCCGGTCAAATACACGATTCCCCCACCGCCACCCGAGCCCCCTCCCCCGCCCCCGGCGTCGCTCGAAGAGCGCGTGGCCCTCGTCCAGACGCGGCTCGCCAAGCAGGACGAAGAGTTCAAGCGCCGTTACCTGGAGAACTTCGATATGTCGTGGATCTACCACGACAGCGCGCTCGAGGGCGTCGTCTACAGCTTTCAGGAACTGCGTACGGCCATCGATTCGAGTGGCACCGTCGTGCAGGACTCCACCCTGCAGCCGGTGTGCGAGGAGATCCGCCGCCACAAGCAGGCCATCGAATTCGTGCGCGACTTCGCCATCAAGAAGCGTCTTCCGATCACGCTCGATGTCGTCAAGCGCATCTACCTCATCCTGCACCCCGAAGAGGGGGACCTGAAAACGCTGAAGTACCGCAAAGACATCCCGCAGCATCGGCTCTACTTCCACGAGTACGCAGCGCCCGACAAGATCGCCTACAAGGTTCGGCAGATCGTCGACTGGATCAACGATCCCGAGACCAAGCGCGGCCGCAACGCGCTGCGCATCGCGGCGCGGGCGCACTACGACCTCGTCCGCGTGTTTCCTTTCACCCACGACAGCGGCAAGGTGGCGCGCCTGCTCATGAACCTGCTCCTCATGCGGGCCGGTTACGAGCCAGCCATCATCCACTCGACCGAACGACAGCGCTACTACGAAGCGCTCAAAGGCTCGGCCGCGATCATCCTGCACATGGCGCAAGAAGCCGAAGAAAACGGCCTGGCCAGCATCGAGAAACTGCTCGAAGAGCACGAGACCAACACGCGCAGCTTCGTCAGCTGAGCGTCGTACGTGAAGGTCGTGCCGGGCGAAACGGGTCGACGCTCGGGCCGCGCCGGTCGACGCCTCACTCGGTCGGCGCGACGTCGTCCCACGCCGTGACCAGGGCCAGGCTGGACCAGGCGAGGTTCAAGTCCATCGTCGCCGTCAGATGATTGTAACGCTGCAGCGCCCACTGCCGCGCGGCGTCGACGAGATCGGCGTCGTCCTTGGTTCCCACGTCGATGCCCTGCTGTATCGCAATGACCCACTGCCGAGCCGTGCGCTGGGCCGCGCCGTAGGCCTGCTCTCTCGTCTGCGCGTCGCGCACTTGCGCGTACGCGGTTTCGACCTCCACGCCGATCCCCCCGAGGGCGTAGCGCTCCGTCTCGCGTAGCTCTTCGACGGCGGCGTTGGCCTGGGCGAGCCGGGCCCCGTCGGGGAGGAAATCGAGCTGCCACCTCATGGCCAGAGCCGCGCCGTAGCGGAGGAAGTTGGCGTCGTCTCGGATGTAGGGGTTCAGTTGATCGGACACCAGGGGAGCACGCGCCCAGGTGGCCCCGAGCGCGAGACCGATATCGGGCAGGTACTTGGAGCGCGCGAGGTCGGCCTGGGCTTCGCGCGCCACGAGACCTGCGCGCAGCATGTTCACTTCAGGGCGATTGATGCGCGCCGCCTGGAGATACTGAGCGACCGGGGCGAGCTGGCGTTTGGCCGGGCGCAGCGGATCGCCCGGGATGTCGAACCCTTGTCCTTCTCCGGTGAGAAAGCGCAGCGAAGCGAGGGCGATGGCTTCGTAACGCCCTGCTTCCGATCGCCGGCCGTCGAGCTCGAAGCGAAAGGTGCGCAGCTTGTAGAGGTCGATCTCGTCGGCGTTGCCGGCTTTGACCTCTTGATCGAGGTGCTCGATGGCTTTGTCGAGCTTGCCCGCAGCCTCGTTGAGAAGGGCCAGCCCGTCGCGCGCGAGCTGCAGGCCAAAATAGGCCTTTCGCACGTCGAGCTTCACGACGTTCTTCTGCTTGTTGACGTCGTTCTCGCCGACCTTGATCTGTGCCTCGGCGGCGTGCCAGAGGTTGGTCAGCTTGCCGAATGTCCAGAGAGGGACCACGCCTTCCACACCGATCCGCCAAAACACGCCCATCGAGCCGGAGAGCGAGACCTCCGTGTTGGGACTGTAGATGTTGTTGCCGCGCACGGTAGGCGCGAGGCCAAAGCCGCCCACCGCGGTGAACTCGCTGAAGGGGGCAAAATGCGCCTCGTCGAGCTGCGCGCGCATCGTTTTGAGTCGCGCTCGCGCCGCCCAAATGTTGGGGTGGTTGCGCTCGGCGAGGTCGAGGCAGCGCCGCAAAGAGACGCCCCGGGAGGGCGCCGGTGTGACGCTGGGGACCGTGCCAAGCGCGGCTGGCAGCGGTGTGGACGAAGACGACGAAGGCGGCGCTGACGCCGACGGAGCGGCGGCAGCACGCGACGGTTCGGGGGCGCCCTTCGAGGGCGATTGGGCAGCGGTGACCGCCGGCAGGAGCGCGCCGCCGAGAAGCAGAGCAGCCAGGGTTCGGCCGATCGGTCGCATTCGGGCGAGACCATAGCACCGCGCGAGCCGGCGCGGATGAGACGCGTCACGCGGGGCGCCAAGTCCTCGGCTGGCGGCGGGCGTTCTAATTGCGCATCGGTTTTTTGCCCATGTCGGCCTTCTTCAGGACGCGCCGGAAGTTCGACCTATCGAGCCCTGCCTGGCGAGCCGCTTCGGAAACGTTGCCACCCGTGCGCCGGAGCACGGCCTCCAGGTAGGCTTGCTCGAAGACGGCCAGTGCTTGTTTCTTGGCCCTCGGATAGGGCAAATCGGTGAGGCGGCCGAGCGCGCTGGAGAGTCCGTCGCGGTCGGCGGGGGCCGCGGACACCTCGTCGTCGCTCCCGCCATTGGTCTGCTGATCGGGGAGATCGCCCGGCATGATGGTCTGCCCTTTGGCCATCACCACCGCGTGCTCGAGGGCGTGCTCGAGCTCGCGCACGTTGCCGGGCCATTTCTCCTCGCGGAGCAAGCGCATCGCTTCGACGCCGATGCGGGTGACATCACGGCTCATGCGCCGCGCGTATTTGCGCAAGAAGTGGTACGCGAGGAGCGGAATGTCGTCGCGCCGTTTTCGTAGCGGTGGCACGCGGATGACGATGACATGAAGGCGGTAGTACAGATCTTCCCGGAATTTGCCGGCCGCAATCTTGCTCTTCAAATCGGCGTTGGTGGCAGCGATCACGCGCGCGTCGACGATGACGGTCTCGTTGGAGCCGACCCGCTTGATCTCCCCCTCCTGCAGCACGCGCAGGAGCTTCACCTGGGCTTGCAGCGGAAGATCGCCGATCTCGTCGAGAAAGACCGTGCCCTTGTCGGCGGCCTCGAAGAGCCCGGTGCGCGCGCTGATGGCGCCCGTGAAAGCGCCGCGGGTATGGCCGAAGAGCTCGCTCTCCACGAGATCGACGGGAATGGCAGAGCAGTTGATGGCCAAGAACGGGCGCTCGGCGCGATTGGAATGCTGGTGGATGGCGCGCGCGATGAGCTCCTTGCCGGTGCCGCTTTCGCCGAGCACGAGCACGGTGGCCGAGGTGGGAGCAACGCCGAGGGCGAGCCGGTACACCTCGCGCATGGCGGCGGTGTTGCCGATGAGCTCACCGAAGTTCTCGTGCTGCTCGAGACGCTGCTCGAGCACGTCCATCCGGTCGAGCAACTGCTTGCGCTCCGCCGCCTTGGAGATGGTCATCGCCACGACGTCATTGGACGTGAAAGGCTTGGTCAGAAAATCGTAGGCCCCGTTTTTCACGGCCGCGACCGCGTCGTCGACGTTGGCAAAGGCCGTCATCATGATGACTTCGACCTCCGGGCGCTGCGCCTTCACCCGGTTCAAGAGGTCCATCCCGCCCATGCGGGGCATCTGCATGTCGACGAGCATGACGTCGACGTTGCCGGCCTCGAGCAGGGCGAGGGCCGCCTGACCGTCCTCGGCCGTCATCACCTCGAGTCCGAGGCTCATGAGCACACGGGCCAAGCTCCGCCGGATCTCGGGCTCGTCGTCGACCAAGAGCACACGCGTCGCATGCTCCTTCGGCAACGCACCCGCCTCGGGTACTGGCGTATTTCGCGGCCGCAGGGAAGGAGCCCTCGACGGACGATAAGATGCAGTCATCGACCCCCGGTTCCCCCCCCTCCCACGCCGACTCGAGGCGGCCGCGAAGAGCTCGGCGGCGGCCCGAGGGCGGGCGTGTAGATGTAGCCCTGCTGCTGAAAGACGCAAATGCGGTTACCGCCGTCGCGTTTGGCTTGTTGCAATGCGCCGTCGGCGGCGCGCAGAAGGGCGTCCTTGGTGCGCACGTCCCGCGATGGATAGAGGCCGACGCCGATCGACACGGTGATGTTGTGAAACTTCTGAGCGTCGATGGAAAAGCGCTTCTCGGTCACGTCGCGCCAGATGCGTTCGGCCACGGTGACCGCCCCGCCGAAATGCGTGCTCGGCAGCACGATGAGAAACTCTTCGCCGCCGTAGCGCGCGATGACGTCCACATCGCGCACACATGCGCGCATGAGCTCGGCCACCGAACGGATGATGTGATCACCGAGCTGGCGCGTACCCGCGTCGTTGTGCGCCTTGAGCTGATCGATGTCGATGAAGGCGCACGCCAAGGGGTCGTGGTAGCGCTCGGCGCGTTTGAACTCCTCGGAAAGACGGGTATGCAAATAGCGATAGTTGTAAAGTCCGGTGAGCTCGTCGTGGACGCTCATCTGCTCGAGCTTCTGTCGAGCTTGCGCGACGTGATCGTGCAGGCGCTTGATGCGCAGCATGGCTTCGACGCGCGCCACGAGCTCCTTTTCTTCGAAGGGCTTGCAGACGTAGTCGTCGGCACCGATCTTGAGACCCTCGACCCGGCTCGCGCTGTCGGTCTTGATCGTCACCAAGACGACGGGCAGGAACGTCTCGTTGGTCATGCCCTTGAGAAGCCGGCACGCTTCGAGCCCCGAGAGGCGCGGCATCATGATGTCGAGCAGCGCCAAGGAGATGCCTCCCCGCGACACCCGCTCCACGGCTTCCTGGCCGTCGTCACAGGTCTCGACGACGTAGCCGTGGCTGCGCAGGATGTTCGCGAGAAGCTCGCGGGTGAGGCGATCGTCATCGGCCACCAAGACGGTGGCAAGCGGAGCGGCAGGTTTGGACGGAGAGGGGTCCAAGTCGCGGAACATACTGTTGCCCGCTGACTCCCCCGCCCGATCCGATGGCCTGACATGCGGGCGGTCGGAGGCGGACACGACTACAGCAGCATAGCGTAATCGCTCTACCTTGGGGCAAGATCGATCGAAACCCACACATCGATCCCGTCCCGTCCCAGGCGCTTGCCCACGAACCCGTCGATGGAAATGCAGCGACAAGGGTGGGCGTACCCCACTGAACCGCGCACTTGAAGGAGCGTGCGGGAGGTGAAGTCCTCTTCAGCGGATATCCGCGCACCTACGCTCCTCGCCAATCGGGCCGCGATTTCCGCACCGCCGGACCACCCTTCCGCTGCCAGCCAACCACCCGAGGGCTCTTCGGCCGTCGCGCCGGCGAGCGCCCGTGCCGCCAGCGGATGGAAGCCTCGGCGGCCAGCACCCTTCAAGATGAGGTGCCAGCCGTCTTGCTCGCCGAGCCGAGCCTTGGCGATGACCACTTGCCCTTGCTCACCATCGAGTCCCGCCGCCCCTTCCCCGCCGAAGCCCACGAAGCGCGAGGTCCACGCCGCTCGACCGCGGGCGATCGGCGTCGTTTGCGAGAGGCCCTCGTCGCCGACCGTCCCGATGCCTCCCGCGTCCGCTTCGAGCGATCCTCCCGAGTGCCCGAGGAGTCTGCCCCACGCCGTTCTCACGCCGGCCGATGCCGTTGCCGTCCTCCCTGCCGCGAGCGCGAGGGGACGGCCCGTTTGGGCGAAGTAGGCGCCGCTCGTGCGCGCGGCCATCACCGACGCGCGCAGGCGCGGCTCGATGACGTGGACGAGCGGCGCGGTCTCGTCGGCGAATACCTGCGCGAGAGGCGCCGCGAGCTCGAGGCGCGCGGCCCCGAGCACGTCGAGCGCGGAGGTTCGGCCGGCGTCCGCAGCGGTGAAGGTTTCACGCACACTCACGCGTGCGATCACGGGCGAAGCGCGCGCCGAAAGCTCGATGCCCCCTTCGCCGCGGGCCAGCGTCGTTGTCCCGAGGACGGCGTCGTCGAGGATGGTCGCCGTGGCAAGGCCATCCCAAGCGCCCACCGCGCCCACCGCGCCCCCCGCGGCCAAGGTCGCGGTGGGCCCCCACACCGGGCGCTCGCTCGGTCCGATGCTGCCGCGCGCGCCGACCCCGCGTACGCCGGAGCTGAGAATGACGCCGTCGGCGAGCCGCACCATCGCCTGGACGGACGCTCGATCGTAACCGCGGGCCGCCTCGTCGAGGGTGAGTGACGCACTTCGCGCGCGGGCGCCGCGCACGGCATCGATGTCCCAAGCGACGGCCCCCGTCTCGGCCTGAGGATACGAGCCGTGAGCATTGATCGACAGGTGGTCCCCGCCTAGCCGATCCCACCTGATCCGGTTCGTGGAGCGCGGTGTCCAGAACCGTGTCACGAGCTCGAAGCCCCCCTTCACGTAGACCGACGCAGTGAGATCGAGCTGGTCGTAGTCGTCACCGTCCTTCCACGGAAGATGCACTCCATCGCCGATGAGAAGGCCGTCCGCGCCCCGGTAAGCGACGTTGGGCGGCAAGACGCCGGCCCGCGTGGGGGCGCGCATCCAGAACCAAGGGAGCGCGAAGATCGTCCAACCCGCGACACGCAGCGAAGGGCGTTGCAGCATGAGATCGGCGGGGGGCGCCACGACGCCTCCTTCGAAACCGATCGACACGGGGGGATTGGGGCAAGGGCAGAAAACCACTTCGCCCGGCCCTTGGACCTCGATGCCGCGTCCGGACCGGCGCAGAGAGAGCGCAGGGCTCGTCAGGCGAAAGCGCTCGTACGTCACGACGACGTTGCCGCGCAGCACCAGCTCGCGCATGCGCGCGTCCACTTCGACTTGATCGGCGGAGAAGGAGAGCTCGGGCTTCTCGTCTTCTGCCGCCGCGCTCGCGGGGCAGAGCATCGCCGCGGCGACGGGCACGGGCGCCCACCACCTACCGGCGCAACGTCGAGCTCGTGCCGGCAGGCGTGGACTCACGGGGTCCCTCGATTGGACAGGCGCCTACAGAAAACGCTAACGCGCGGGCGGCGGGCTCGCCGAGGCGGCGCCGGGGGGCGCGCGTGGCGCATCGACGGGCGGTGATGCGGCGCCGGTATCGTCGGTCGACGTGGAAGACGGCGCCACGCGTGGCGCCGGCGTAGGCTCGCCGGCCGCTGGTTGTTCGGCGTCACGCGATCGCCCTTTCGCGGCCGGCGGGTCGAAAAGGCCCGGAGTCGGGGGATAGTCGCCGGCCGGGAAATCCACTTCCAACCGCGCGCCGCCGTTCTCTCCCGCCACGACCTTCTGCGTCGCGCTCGCGTTCTTGCGAAGATCGATGATGAGCTCGACGTCGCGTCCCGCCCTGAGCAAGCGCGCACGTCCGACCGGCGTGGCGAAATGCGTCGTGATGAGCGCGTTGCGGTTGTTGCGCACCGGCACACGTGCGTCGTGGATGACATAGATGAGCATTCCGTCGGCGCGCCGTTCGTCGACGCTGACCGATCGGGTGAGCTCGACGTAGATACGGCTTCTGCCGTCGGGCAAAAGGCGAAACCCGGGGAACGTCGCGACGGCCGCATCCGGGCGCGCCTTGGCTCCGGGACCGCGCCGCCCCGGTGTGGGCCGCCCATCCTTGGTCCCCATCGACGCCGAGTCGGGCGACCCCGGTACGGCGAACGGCGGCGAAGCTTTGGGAGTCTGTGCGTGCGCCGGCGCCACCACGCCCATCAATCCCAGGGCCAGCAGCAGGCGGAGGCGCGCGCCGTACATGGCGTCGATTAGACCACGCCCACGTGAAGCACGGCAAATCGGCGGCGGCTCGGCGTTGCCGCCGAGTGCCGCGGTGGTCACGCCTCGGTGCCGAGGTGGCCGCGCAGGATGGCCCAGAGTTCGTCCTTGCCCTCCCCCGTTTCCGCGGAAAAGCCGAGCACGGGGCAGCCGAGATCGGCACGGAGACCGACCAGGGCCGGCTTGCGCTGGGAGCGGGGGATCTTGTCGATCTTGGTGGCGACGACGACGATGGGGACCTTCGGACGGGCCACCTTGCCATGCGTGCTCTCTAGGTATTCGACGAGGTCCCTCTCCTCGCGTTCGGGCCCGCGTCGGACGTCGACCAAAAGGACGAGGGCGCGGAGCGTGACCCTCTTGGAAAGGTAGCCCTCGATGAGCGCACCCCAGCGCGACTTCTCCTGCTTGGCCCGTTTGGCGAATCCGTACCCCGGCAGGTCCACCAGCACCGTCTCGAGCCCATCGGCGGCTCGCACGTGAAAGAGGTTGAGCTGGCGCGTCGTGCCCGGTGTAGAGCCCGTTCGCACCAGGTTCTTGCGACCCACCAACGTATTGAGCAAGCTCGATTTGCCGACGTTGGAGCGTCCCGCAAAGGCGATCTCGGCCAGCGCGGGGGCCGGCAGTTGGTCGTCGGCGGCGACGCCAGCGACGAAGGATGCTTCCACGATGCCGAGTCCCGGTTTCATCGTCGGAGCCTCGCGCGAAGCGGCGCAGCCAAGCTCGCGAGCTCCGGGCTCTTCATGATGGAAACGATGACGAAGAACGTGGCGGCGAAAACGAGCGCCCCCAGGAGCCCCGGAAGCGCGCGCCCGAGCGCCCCATCTTGCCCGATGCCCAGTGCGAGCTCGGCCATGAGGTATCCCGCTGCGCCCGCACCTGCCGATGCCACGCCGGTGCGCGCGGCCGAAGCGGCGATTTCGCCGAGCCGGAGCGACGGAAGACGTCGGCTGAGCCCGCCCCAAAGAAGCAGCATCTGCGCGGCACTCGACAGCGTCACCGCCAGGCTCACCCCGACGTGGCCGAATGCAGCGCGGAGGGCGAGCGCCGCCACCACGAATGCGCCCAGATCGATCGCCGAAACGATCACCGGCGTTCGCGTGTCTCCGAGCGCGTAGAAGACCGGCAGAAGCTGGCGCACGGCGGCGACTGTCCACACGCCGAGCCCCTGCGCCACCAGGGCGTGGGCGGTTTCGGTCGAGGCCACCGCGTCGAAGACACCGCGCTGGAAGATCGCCACCACCAGCGGGCGTGCCAGAGAGACGAAGAGCGCCGTCGCCGGGATGGCCACGAAGAGCGAGAGGCGCATCCCGTAGGCGTAGGTCTTTCCGACCTCATCGGCTTGCCCTGAGGCGACGAGCTTGGCGAGCGACGGGAGCGTGGCCGCTTGCAGCGCCAAGACGAAGATCCCTTGCGGAAAGTCGCACAGGCGCATCGCATACGAGAAGTAGCTCTGCGACCCTTCGGGCAGCTGGGAGAGAAACCGGCGCGAGAGCATCAGATCGATCGCATAAATGCCGATGCCCGCCATCATCGGAACCATCCGCCCGAGCGCCTCGAGAACGCGTCGATCGCGAAAATGGAAGGTGGGGCGCGATGCAAAACCGATGCGCCGCAAGGAGGGCCATTGTGCAACCACCTGCAGAACGCCTCCCGCCAGCACACCCACGGCGAGCGCCAGCACGGGATCATGGCCATTTTTCAGCAGAATTCCCGGCAAGAGCAAGCAGGCCACGATGAAGGCCACGTTGAGCAAGCCAGGCGCGAAAGAAGCGGCCACGAAACGCCCGTAGCTGTTCAGCGCGGCCATGCCGAGCGCGGCGGTCCCCATGAAAAAAATGTACGGAAACACCCAGCGCGTGAGCAGCACGGTCCGCTCGAAAGCGCCCGGACGCGCGTGTAGACCGGCCGCAAAGAGCTCCACGAGCACCGGCGCGCCGACCATTCCGAGCACCGTCGCGACGGTGAGTGCAATGAGCGACACGCCGCGGACCGAGGCGAAGAAGCGGCGTGCGGCCTCGTCGCCTTCTTCGGCCCTGACCTTGGCCAGCACCGGGACGACTGCGCTCGACGCGGCGCCTTCCCCCAAGAGCGAGCGCAGCGCGTTCGGCAGGGTGAAGGCCACCCAAAAAGCGTCCGTTTGCGCGCGCGTGAACAGCGCGGCCAGCGTCCCCTCCCGTACGAGCCCGAGAATGCGCGACACGAACGTCCCCGCGCCGACGATGCCGGCCCTTCCGGCGAGTGCACGTCGCTCTTCCTCTCCGGAAGGCTGGCTCGGCGTGACGGCAGTGGAACTCACGCCCACGCTTTAGCTTGCCGGCGCGCGCATGTCTCGTTTTCGGCTCGCCTCGGCACTGCCGTGGCGGATTCTCGCGGCCCGATCGATCATGGGTGCTGCTACAAACGCGGCAGCTCCGGCCTTTCTTCCCCTTCGAACTTGGGGCGGCAATCGTCGCACTGGCAGAGCGACCGCAAGTACCGAAACGTATAGATGCCGGTGGCGTGCGCGTCCCCCCATTCGAAGCGGAGGGCATAGCTTCCGACTTGCTCGATGTTGCGCAGCTCGAGGTCGCCGCCAAGTTTGAACCGAGCCTCCAGCTCGCCCCCCGGGACGAACCGGATCGTCCCCGAGTGACCTTGGCACCCCGCGCAGGGGCAATAGCCGCGGAGGATTTCGTGCGGGTAGATCCCGCGGTGACCGTCGGCCCAGGTGATCTCCAAGGTGCGAGCGTTGCGCGGCGCTTTGACGTGGGTGGGGTGGATGCGCGGGTCGGGCTGCTGCATTGCCGTCATCATGGCCACGAGGCAGAGGCTCTGTCGAGTGGTGCTCGGCCGAGTGGTGCTCAGGTGTCGAGCCCGGCGTGCCCGGCGAGCGCTTCGTCGACGAGCTTCTGCGCCACGGCGGTGTCGCTCGGAAGGAGCGCCGCGTCCCGCCCCGCCGCAGCGGCGGAGAGGCGGCGGCGCGTGGCTGCGTCGACCAGATGATGGTGAGGGTTGTGGCCGCCGCCGCAAGACTGGCAGAGGAGACCTCCGGCCCCCGCATCGACGAAGGCAGGGCGCGCGACGTCACAGGCGCGCCCGCAACGGACGCAGGCGTCGAGCTCGAGCCCGTAGCCGAAATGACGCAGCATGCGCAGCCCGCTCGCTGCCAGGTGGGTCTCGGGCGGAAGTGCATCGGCCGGATCGTCGAGACGATCGAGCAACGTCTCGAGCTCGACCCACACTTCGGCCTCTGGCGTGCGGTTGGGCGACCCTCCGCGAGCCCAGCGCAGCGCTTTGCCGGCCGCGTTCATGCGATCGAGATCGGTCAGGATGTGGGTGCGCGGCACGATGACCACCGCTTCGCGCAGACCGTAAAGCTCGGCGCCAGGCCGCTCGTCCACGGTGACCTGAACGGTGTGCATCGGCTCGAGAGCCGCGGCGAATCGACGTTGGCTCTTGCGTGCGCCGCGCGCCATGGCCGCGACTTTGCCGAGCACTTCGGTAAAAAGCGTGATGACGACGTCGGCCTCCCCGTAAGGGACGACGCGGACGACGAAAGCCCGTGAAACGACCCGGCGCGAGGCGGCACGGAGTGCTATCCGTGGACCCCCTCGAACGGCGAAAGCGCGTGCTCGCTCGACGAGAGCTCGGTGGGGACATCGCGCCCGCGCGGTTTGAGCACGATCGACAGCGCCAAGGTGAAGAGGATGAGCAGCACCACGAAGGCGATGGCGACGCCGAACCGTCTGCCCTGTGTCTTTTGGATGGGCGAGGTCATCGGCAGCGGCGTGACCCATGCCACGCGCCGGCTCGATGTGTATCGGGCGAGGACGTCGTCGACGGGGATGGCCACGGCGCGGGCGTACGCCTTCAAGAAGCCGCGTACGAAGACTTCGCCGGGGAGATCGTCGAAGTGATCGTTTTCGAGTCGTTCGAGATTGCCTACCGGGATGCGCGTCGCCCGGGAGACTTCCTCCACGCTCATCGCCCGCTCTTCGCGGTGCCGCTTGAGGTACTGGCCGATCGATTCCATTTCACCTCTTCGAGAACGACGCCCACGGCGCCTTCAGCATAGCGACGACTTCAAACTGGCCACACACCGCAGGCCGGCGGGTGAGTCGGGAGAGATGTCGCGGCATTTCTCCCAGTCTCCTCGGGCTAGCTCGCAGTTTTTTGACTTCGAATACACGCGCGCCCGCGCTTCGAAGGCATCCTGGAGCCGCTGACATTCGGGATGATTCGTTTCCACGGCCTGAGAAAGCGCCTGCCGGGCGGCGTCGAGCTCGCCCTTTTTTTCCAGGGCGAGCCCGAGACGGTAGTTGCCGACGCAAAACCTCGGTTCGGCGGTGACGCTCCGCTTGAGCGCCGTGACCGCCTCTTCCAGCTTGCCCTTCTCGAGGTAGGCGAGCCCGAGGTTGCCCCACGCATCCCACGGCGTCTGATAGAGGATGTCGTGGGCGAGCGGATCGAGGATGGCCACCGCTTCGTCGTACCGCTTCTGGTGAATCAAGGTGACGGCCAAGGTGTTCTGCGCTTCGCGAAAGTCGGGGCGCGCCTTGACGGCCTGGCGCGCCGCTTTCTCGGCTTCGGGAAGGTGACACTCGAGCGGCGACGAGGAGCAGAAGTCGAGGTAGATCAGCGCCACCAGGTGCTGCGCGTCCGAGTTGGCGTCGTTCAACTCGACCGCCTTCTGCGCGTGAGCGAGGGCGGTGCGTCGATCGTGCCGACTCAGCAGATCGCGCGCGACGTCGTACTCGGCTTCCGATTGGCGCTCTGTGTCGACGCTGTTGGCGCCGCGGCCCGTGCGTGAACAGGCCGACAGGCATAGCATCAGTCCTACCGCAACGATCCAACGGGGTAGCCGAACGAGATGGCGATGACGCAGTCGGGCTGCGACGTTGCCTTGCCGCGCTGCCGAGTGCGCGGTGGGGGTCGTCGGGGCCTCTTTGCGCTCGGATCGCGCCATTCGTCGTTCTTTTGGACCGTTCCTAGCTCCTCGTTTCCCGGCTTAACGTCGCGTACGAAACGAGGCTGGCGTGGCGTCATGGTACAGCAGCTGGAATTTCAACCCTGTGGCCGGCCGCTTCGTAACGGAAATTTGAAGCCGCCGAACTGCGCAGGGTCCCAGCGAATTCGCGGGCTTTGGGGAATACCCTTCCATAAGCCACGCGTCAATCGGGAACTTACGGCGGCGCCCAGCCGGCGTGCTCGTGGGTGTTCCGTCCCGAGGGGCGTTCGTTCAGGTAGTCACACGACGTACCGGCGCGGACATTCAGGCGGGCACGCGACCGCTGGTTCTGCGTTCTGCGACCGGCGACGGCGCAACGTCTGCTGCACCCCCCGCGAAGCGGCCGGTCGATTGTTTCGAGCAGCTTCTGAAAAGTGGCGTTGTCGAAAGCGAGCGCAGTGCCGTCCGAGAGCGCAATCGCCGTCGACGATCGCGGCGCGCTACGACGACGTCGCGGGTAGCGTGATGTCGGGCGGCCGTACGTAGGCGGGCTCGAGGGCGTCGAGATCGTCGGGCCCGCGGCGCTGCAACGTCGTCATCGCCAGACGCGCCAGCTCGACCGGGTCGGGCCGATCGGTTGGCGGCGTCGTCACGATCCACGCCGGTTCGAGTGGGAGCCGGCGCGCGACCTCTCCGAGAAACGTGATCTTGGATCGAGGCACGCGCCGCGGAAGATCGGTGATTTGCGTCGCGGCGAGGTGCGCCGGGCCGGCGATGAGCGCACCCGTGCTGGCGTAAGCAGCCCAAAAGATCTCACCCTTGCGCGCATCGAGCAGGGAGACGGCCGCTTCGTCCTCATCGGCCACCGCGCCCGGCCGCGCGAAGTAGGCGTGGGCCATGACTTCGAGCGAACCGATTCCGACGATGGGCAATCCGAGGGCGAGCGCGATGCCCTTGGCCGTCGCGACTCCCACGCGCACGCCGGTGAAAGATCCCGGCCCGATGCAGCAGGCGATGAGCCCGAGATCGCGCTTCTTCCAACCAGCCTGCTGGAGCACGTCCTCGATGAGTCCGAGCAGGCGCTCCGCGTGCTGCCCGGGCGCCGGGACCGAATCCCCTCCGCGCGGCGAACGCGCGATGCAGGACGGCCCGTCGCAGAGGGCCACCCCGGGAATATCGGTCGAAGTGTCGATCGCAAGAGCCCGCATGGCGGCGGAAAGCTAGCATGGGGTCCGTGCAAGACATTGGCGCGAGCCCCAAACCGGCGACCGAGCCTGGAAAAGAAGGGGAAACGTCGCGCAACGGACCGCCGCGATCGGGCGTGTTTTTCGATGTCGATGGCAACCAGGTTCGCCTCCTGCGCGACGGACGGGAGATGTACCCGGCGATGCTCGAGGCCATCGCTCGCGCGGAGCGCGAGATCTTGCTCGAGATGTACTGGTTTCAGGGCGACACAGCAGGCCTTCTCTTTCGCGATGCGCTCGTGACCAAAGCGCAGCAAGGGGTCGCCGTACGCGTCAGCTTCGACGCCATCGGCAGCATCGGCGCGCCCTGGTCGATGTGGGAACCGGTGCTCGCCGCCGGGGGGCAGGTCGTCGAGTTCGCTCCGATCTCGCCGCTGCGCCGTCGTTTCCGCGTCAAGGCGTTGAATCACCGCGACCATCGCAAGATCCTCGTCGTCGACGAGCACATCGGTTTCACCGGCGGCATGAACATCGGCGACCCTTGGCTTCCCGCCGAGCAGGGCGGGCAGGACTGGCGCGACGACGCCATCGAGGTACGCGGGCCGATTGCGGCCGACTTGCGGTCGCTTTTTTTCGAGACGTGGCGGCGGGAAGGGCGCATCCCACCCCCCGACGCTCGCCGGCTGTCGCGCAAGGTGTCGGGGCGGATCGTAGTGCTCGCCAACCAGCACGGCCCGAAGCGCTCGATCCGCAACACGTACATCAAGGGAATCCGCCACGCCAAAGAGCGGATCGAGATCACCAACCCCTATTTTCTGCCGGGCCTCATCGTTTTAGCGGCGATCCGGAATGCGCGCCGTCGCGGCGTCGCTGTGCGCATCCTCGTGCCCGGCATCAACGACGTGTGGCTCGTGTCGATGGCGATGAGCTCGATCATCGGCCGTCTGCTCGAGAGCGGGGTACGCGTCTTTGCCTACCAGGGGCGCGTCCTGCACGCCAAGACGGGCGTTTTCGACGAAACGCTGGTCACCGTCGGCACCTACAACCTCGACCCCCGTTCGCGGCGCTACAACCGGGAGTGCAACCTCGCCGTCGACGATGCCGCAGTGGCCCGGCGAGCGCGTGAATCGTTCGAGAAAGACCTGAAAAGCTCCACCGAGCTCTCACTCGCCTCATGGAAGGATCGGCCGCTGCACCATCGGATCTTGGCGTGGCTTGCCTACCTCCTGCGCCCGTTCCTCTAGCGGGGTGCGGCGCCAGATTGTTTTCACAGGGAGCCGGGGAGGCTCTCCCCGTCTCCCCGGCTCCCTGTCCATCATCAGGAAGCCGTAGATCGCTGGGTCATGGCGCGGTGTAGTGCAGGATCGTGCTGTTTTCGCCCGCAGCCCAGATGTGACCGTCGATTCCCTGCACTGTATTGAGGGCGCTATCGGTTCCGCTCTCGTGTCGCTTCCACGAGCTTCCGTCAAAATGAAGGATCGTTCCGCCGGTTCCGACGGCAAAGACGCTGGTCGCCGAGCTCCCCCACACATCGTTCAGCGAATAGGCCTCGCCGCTGGCCGACGTCGACCAGGCCATGCCGTCATAGTGCAGAATGGTTCCGCCAGCTCCGACCGCCCAGACGTCTTTGGGTCCGGAGCCCCAGACGCCGCGAAGCTCGTTCGTCATCCCGCCATCGGCGCCGTTGGACACGAGTGCCCAGCTGCTGGTGCGCCAGTGGAGGATGGTCCCGCCCTGGCCAACGGCCCAAACGTCGTCGACGGCGCTCCCCCAGACGTCCAGCAGATCGACGGTGATTCCTCCTGTCGAGATGGGTTGCCACACGATCCCATTCAAGAGCGCGAGAGCCGTGCCGGCACCGCCGACAATCCACCCCGCCGAGTTTCCCGATGTCCAGATGGCGTGAAGCCAGCGCGTGGACGGGCCTTCCGCGGCGCTCCAGGAGCCGGCGTCGGCCCGTTCCATGCGCAGGATCGTTCCTGCCGTTCCGACGGCCCACCCACCGTGGGCGCTCGCGTAGGAGAGCCCGTAAAGCGCGCGATCGGTTCCCGCCGGCGCTTGGGTCCAGCCGTCCTTTCCGAGGTGCAGCGTCTCGTCGCCGACGATCCAGACGTCGTCGACCGCAGCCGCGGAGATGGCGAGACGATTGGCAGTGCCGCCCCTGGCCATGCGCTCCCAGATGCCGGCGTTCCAGCGCAGGATCTCGCCGCGCGCGCCCACGAAGCAAATATCGTCTCGCTTGAGTCGAAAGCCTCCGAACAAGGTCGCCTTGCTGCCGCTCGGCACTTTGGTCCATTTGCGGACCGAAGCATCGGCGCCGGCGTCCGCGACGTCGGCGGCGGCATCTCCGCCGTCGGACGCAGTCGAGCTCGCCGCCAAGTGCCAAACCGAGCCATTGTCGCCGGCGGTCCATACGGAATCGCTGCTGTCCGCGACGACGGTGCGGAGCGTCGTGGCGGCATCGACGACGACTTTCGTCCACTTCGTTCCATCGAAGTGACCCACCGTCCCCTGCGCGCCCACGGCCCACACGTCGTTCTTGGCCGTTCCGTGAACGCCGAGAAGATTGACCACGAGACCGGCCTTCGTGTCCGGCGCCCAAGTGGTTCCGTCGAAATGGACCACGGCGCCCGCATCGCCGACCGCCCAGGCGTCGTCCTCTTGGCTCGTGAAGACGCTTCGAAGCGTCGCCGAGGTGCCGCTCTCGGGATTCGACCAATGGGTGCCGTCGAAGTGCACGATGGTGCCGCCTTCGCCCACGGCCCACACGTTGGTCCGGGTGGTCCCTGCCAGCGACCCGAGCACGGGGAGACGGCCACCATCCACGCGCTGCATCGTCGTATCGGGAAGCGGCTGCACCGACCACTCCATCCCGTCGAAATGAACGATCCCTGATTGGTCGCCGATGGCCCAGACGTCTTCGGGGCTCGCCCCCCAGACGCTACGGAAGGCTTCGCGCGTTCCGGAAGACGCATGGGTCCACGCGCTCCCATCGAATCGCAGCGGCGTGCCGAGCTGACCCACCGCGAAGAGGTGTGCCCGATCGCTCCCCCACACGGCGTACAAATCATTGCCCTGGGGCGAAGGCAGATCCCAGCACCACCCGTCCACGGAGCATACGCCGCCGCGCTGCGGTGGCGGACTGGCGTCGGGTGCGCCATCGGTTCCTTCGTCCTCCGCGTCAGCGGGGAGAGCGTCCGACGCTGGCGGGGAGGCGCCGTCGTGCACGGTCGTCGTGGGCGCCTCGTCCGATGCACCGCAACCAAGAGAAGCCGCGCCGACAGCCAACCCGGCCGCCATCAGCACGATCGACGTACCGCGCTGGCCGTCCCTCAATTCCCGCTCCCTTCGGTCCATGGCTCGCCTTTCACGGAGGAGGACAGACGGGGCACGCGATGGTGCCTCCGCAGCCATCCGGACCCGAGTAGCCGCACTGTCTGGCGCACGTCAGCGGCGTGCAGCAAGTACCGTTGGAGAGGCACACCTCGCGCGCGGGGTCCGGGCACATGCCCCCGTTGCCGCAGAGGAGCTGCCCGCCGCATCCATCGGAGATGGTTCCGCAGCTCTTGCCCTCGGCCGCGCAAGTGGTCTTGGTGCAGCACGTGTGGTTGGTGGTGCAGGTTTCCGTGGTGAGATCGCAGCTGCCGCAGTTGATGGCCGGTCCACCGCATCCCGTCGGCGCCGTGCCGCAGACCCATCCCGCCGGGCATGCCGTCTTCGGCACGCATACCCCGCAGACGTTGGTGGTCCCGCCTCCACCGCACGTGTCGCCCGCCGTCGTGCAGTTGCCGCATTGGAGCGTGACACCGCAGCCGTCGCTCATCGCGCCGCAATTCTCCGGAGCGCAGGCCTTCGGGTAACAGCATTTGTTGTTGAAACACATGGCCGCGGCGTCTCCCGGGCAAAGGGGCCCGCAATCGACCTGGCCCCCGCAGCCATCACTCATCAGGCCGCAGGTTTCGCCGCTACATGTCTTCTTGACGCAAATGCCACAGACGTTCGTCGTGCCCGAACCGCCGCACGTCTCACCGGCCACGGTGCAGTTGCCACAGTCGAGCTGCTTGCCGCAGCCGTCGCTCATGGGTCCGCAGCTGCTTGGCCCACACGTCTTCGGCTTGCAGGTCCCGCAGACGTTGGTGGTTCCACCGCCGCCGCACGTATCATCGCCGACGGTGCAAACGCCACAGCTCAGCTGACGGCCGCAGCCGTCGCTGACCATGCCGCAGTTCTTTCCCTGCGAGGCGCACGTCTTCGGAACGCAGCTCTTGCAGACATTGTCGACACAGAGCTCGCCATCCGCACAAACACCGCAGATGACTGGAGCGCCGGTACAGGGATTGGTGACGGTGCCGCAGTTTTTCCCTTGGCGCTTGCACTCCCCCGGAGGCGACGCCGGTTTGCAGGCATTGCTTACGCAAGTCTCGGTCGCGGGGCAGCCCTTGCCGCAAGTCAGCATTCCGCCGCAGCCGTCGGAAATCGTCCCGCACTCGGCACCGATCGCGTCACACGTGACGCGCGCGCACGTTTTACAAGTCTTCGTCACGGCGTCGCAAACCTCACCGACGCCGCAGGCGGCACAATCAAGGTCGGCGCCGCAACCGTCGGGCACTTTGCCGCACCGGCCATCGCAGGTCTTCTTCACGCAGTCCTGGCACATCCCGGTAGCGCCGTTGCAGATCTGGCCGGTCTGGCAGGTGCCGCAATCCACCGGCGAACCACAGGCGTCGACGATCGATCCGCACTTGACCTGCCCATTGTCGCAGACCGTCTTGCCATCGATGCAGGCCCGCGATTTGGGATCGCAGACCTTGCCCATCGGGCAGGTGCCGCATTGCAAAGTGCCGTTGCAATTGTCGGAGATCGATCCACAGGACACGTTCTGTGCGGTGCAGCTCGTCGGCATGCAGGTGCTCGCCCCCGCCGCACCGCCGGTACCCACGATCGTTCCTCCATTTCCTCCGCCGCCCGCTGCGCCTCCCGCTGCTGCCGCGCCGCCCGACCCCGACCCATCCACGGACGCGTCGAGGTCGCCGCCGGTCGAGCCCCCCGCCGCGGCCGCACCGCCAGTTCCCCCACCCGTCCCGCCACCCGTCCCATCGTCACCGCTCGATCCGCACGCGAGCAGCGCACCCAGAAAGAGCGCCAGGCCACACGCCTTCACCTTTCGGCTGCGCGCCCGGGAGCGCGTCTCGCGGGCGACGACATCGGTCGGTGTTGGGGCAATGGAATGACGGCTCATGACGGTACTCCTGTCGTGTTCATTTCACGGGCGGCAATGTGATTCGTTTCAAATCGAGGCCGCCTGGATACATGTAGCTCGTGTCCTTGCCGTATCCGTAAACGACAATCCCCACGCTCCCGCCCATGGCGGCCACTTTGTGGACATCGCCGCCGGTGAGCTGGTGCCTGGCGACGGTGAATCCCGATGCGCCGATGTCGGCGAATTCCGAGGTTGCCAATGTCATTCCGTCGACGGAAACGACGGTTCCCCTGGGGGCAATGACATTGACGAAATTGCTGTCGTAGGTGAGCGGCGCGACGAAGACGTAGTTCGGTCGGAACTGCGCACTCGGAATGGCGAGCGACATCGACGGGTCGCCCGATCCACTGGGGACCGAAGCCGACCCCTGCATGTACTGCGCAACCAGGATGGCCTTGTCGGCTTGAATGCGGACATCCTTCGTCACGTTGTCGATCTGGAAGACCGCATCATCGGGGCCGAGCGTGGTGGACGGCGCGATGGGCGGATCGAAGGTGATCGTCGTATCGGGGCTGACGGCGGCGATCCGAATGACGTGGGGCGACTCGCTGGCCACGGCGGCGGGGTACGTCACCAGGTAGTCCTTGCCGAGCACCTCGACCGGGAAGAGCGCTTGCTCCAGGTGATCGCAATAGCCCGTGGTAGCGGCAGGAATGTTGGCGCAAGAATGCCCGCCGATGACTTGCACCGGATGCGTCGCTCGGATGAGCGTGCCACTCAGATCCGAACCGTACGTCTGCGGCGGCTGCGCGTGCTCGGCGATGAGCTCGAGCACGTCGCCGCGGGCAAGTTTCACGATGCCACGCCCCGCCGCGTCGACTCCGCCTCCCGGCGCGAACGTTCCGTGGCCCGTCACCTCGACATCGGTGTCGTCCTCCGTGGCGGTCACAGCCAAAAAACCCGCTCGCTTGGGGCCCGACGGCCAGGAGAGTCCGGTGTAATTGCCCGTCAGCGTGTTGGCCGGAAAAAGCAATGACGCGTCATTCGAGAAAGACTTGCAGGCGGGATCGAGACCGCCGGGGCACTGCGTGCCCACCGGGCAATCGACGGGGACGGGAGCAATCTCGTACGTGAGAGGGCTGAATTGGTAGACGGTGACCGGAACATCCGTGCGCAGGCGATAAGCGCCGTCGGCCACCACACGGGTGTTGCCAGGCTCGGGAGGACTCTGGCAGGCGTTCACGTCGCCCCCTTTGAGCTCGGTCACCCACGGCAGCTTGATGATTTGGATCCCGGCCCTGTCCACGGTCTCCGTGGCCACCGCCGTCGATCCGCGGGTGACGGTGACGTGAGCCGGCGCTTCGGAGGCATTGCCGACAGCGACGGCGAAGTCGAAACCGCTCCACACGGGATTGAGCGTGACGGTCGGATAGTAGTCGCAGCCGATGTAGCTCGCCGCGGTCCAGGTCTCGGCACATGGACCTTTGCACCCGCCCGGCTCGCAGGTCATTCCTTGCACCGGATCGCAGTCGAACTCGACGTAGCCCGAGCCGTCAGCTCGACAGGCTTTTGCTCTTCCCGCCGAGCAGCTGGACTGTCCTGGCTGGCACACGCAGCGGTCGAGCCCACAGAGGCCCGTGATGATCAGCCCACCTTCCCCGCCATCGGATGGCACCGACCCGTTACCGCCCACATCCCCTCCGCTGCAGCTGCTCGAGGCAACGACGCATGCCAGGACTCCGACGAGTCGCGGTTTCAGAGGAGGCCTCGATATGCCAGGCGAAGAGATCTCAGGGGGCTTGCCAAGGGCGATGTGATCGTTCGTCGGGAACGACGAAAACTTGAGCCGTCTGGCCTTTTCTCTTCCCTGCTGTGCTGGCGCCAAGGTGGCGGCTCGCGCTTTCGCCGACAGATCCAGATGGGACCCTACTTCGCCGACTCCTCTGCTCCGTCTCGCCTCGCCTCGCGATCGACGCTGACAGGCGCCTCGATCGCGCGCAGAGCTGTCGCTTGCCAGACACCTTCTTCGAGCAGCACGGCATCGCCTTGCTTCGCGTCCCCAACCGATGCGTGCGTCGTTTGCGATGCCCCGCGCATTCGGGTGTAATGGGACGCCGTGGCAGTCCCCATTCCCCGTTTCGACTTCCGCGTCGAGTTCGCGGGAGCCAGCGACATCGGCAAGGTCCGCAAAAACAACGAAGACGCGCTCGCCATTTTCCCCGATCTTGCCTTGTTCGGCGTGGCCGACGGCATGGGAGGCCACGCCGCGGGCGAGGTGGCGGCGCGACTGGCCATCGAGACGGTGGCCACGTTCATGCGCGAGAAAACTTCGCGCCGCATCCTCGATCGCTTTCCCAAGAGTCCGTCGCTGGAGGCGCGTCACGCCATGTTCGGCCTTTTGCGCGAGGGCGTGCAGCGGGCCAACCTCGCCATTCGCACCGAGGCGGAAACGCGCAAGGAAGCGACCGGCATGGGGACGACGCTCGATCTCGCGCTGCTCAGCCGTGATCGCGCCTTCGTCGCGCATACCGGTGACAGCCGCGTCTATCTGGCGCGCTCGTCGGCCGTCATCCAGCTGACCCACGATCACGCGCTCTTCGAATCGCTCCTGGCCGCGGGGACCATGCGCACGACCACGCCGCGCGTCACCGTCGAAGGGCGGCGCCGCTTGAACCCACTCGTCAACGCCGTCGGCATCTCCCCCACCGTGTCGGTCGACACTTGCTTCGTCGAGCTGACGCGCGGCGATCGGCTCCTCTTTTGCTCCGACGGCATCCACGGCGCCATCGAGAGCGAGACGGTCATGGCGCAGTTGCTCCGTCCCGGAAACACGAGCGAAGCCGCCAAGGCACTCGTCGCGTACGCCCTTCATCGCGGAGGACACGACAACGCGACGGCGCTGGTGGTCGACGTCTGCGAGCGGTTCGTGGCGCGCAGCGCCGGCGACGAAGGGCCGAGCTCGGGCCCCGTGTCGAGCGACATTCTCGTGGCGCGCCACTCTGCCTTGCTCGAGGAGCTCCCCGTTTCGTCGGCGCTCGCCGCGCTGGCGGCGGCCGTCGAGGTGGAGATCGTCAAGAACGAGCGGGTGCCGCGGCTCGTCGCCAATGATTGGGTCTCCTACATCATCGTCAGCGGGCAGATCGCCCTAGCCGATGGTCGCGTGCTCGGTCCCTCCGGCGTTTTGTTCATGGAGTCGCTCATGGGCGTCGCGCGCGAAGGCGAGCTTCCGACGGTGGTCGAGAACGCACGGCTCATGCGGCTTCGCGCGGACGATTTCGCGGAGGTCTGCGCGCAGGACGTGGAGCTGTCGAACGCGCTGCACATCCGCATCGCGCGTCACCTGGCACGGATGCGCTAGCCACCGATCAGTGCACCGATAGCTGGCGCACGCTCACTTCGACGCGACGACCGGAGGACAGCGTGAAGAAGGCGCGGCTCACGCGGTGCGCGTCCGCCGACTCGAAACGGAGCCCAAACGCCCCCCCCGATGCGGCTTCGCGCTCCGCGGGGGGCTCTTGCTGGGTCACTGATATCGCGATCTTGAGTTTTTCCTCCGCGGCCGGCACGTCGCTGGAAGGCACCGCGAAGCGACCACCGGACATGACGGTGAGGGTCTTGTGAACGAGCCTCCGCAGGTGCGCCGGCGTCGCTGATTCGAGCGGCTCGGCGGCGAAGGGCTTCCCTTCGCCGTCGAGCCCGAGCGTCACCTCCGCGGATCCCGCCGCGCCGAGCGGCAGCGTGGACCAAACGGGATCGCTGCTGGCCACGATGGGAATCGCGCGCACGAAGGATCGGACGAGATCGCGCACCCCTGCCGCCGCGCCCTCCGCTCCGAAGGCGCCCGAACTGGCGCTCCCGTTGCTGCCGGCGCTCCCAGGTCCCGCGCTCGCCGACGAGGCAGCGCGAGCCTCGGCCCGAGCATGGCCCGCAACCACCCTCCCCTTCCCGCGCGGGGTCGGATTCGCCGTCGGGTTCGGGGGCGCGGTTGTGGTCGCGGTCGCGGCCGCGGTCGCCGTCGGGTTCGGGGTCGCGGTCGCGGCCGCGGTCGTGGTCGTGGTCGGGGTCGCGGTCGGGGTCGGGGTCGGGGCTGGGGACGACGGGACCGGTTCCAACTGGCTTCGTGTCAAACCCGAAGTATCGACACCTTCGACGTTGATCTCACTCGCAGTTTCGTGTGCCTCCGAAGCCGCGCTCTCCCATGCGAGATCTCCGAAGTGCTCGGGCACCTCGAAGGTGTTCCCCGCCCAGAAATCGGTGAGCATCGCCCTCTCGGCCGCCGCGCGCGGCGCGCGCGCGAAGGTCAACGTGAAAGCGCCCGCGTGCAGGGCCAACGACGCCAAGAGGGCCCAGCGCGACGCAGCTTCCGCCATTTCCTTCGAAAATGTACCCGTGGCCAGGGCGCCGGTCGAGCCGAGGGTACCGAGCGAGGGCTCCCCACCTCCGTCTCCTTGGGTGGTTGGCTTGCAAAAGTCCGCCAGTCGACTAGGGTGCGCGCGCTGTCTCGATGTCGTGAGCAGCGGTTCGGGGCGTAGCGCAGCCTGGTTAGCGCACTAGACTGGGGGTCTAGGGGTCGGTGGTTCGAATCCACTCGCCCCGACCGATGGTAACCCGCCGAGTGGCTTAGGCTTCTCGGCGGTTCTTTTTTCACGCGCCGAACGGGCCGAAACGGTGCGCCCCGGTGCGCGCCCCGGTTTCGCGCGAGGACGCGCGCAGCCGTGAGGGCTCTCGCTCAGCACGGGCGAGCGGTCGAGGCGCGCCATGAGTCCATTGCGGGCCGGCGCGTGCCGCCGGCGGAGGGCCCCAGCGCCGCGCGTCGCGGCGCGTATCCGCGGGAGCTCGTAGCTCCCCCACTCCCCAGCCGAAGCCGCGGCCATACCGCGCGCCGAAACGGGTCGACTCCCGATAGCGGCGACCCGCCCTTGGGAGATCACGGGCAACCTTTCACCTCGGTCTGCGCGGACGAGGCGGCGGAGCCGTCGGCGACTGCCCGTGATCTCCTCTGTGCGTCGGAGAGGGGGCGGGCCAATCGGCGTTTACGGTTCACGTTACGGGACGGTTTGCGCACGTTGCAGGCCAGTCCACGTGCGCGAGAATGTGGTCACCGACCGATTGGTGGCGCGGTGGCCATCGTCCGCTCCGAGGGCAAGCGCTGCAAGTACTCGGGGCTTCTCGGATGCGATTCGGTGTGGGGGTGCTTCGTTTGCGCAGGGCGCATCCTCGCTGGCTACGCGAGAGATCTCAACGTCCTTGTCGAACACCACGGCTTTGCGCGAACGCTACTCGGATCCTTCACTACGCGGCACTACCGCGACGATGACCTGGGATGGCTTCGCAAGCGGCAGTCGCAATGCTTCACGGACCTGCTCGGCGGCAAAGGCTGGGGTCTCGTGCGCAAGCGGTTTGGAATCGTCGGCGTTGTGCGCGCTATCGACGTGACGTTCGGTAAGGCGTCGGGCTTCCACGCGCACCTGCACCCGCTCTTTCTGTTGACGCATTCGCACGACGGAAAAGCCGGACGCCGCGAGCTTGCAGACATCAACGCCCAGCTATTCGAGCGCTGGCGCAGCATCGTGCGTCGAAGGATGGGAGAGAAGTACGTGCCCAACGCGGATCACGGTGTGCTGCTCAAACCGTGCTATCGCGCCGACTACCTCGTCAAGATGGGCGTCTCGCTCGAGGTGACGGGCGCTTTTTCGAAGACCGCGAAGAACGGCAATTGCTCCATGTTGGAAGTGGCCATTCGCGCCGTGGATGGTGACGAGCGGTTTCGCGAGGTGTTCCGGTCCTACGCGCGTGGAATGAAGGGCGCCAAGTTTCTCACGTGGTCGAAGGGTGCGAAGCAGGTACTCGAAGAAGTGAAACACGACGGCGATGAAGAAGCGCTGTCCGAAGAGACGCTGGTGGCGACCATTCCCGACGAAACTTGGCGACTGGTGCGCGGGATTCCGGGCGCAAGGGTCGAATTGCTTGAAGCCGGTGAGGATCGGGGAACCGAGGGCGTTATCAAACGAATCGAGCTGTGGCTGGGCGTCGAGCACGCCGTGAGGGCCGGCCCTGCATTGCGGCCGCTCAGAAAGATCGACCGGGTGCTCACTCTCGATTTCGCGGCTGTGGGGGCCTCCGCGAGTGAGATCGCCTCACGCACCTAGCACCTCCGAACTTGCGGCGTTTTCGGCGGTTCAACGTTGATGCGATCGCGTGTAGAGTGGCGGTGTTAGGGGTTCCGTGCCTGCTCGGGGCTCCTGCCCGAGCGCGGCGGAACGACACTCAGCGTCCCCTCCACGGCCGTCGGGTCGAAACGAACCCCATGAGCGCCAAATTCTCCCAATCCGCCCCCGGAGCGTAAGTCAATCAAGCGCTGACGGGAAGGAGGGGCCCCGGCGCAGCGCGCCCTGAAAGTTCGGGAAGGGCATCCGCGTCGCATACGGGAAGAGCTTGGACGGTCGGCTTGGTGGTCGGGTTACGTCTCGAAATGGACCCAAAATCGCGACGAGGGGACACCCGCACGACTGAACCTCGGTCCTTGGGTGGTAGCCGGTGTTCGAGGGTCTCGACGCGACGTCGCCGAGCGACTTTCGGCGCAGGACGACGCTCTTCCACCAGGGGGGCCCGCGGCAGCTCGGCCCACGGTCGGTACGTGCCTCGGCGCTCGGGCACGACGGCTTCGCCATCATCGCCTTGCGCTGCCACCACAGCAGGCACGGGCGCGATGCGCGAGCGCAAGCGGCTCGCGCTGGCGAGGACGCCCGCGTACTTCACGATGTGGTAGCGAGGTGGGGGCACGCTCATCGCGAGGCGGCAGAGCAACGACAAGGGGTCCATCACGACGGCGACGGTGCCGTCGGCGTACGCGCGTTTGAGCGTGATGGCGACAAGGCCGTCTTTTTGCGGCTCGATGCGTTCTTGTGCGACCGGCGGGCGAAGCACGTAACGAAGCAGGGCCTCGCGTCCGGCCGTGTCGCGCGCGCCCGCCCGCGTCGCCGCGTGGAGCGTGAACCCATCGAGCGAGGCGCAAAGCGGCTTGTCGTAGGCGAGGCCGCTCGGCTCAAGGGCGCGAAGTCCACGCAGCCATTGCGGGCCGGCGGGTGGCACTTGGCCCGAGACGGCGGAGGCTTCGAGCTGTCCGGCGGCGGCGGCGGTGCCATCGGCCTTCACGCCGAACCTGACGGACAGTTCGTTTTGCCGTTCGAAGTGCCTTCGTCCAGCTAGTGCATCGCCCCTACTGATTGAGTTCTATCCAGGCCGGCGCATGATCGCTCGGCTTCTCCCATCCTCTTACCTCGACATCTACCCCGGCACCGCGTAGCCGCGCCGCCAACGTGGGCGTCATGAGCAGATGGTCCATTCGCAGGCCAGAGCTCCTGTCGTAGCCGCCGCCGAAGGAGAAATTCCAATAGGTGTAGATACCCTTCTCTGGATGGATGCGCCGAACCGCATCGACCCACCCATCGTGAAGCATCTCGGCATAGGCCTGCCGGCTCTCAGGGAAGTAAACCGCATCGCCCAGCCAGCGTCGCGGCGCCACCGCGTCGATCGGAGTTGGCACGACATTGTAGTCGCCGCACAGAACAGTCGGCGCTCCCGCTTTGAGCAGGTCCTGGCTGTAACTGATCAGGCGGTCGAACCAGCGCAGCTTGTAGTCGAACTTGGGACCAGGCGCCGGATTCCCATTCGGTAGATAAAGACAGCCCACGATGAGCCCGTCCACCTCGGCTTCGATGTAGCGGCTGTGGGTGTCATCAGGATCTCCCGGCAGGCCGCGCCGGCGTTCCACGGGGTCAGCCCCTCGAGCTAGAATGGCCACTCCCTTGTAGGATTTCTGGCCATGCCAGATAGCGCCATACCCCGCCTCCCGGATGGCCTCGGCTGGAAACTTCTCATCGGACGTTTTCAGTTCCTGGAGGCAGACGATGTCGTAGTTGGTTGCCGTGAGCCACTTGAGCAGCACGGGAAGCCGACCATTGACGCCGTTTACGTTGAAGGTGGCGATGCGAACCATCTGCCCTCGTGGCCGTGGCTCACTTCTTACCGAGCTTGTCCTCGACCTTCTATTGCCGACCGATTTCACCGCCGACTTGACCTCGCCCTTGCTGGCTCCAGTCTTGCCCGCCGCATATTTCACCTCGTGGTCCTGCCCGCCAGCGACCTTTGCGCGATCTTGGCTGCGCCCGCGAGTTGTTTGAGTAGCCATTTCTCTCCTCCAAGAACAGCGTTCCAGTCCGCATTAACGCGGCCGGACTCTTCCGGTTCAATTCATCGGCGCGCAGTGTGGAACTGAAACCTAGGACCGAGTATTGAATCGGACGGTGACGACCACGCATCGAGAAATGGAGAGAAGCAGTGAACGAGATGACACTTCGTGTGACGTCCGCCGACGGTACGAAGATCGCCTACGACCGGAAAGGCACTGGCCCGGCGGTGATCCTCGTCGGCGGCACCCTAGACGACGGCGCTGAGAACGCGCCGCTGGCCCGGCTCCTTGCCGACCATTTCACGGTCTACAATTACGCACGACGCGGCCGGGGCGCCAGCGGCAATACACCGCCGTACGCCTTGGCGCGGGAGGTGGAAGACCTCGACGCGCTGATTGCGACAGCCGGCGGCTCAGCTCACGTGTACGG
>Ga0193706_1000153_pt1 | contig 49175 bp, 39 predicted proteins | sample U3c1metaG_FD_160130 | JGI IMG/M metagenome (GOLD analysis project Ga0193706, IMG submission 160130) | Soil microbial communities from a riparian zone of the East river system, Colorado, United States - U3c1 | ecosystem: Environmental > Terrestrial > Soil > Riparian zone | place: USA: East River... | reverse complement strand
ATCTTCAAACGCCACTTCAACTCCGGCGTGCAGCAAGTCGCCGCCGCGACGATTCATCTTCCCATGAACGCGTGGCGCGGGGTCAGCATCGACAAATCGGGCGAAATGAAGCCGGCCTTGATCGGCACCTCCGACCCGGAGCGCACCATCGGCATCACCTCCGCCGATCAAGCCGACGAGCAGGATAGCCGCGCCAACCTACGCACGCTCGCTTACCAGCATTTCGGTCAGACCTGCGGGTACCTGCCCGACTCGACTTTGGGCAGCTACGACAAGAAGAACGTGCGCGATGGCCACTACACCATGTGGGCGCCCTATCATTTCTTCACGCGCAAATCCGATCGCGCCGGCGATCCTCGCATCGCCACCGTCGTCAATTACCTCACCGGCGCCAAGCGACTGCCCAACCCCAACACCGATCTCATCACCACGTTGAAGCAAGGCGGGCTCGTTCCCTCGTGCGCGATGCGCGTGGAAAGAGAAAAGGAAGGAGCGCCCATCCGGGCCTACAAACCTTCCCCGGCTTGTGGCTGTTATTTCGACGTCACTTCACCCGGGGGGCAGTCGCCGCCCGAATGTACGAGCTGCCGGACGGGTACAGATTGTCCGGCGGAGCGCCCCGTCTGCAGTTTTGGATATTGCGAACCCGACTGACGCGTCGACGTCATGGAGATTGCCCGATGAGCCTATCGATCTGCCGAACGAAGTCCCTGCTGCTCGCGATTCCTCTTTTCGCCGCCTTCATCGGCCCGAGTGAGGCTGCCGCCGTCGGCGAGCTCGATGCGACGGATCAAAGAGAACAGGAGCTCGTCCCCAGCGTTTGGGCGAACCAGGGCCGGTACGCATCGCGCTGGGTCGAAGAGGCTTTCCAGGCGGTGCGCGATCAAAAGGTCGGCGTGCTCCCCGCGGCGCGTCTCTATGCGATGGTCACCGTCGCCATTTACGATGCCGTCAATGGCATCGATCGCGCGCGGTGGGTCGGACGCGAGCAGGCGCTCGTGCCTCCCACCGGTGCTCCGCTCTTGGGGCTGCGTGCGGCGGCGGCCGCGGCGGCGGCTCATACCGTGCTCGTATCGCTGACGCCCGCGCAGTCGGCCGTTTTGGATCAAGCGCTCGCCGCCGATCTGGCGGAGCTCGGCGGAACCAGCTCGACGCTCGTGGCGCGCGGGCGCGATTGGGGCGTGCAGGTCGGCCAGCAGGTCATCGCGCGGCGCGCGTCGGACGGAACCCAAGTGGCGCTCACGCTGCCCGCCAGCACGGCGCCGGGCGCCCATCGAACCGACTACGACGCGCGCTATTCCATCATGACGCCCTTCGGCATCGCCACCAAGGACGCCTACCAGGCGCCGCCCCCGCCCGCGCTGACGAGCGACGTCTATACGGCGTCGTTTCTCGATTCGAAAGCGGTGGGCACGCACGACGGCAATCCGGTAAACGAAGAGATCGCGACGTTCTGGGGCGGCGAAGACGGCACCGCACGTGAAAGCGGCAATTGGCTGCAGGCAGCCGTCGCTATCGCCCGCCAGCGCAGCCTCGAGCGCTCGATATCTGCCACGGCACGGCTCTACGCGATGGTGGGCATGGCCACCGCAGACGGCGGCATCGTTTCTCACGACGCCAAAGCGGACTACTTCACTTGGCGCGTGGTCCCGGCCATCCACGAGGCGGACATCGACGGCAATGCCGCGACCATCGCCGATCCGGCGTGGGTGCCTCGCAACGGAACGGGTAACCTCGGCTCCCCCGAATACACGTCGGGAGCGGCCGCGTTTGCGGGAGCCTCGTCGGCGGCCATCGAACGCTTCTTCTGCAGCGCAGAAGTGAGCTTTTGCTTCGCCACCGATGTCGCGCCCAGCGCCCGCTGCTATGCGACACCGCTCGCGGCGGCCGAGGAGGGCGGACGCGCCCGCGTTCTGCAGGGCGTTCACTTCCAGTTCTCGGTCAACGCTGCCATCGCGCAGAGCCGCGGCGTTGGCGCCGAGATTGGCACGAAGCGGCTACGACGCGTCCTGCCGAGCGGTCGCATCGTGCCCGCATGCTCCCCCTGAGGCGAGCCGAGCCCGTTTACGCCTGACGTTCTGCGACCGCGGCGGAGGATGCCGCGGTCGCAGGGGCGGTTCAATCAGTTGCACTTTGCGTTGTCGAGTGCCCCCTTGGCGGCGCCGCAAGCCGCCACCATGCAGGCACCGCACTCCTCGGCCTTGCCACTCCTGCAAGGCGCGACGCAGCTTCCGCCCTCGCTGGTTGCTGCGATTTGGCAACTCAAATGTCCGGTCACCTGTTCGCCAATCGCCGGACAACTGTCCTGCACGCATCCGTAGAACTCGGCAGTGGTCTCGTCGTTGCCGCCGTATTGGTTGAGGCACTGCAGCGTTGCTTTGCCATCGGCTGCACCGGTCCCGATGAACGTCGCACCCAGACCCGAGGTCGATATGCCGCACCTTTCGAGCTCGGGGTTACGCGGGTAGTAGTTGCCGAGGAACATGCACATCTCGTCTTTGGTCGTGAGGCCCTGCGCGACCTGACGGTCCTCGGAATTCTGGTAGTGGCACCTGAAGTCGATGGCCTGTCCGGCGTGGATCGACATGCCGGGCAGCCACTCGGCGATGGGGACGTCTTCCCAATCGTGGCTCTCGTAAATCTGCGTGAGCGTGCCTTCCGAGGGATCGACGACATTGGCCGTGTAGTCGACGCCGCGGCGATGCATGTGCGACTGCCCGCTGACCAGCTTGATGTCCTGCGCGAGCGTGCACCGGAGACGCGACGACGCCGAGCTGCGCGCCGGGATCCGAATGAATGGGTTGTAAAAGAAGAGGAACCCGCCCTCTTCGACGACGTCTTTGTCCGCCAACGTATAGAGGTTGAGACGCGCCTCGGCGAGCAGAGGCTGACTCGTCGCGTTGAGATAATGCGTGTTGATGACGAGCACGGTGCCCGGAGCGAGCTTCGCCGCGACACCGGGCGGGAACATCGCTGCGTTTTTGGCCTTGGACGACTGTGCACCGGCGACCACACCTGTGACGTCCCAATCGGCGGCCGCGCCTTCGGCACAGTCGAACACGCCGTTCTCGTCGGCCGCGACGGCTTTGCCGCTCATCGTCGTCGTGGGAATCGAGGTGTAGCTCGTTCGGTAGAGGAGGACGTGATGACTGCCAGCCACGTAGCGAACGACGGCTTGGTTGACGTTCATTCCTTCGGCCGGGACCTGGAAGAACTTGCAGCGTTCGATTTCTTGTCCGGCGCCGATCGAGGACACCATCTTCAGCTGCAGCCCTTGGCCAGCCGGCGGTGGTTCCAAAAGATCGTTGGGATTGCCGTTACCCGTCGGCGAGACCCCTTCGGAGGAAGAGGAGCATCCCGTGATCAACCAAACGCCCGCAACGGAAACAAGATGGTGAAGTCGCATGTCGTTTTTCTCCTGTTAAGTGGTGGGCGAGCTTCTCCCGACGGAAGAGGCGATCGCTTCAGACCCCGCCGCCCGATTGCACTCTCTGTGCCCGAACGTCGTCCGAATGTTTTGGACGACGTTCGTTTTTTGGGGGCACGAGACGCCGCAGGGAAGTGGGAAAAGACGGTGAAGGGATCTTCGGTGCCCGGGCACAGCACGAACCGGCCCCAAGATCGGCCCGCGAAAGCAGGCTCACCCGTGCATGACGATCGCGACGCGGCTCATCGATCCCGTCGTCGGGCCGCCCGGACGTAGAACGTCGCTACGATCAACGCCGCCCACCACGCGGTTTGCGAAACCGCCGAGCGGAGATTCTTCGTCGAGGCGACACGACAACTGCAACCCGCCTCGAGCGCGCCGGGCGGCATGCTCGAGCCATCGCCGGACGCTCCGTCGGGGTCCGCGCCGGGCGGCGCATCGACGTAGGCATCGATCGTGGACGCTCCGCCCGCGCCGCCGTCGATCACGTCCGGGGGATTGCCCGTACCTCCTCCGCTGTTTACGTCGGGCAATCGATCGGCGCGCGCGTCGATCCCGCCGCCCGCTTCGCTCCGTCCGCCGTCGGCAGGCGGCGTGCCGGTATCCGCTGCATCCGGTGCGCGCGCGTCCGCCCCTCCGCCATCCGGTGGCGTTGCGCATGGCGCAGGCGTGCTGAAGCCGGCGGCGGGTGATTGCCGCAGGCGACTCTCGGTCATCGGACCGTAGATGCCGTCTTCGGCGATGGTGTCGGCCGCGTGATTGACGTTCCAGAGTCTTTGAAAGCCGCGTACGCCAATGGGACGAAGATCGACCGTTCCCGAGCCTCGGTAATCGAAGTGCACGGTATCGGAGCTGCCAAACCACTCGAATTGCTCGGCTTCGAGCGCCGTTTGCCATGCCGCGTACTGAGAGGTGTCGAGAGCGAGGCCCGATTCGTGGTTCGATCCACCGGGCGCCGCGGCGAGGGCAATGCTGCAACGTCCCGCCATGTACCAGGAATAAAGCAGGTACTGCTGGGCGAGCGTGCGCAGCATGGAGTTGACGCCCAGGGTCATGGCCGTCTGTGCGTCGAGCGCTCGCACCAAGCTGTCACGGGCGGGCGGCTGCATGAAGGCAAACGTGTTTGCACTCCGCGTCATGTTGGGCCGCGCGGGGATGGCGGCCAACGTGTTCGGGCGAAGGCAATTGACCTGGTCCACGATCTGCTCGCTCAAGCCGAGGACCGCGCCGGTCGAGCAGCTATTGGCGACGGCGTCATCGACGGTGCCCTGTACCAGCGGCGCAGGCTCGTTCTCGACGTCGACCGCCGTTTCGCTCGGCCCGCACGCCGCGAGCGCGCCCGCGAAGGCAACAACGAGGCACCGGAACGAGCGAGCCACGGTGTACTCACGGTACCGAGGACGAGGCGTGGTGACAAGCGCGACCTCTGCGGTCCGATTTGGGACGATTGACGAAACCACGCTCTCCCTTGCAGCCTAGCGCGAGACCCACGACGAAGAGGAGGCCCCGATGCTGCAAAAGTCCCCCATGTTCGCCTACCTTCCGGTAAAAGATCTCGGCCGCGCGCGGCAGTTCTACGAGCAGAAGCTCGGATTCAAGCCGAAGAGCGAGCCTGCCGGAGGCGTGGTGTACGAGTCCGCCGGTGGTACGGCGTGCTTCATGTACCCGACGCCCAACGCCGGCACGTCCCGCGCGAGCCAGGCATTCTGGCAAGTCGAGGACGTCGAGCGCGAAGTGGCAGAGCTGAGGGGCAAGGGGGTCGTGTTCGAGGAATACGACATGCCCGGTCTGCAGACGAAGAACGGCATCGCTACCGGTGGAGGCGCCAAGACAGCGTGGTTCAAGGACCCGGAAGGCAACATCCTGGCAATCGTGCAGAGCGTGTGAGCCGGTCGACCCCGAGCCGACGCGTGTGCCCCGCGCGCCTTGCACGCAAGCAATGGCGAAGCTCATGATGGAGGGATGGAGACCCTCTACCGACGGCCATTGCCCGGCGACGCCATTGCTTTCTCTTCGCCGGAGGGGCGCAAGGTGTTCGCCGAGGCGCTCACTGCAGGCGGTCTCGACGGCTATTTTCCGCTCGCCGAGCAGTTCCACACCCAGGCCGACCCGTCGTTTTGCGGTTTGGGATCCCTCGTCGTTGCGCTGAACGCTTTGGGGATCGATCCCGGCCGTCTCTGGAAGGGGCCGTGGCGGTGGTTTGCCGAGGACCTGCTCGACTGCTGCGTGCCCCTGGCCGAGGTGCAGAAGCGCGGTCTCGATATCGACGAGCTGAGCTGCTTAGCTCGTTGCAACGGCGCGGATGTCGAGATCGTGCGGGCCGATGCAGCGAACCTGGCCGCGTGGCGTTCGGCCGTCGCCACGGCGTCGCGAGGTGAGACGGTGGTCATCGCGTCGTATGATCGCGCGGCCATGGGGCAGACGGGCAGCGGGCATTTCTCGCCTATCGGCGGATACCATGCTGCGCGTGACATGGCGCTCGTTCTCGATGTCGCACGCTTCAAGTATCCGGCGCATTGGGTTTCGGTGGAGCGACTCTGGCGAGCGATGCATCCTCTCGATGCCGTGACCGGGCGAGCACGGGGCTTCATGGTCTTGCGCCGACGCGAGCGGGGCATTTTGCTCGGCTTCAGTCTGCAATGCGAGGGCGAAAGCTGGCAGGCTTTGGAGCGGCGGCTCAAGCTCGTGGTTCGTGAGCTCGAGACGTCCGTTGATCTCGCATCGCTGGCGCGCGCGGCCGTCCCGCTGACATTGCACGTCGAGCTGCGCACGCCGAGCGTGGGGGCACACCGCGAAGCCCTGGCCGCGGCGCGGGCCGCCGTTCGCGAAGTCGCCGCCTATGACGCCATCGTCGATGTCGTCGGGCCGGAGCGCGGCGAAGCCGTCACCCTGCTGCTGCTCGCGCTGGCCGACCTTCTCTCGCCGGAGCAGCGCGCTTTGGTGGGCGCGGTGATGGGCGCTGGCTGCGATGACCCAGCGCTCGTCGCCGAACTCGCCAATCTTCGCGCTCAACTGACAGCCCTCGCGGAAGTCACGACCTCCGAAGCGTCGTGCGCGCCTTAGCTGAGCGCAGCGGACATGGCGAATGAGCGCCGCAAACGCTGCCGTCGATGCTGGAGGACTGCGGATTCGAAGTCTTACGGGTAAAACGATATCGGCTTTTGATGTCGGTGGGTTACAGCCTTTTGCAGGCGATGGGCTTTCATTACTTTGGCTCTAATAAGCTTGCTGATCTGACGCTCAGCGCCGTTTTGGGGCTACCCTCGCTTCCGATTTTGCCGCTGCTACCCGATTTCATGATGGTGGTGGCGCGTTCCCGGCATTGACCTTCCGTATGGGGTCGGGCTTAATCGCTGGCAACGTGATGAAGAATCCGTTCTGCCGTAGCGGGGTCTGGCGGGATGCGCGCGCCGTCGTCGTCGCGGTGTTGCGATCCGCAATCGGCTGCTCCGGTTCGCCCTACGATTCCACCGGCGAGTCGCAAGACGAAGTGCGTGTCTGCCCCGGCGCAACGACCGTCGAAGGAATCGACGTCTCCTATTATCAAAAGACGATCAATTGGCCACAGGTCAAGGCGTCGGGCGTCCAGTTTGCCGTCACACGGATCAGCGACGGGCTGAACTTTCCGGACAGTGAATTTGCCAACAACTGGGCGGGCATCAAATCGGCGGGTCTCATCCGCGGCGCGTACCAATACTTCGAGCCGGGGCAGGACGCGCTCGACCAGGCCGACATGGTCGTGCAGCGCGTCGGCATGTTGGGATCGGGAGATCTTCCGGTTCAACTCGACATGGAAGTGACCGGTGGGCAATCATCGGCCACCATCAACAGTCGAATCAAAACATGGATGGACCGAGTGACCACCGGGACGGGGAAACGCCCCTTCGTTTATACCGCCAAGTATTTCTGGGACGACAACGTCGCGAGCACCGCTTACAGCGGCGATCGACTTTGGGTCGCCAATTACGGCGTCACTTGCCCCGATCTTCCGAACGCCTGGTCGAACTGGTCGATATGGCAGTACAGCAGCACCGGCAGCGTTCCCGGCATCTCTGGCAACGTCGACATGGACAAGTTCAACGGGACGCTCGACGACCTGCGGAAGATCTCGGGAGGCGCGCCCGCCTATGCGGCCGATTACGTCTCACAGTCGTTTCCCCTGGCCAGCTTGGGGATGACGATGATGGGAAACGCGAAAATCGCCGCTTACATCGAGCTCAGAAACACGGGGACAAAGGCGTGGGATTCCAACACGCGTTTGGCGACCAGCAATCCGCGCGATCGGCCGAGCATGTTTGCCGCGGCGGACTGGATCGATCCTACGCGGCTGTCCGCCGTGCAAGGGACGGTCGCACCCGGCGACACGTACCGTTTCCAATTCACGCTCCAGGCGCCGGCTTCTCCCGGCGTCTATGCCGAGTACTTCAACGTCGTCGAAGAGGGTGTCGCCTGGTTCAGCGATCCTGGGCAAGGGGGCCCACCGGACAACCAGCTGCAAAATCGCATCACGGTGATGGGGGGCGGCGGAACCGCCGACGCTTCCTCCGATGCCGGCGGCGGGAGCTCCCGGGACGGCCCCTCGACCGGCACCGATGCGACCGTCAGCGATGGGGGGGCGCCCGAGGATGGCGGAGCGACGGCAGATATCCGGCCACCGCCGCTCGATGGCGGCACGCCGGCGACAGGTGACGCGTCGCGTGCCGACGCGGTGGCGCCGCGCGATGCGAATACCAGCGATGCGTCCGGCCAACCTCCACCCATGGACGACGACGCGGGATGCGGATGTCGCTTGACGAAGCGTAACGCTCGCGGCGGGCATGTTCTCTGGCTCATGATTGGCGCCGCCGTTTTCAGTCGCCGTCGCGCGCGTAACCGGAGAGCGCGTGCCGTTCGGCACTCGCTCTCCAGCGACTGAAACGCGAGCTCAGAGCGACGGCGCTTGGCGCGTTTCCGCGGGCACGGCTTTGCGCGGGTCGCCCTTCTCCATCAGCATCTTTTGCGTCTGCTGCATGACCGTGGCGAGCTCCTTGAGCTCCGCCTTGTCGAGCACCTTACGCACCTTGGGAAACAGATCCGATTCCTCTTCCTTGACGTGGTGCTCCACCTGCTCCTTGAGAACCTTCACCTTGGCGTCGAAGGTGTCGTTCGACGGGTCGATTTTCATAAGATCGGCGATGACGCGCTTGATGCCGAGATGCTCCTCGAGCGCCTCGAGCAAAATGTCCTCGGTCCGCTTCGCCTTGACGGCGGGATAAAAGTGCCGCTCTTCGATGGTGGCGTGCATCGCGAGGGCGTCGGCGATCTGCTCGAAAAGGCCCTGCTTGCTCTTCGATGCGCTTTCGCCGAGCGCCTCGAACTTCTTGAACATGGTCTCCACTTCGCGGTGTTGCTCTTTGAGCATTTCGATCGCGTCGGTGGCGTTTTCTTTGGCGTTGCGTTCCATTTGTGCGGCCTTCCGTTGGGGGTCCGTTCGGTTCAGACGTGGCCGAGCAGGCAGGCAAAGGTTGCACACCCGGACGTACGTTCTAGGATTTTGCACCGACCGTGCCACGCCTTACACGGCGGGAGGTTGCGCAGGTCAGGGGTGCCCGGAAGTCGGATGTCCGGCCGCGATCCGCTGTGCCTCGCGCCGTCGTAGGCCGTTAGGGAACCGCTCGAGATACGCGCGCCCGAGCTCGGCGGCACCTTCGGTATCGCCCGATCGCGCGCGGGCGACCGCCTTCATGAACCATGCATCCTCGAGGCGTGCATCGTGGGGCGACGCCGCGAGAAAGCGGTCGAGCATCTGCTCGGCCTTGCGGTAATTGCCCTGACGCAGCGCCGTCACGGCTGCGGCAAACGCGTCTTCTGGGGCGCCCGTCGAGCGCGCGTCGGTGGGCGACTTTGCAGCGCTCGGCACGGGCGCTGCAGTGCCCGCATCGACGTTGTCGCGCCGAGCGGCGATCGCTTCATCTACATCCCATGCTTCGCCGGCATGCAGCCAGTGTTCGGGTTCGTCGCGCAGGCGGAGCGTGACCACGCCTTCCGAAACTTCAACGCGCTTGGTCGTGCCCCGTCGAACCTCGACGCGAAAGCGCGTTCCGTGCACTTCGATCTCTCCATCGGGCATGTGAAGAAGGAATCGCTGGCCGGATTGCGTGCGCTCGACATGAAAGGACGCCATCCCGGCGTCGAGGTGCGCGCGCAGCACGGAACCAACGATTTCGCTCGACCATTCGGCGTCCTCGGCACCTTCGACCTCGAACGACGGCGGACCCTGGAAAATGTCGGCGGCGCTGAGCGCTTGGTGTTGCCGGCTGATCAGCGCCACGACAACCACCGCCATGGCGCCGCAGGCGATCGCGGCTGCGAGCCACAGCCAGCGCCCGGCGAGCCTTTCGCTCCCGCGGCTCAACACGCGGATATCGGCGCGACGCAGGAGCTCTGCGCGCGCTCGTCGATGCTCGAGCGGCGTGCTCGACAGCGCAGCAACCATCTGCATGGTCTCGCGCACCGAGCCGAGCGCGGCGACCTCCTTGGCGCAGACGGGGCAGCTGCGGGCGTGCTTAGCAAACGACATTCGCTCGGGGCCGTCCAATCGACCGTCCTCGATGGCCTCGGCCTGCCACACCCTATCGCAGGTCGGCCGCGTCATTGGGCCGGCTCCGCGAGAAAACGGCGTAGATCGCGGCGCGCATGATGCATTCGCGTCCAAACCGTCGCCACCGGGATGTCGAGCGCGCGTGCCGCATCGGTACCAGAAAGGCCCTCGAAGACGAGCATCACGAAGACCTCCCGTTTTTTGTGGGATAGCCGTTGCAGGGCAAAGAGCGCGCGCTTTGCCGCTTCTCGCCGTTCGAAATCGTCGTCCGGTCTCGGCGCGGTGCGCCGCCAAGGCTCGGATGCCCACGCCGTGAGGCGCGCCACGTTTCTTCGTGTCGAGCGCCGATAACGGCGAACGACGACGGCCGCGAGACCGAGCAGCCAACTTTTGAACGGCCAGTGAGGGTCGAATCTCGCCGCTGCGGCGGGCAAATCGAGAAACGTAAGCTGGACGAGATCATCGACGTCGGCCGGCGGCACACCGAGGCGTCCAATGAACCTCTTGACGATCCGTTCGTACCGATCGAAGACGACTCCGAGCGCATCGAGCTCGCCCACCGCGATCTTGGACAACAAATCCGCGTCGCCCGGTGGGCTCATCGCGTTGGCAACCGTCCTCATGGCGCGCCGAGCTCCACGCCGACCACACCGGTGAGTGACCACCCAGGGAGCGGCGGCAGGTCCGAGTCGAGCTCGCGCGTGTCACCGGGGTGGGCCAGGGGAAGCGTGATCTCGACTTGCGTGCGCAGCCGAACGTTGGCGCGACGCGGCGTGGCGATGCCCAGATACCCGCCGAGTTGAAGATCGACGCCGTCGCCTTCCTCTTCGTCGATTTCCACCTTCCCGTCGTGGAGCTCTTCTGTCGTGCTCCACTGATGAACGAAGCAAGCGCCGAACATCATCCCTGCGACGAGATCGAGCGCACCGAGCGGTTCGCGCCGTCCCGCGTTGATGCCGCTCGAGAAGGACCACATCGTGAACCGCGGGGGGATGTCATCGGCGGCGAGCCAGTGCTGCGGCGCACCGTCGACGAAGGTGCCGATCTCCCATGCTCCGACCGTGAGGGCCGCCGCGCCGCGTAGGACGGGAGCAAAGAACACGCCCGGCGCCCCCATGCGCAGTCCTCCTCCGAGCCACACCAGGCCAGAACCACTGGCCGGTGGCTGCGGTTCCGCGGAGCGCGCTTCGGCCGTGGGCGCGCCCGGGGAAGACGCCGCCGGCACCGTGGTCTCGACGCTGACGGCAAGCGCACTCGCGGCGGGGACGAGCGCGCTCGGCGTCGCGACGAGGCGTTGCGCGCGTCGACCGTCCTTGGTGGTGATCGTCAGCATTGCACTGCCATTCGTGATCTCGACAAGAAGCTCACGGCAGTCGCGGTCCGGCGCGGGCCATTGGCGAACACGATGGCTCAGCTCGAGCCCCGCGCGCCGCCACTCGCCGGGCACGTTGGATGGCATTACGTGCACCACGCAAGGAGCGTCATTCTCCGCTGCTTCCGCCGCGTGAGACGGGGTCGCGCCGAGGAGCAGTCCCGACAGCGCGCCGATGGCGGCAAGCCTTTCACGCTTCGAGCCGCCACACATCTCGACGTCCTTTTAGTACCTCCCCCCGCGAGGGTCCAAGCGGAGATCCTCATTTGGGCACAATGATCGTGGGACAGCCGAAGGCAATCTCGATTCGAGCTGCCGGGTCGGCTTGGATCGCAGCGCACGCTTGTGCGCATACGGTGATCTTCGTCGGCCGGATGTTGTCGTCATAGAACCAGGCCCACCCGTCTTTGGCGTTCGCGCAAGCGGTAGGGGAGTCGACATTGGGGATCTGACGGCGAGGCTGCCCTCCGATGCCGCCGTAGGTGATGTTGGTCTGGCTCGGCGTGAACGTTTTGCCGGCCGGCGGCGGCGGAATCTGCCATTCGCAGGCGAGCTTCGACCCGCCTACCACCGCGCGCGCCAAGCGATCGAAAACCGGTTTGAAATCCTGCAGGCAGAGGTCACCGGACACGCCGCCCGTTTGCGTGACGAGCTCCTTGTAAATCTTTCCTTCGCCCGCCGAAAATCCGCTGCATTGATCGTTCTTTCCTTCGGTGAACGAAAAGATGCCGTGGAATTTGAAGCCGGTCAGCAAGGTCGGGTCGAGCGCCACGAGATCGCGGGTGAACGTCGCGGCCGGCACGTCGGATTCGTCATCGGTCACTACGACGAAATGCTTGCTCGCCCCCGCTCGTAGCGCCGAGCGGTATTGCGGGTAAGCAGAGACGAAGAGCTCGAGCGCGTCGTGACTGGAGACTTTCTTGCTCACGTGCAGAAATGACGGCGTATTCGTGTCCTTGGTGGGACACCCTCCGGCACCGAGCGGGGGATCGACGCAAATGCCGTTGCCGTCACCTGGGTAAGACGAGATCAAGACGACATGAACGTCGACCTTGGCGGCGATGATCTGCTGCGAAAAGGTGTTCATGTTCTGCTGCACCCACACCGCTTCCTCATCCATGCTTCCCGAGTTGTCGATGGCGAAGACAATGTCGGCGGGCTGCACTTGGTTTTCCGCTTCTACGGCGATGGCCTGACATGCTGCATCGGGCGTCGAACCGTTCCCGCCTGACGAGCCGCCCGCACCTCCGATGATGCCGCCCGCGCCCCCCGCACCTCCGATGATGCCGCCCGCGCCCCCCGCTCCGACGGATGTGCTGCCGCCCGCTGCACGCGATCCGCCGCCGGCGCCCGACCTTGTCCCCGAAAGGTCCTCTCCCGAGCACGATCCCGCGCAGGCAGCCAAAACCAACCCGATTGCGGCGCGTTCTCCGAACCTTTGCATCGATCACCTGCTTTCGCAGGTCATCCGCCGCTGGGCGTGAAGACCTTCAAAAATATTCCACCGTCAGAGGAGCCGCTGGAAACGGCGGGGCAGGCACCGGTGGTGCCACGGGCACGAGCGGCGGGGCCGCCGGCAAGCTCGACGAGCCACGGCGAATCCGGTTGTAGCTGCAGCGCGGTAGGAAGGCAGAGCCGCGTGAATTCCGTTGGATTGCTGGCCGCGGCGGCTGCCCTCGCCGTGTCGAGGCGGCGCAAAAGAGCGGTCGTCAGCGGTCGATCGACGTAAAGAAGCCGGCCACCGACTCACGCGGCGAGTTGCCTTTCCGGCCGCAGGGGGATCGGCTCGGCATGCGCGCGCCCGTCGACCGACACGCCAAGTAGGCAACTGTGGTCATGCCTACGGCGCCCGGCGCCACGCGACAGCGAAGGCGCGCGGATTGACGACGACTTTGGACGCTCGATCAAGGGCCGCGCGCGTTCCGTTGCGAACGAATGATTCGGATCGCGTGCGTCGTATCCGGCGTTGGTCCGATACGCGTACCCAGTGGAGAGGCGTGCATATCGTAGCGGGACTCGGTAACAGAGAGTCTGGATGCCCGTCAGCCAAGCTACTTTCCCGCGGTGGGCAGTGGATTTTACACGTGCTCGCGCCTGCGCGAGAGCGCACCGCCGGAGGAGTACGGCCTGCATCTTGATCGAAGTCGCCGTGGCCGTCGTCGACGGTCTCGCGAAGGCGCCCTTTGCGCCCGGGTAACGTCGCCGGTCAGCCGGCGAAGTGAGCGTCCCATTTCTGTTTGCAAAGTCGTCGCACGGCGGTCGCCGTGCCTGAGGAGCATGCAATGCAACACGTCGAGCTGGGTTCGAGCGATGCGCTGGAGTTGAAACAACTGCTGACGGTGCTAGTCGCCTTCAAAATGGGCGACTTTTCGGCTCGCTTGCCGATCGATCGCACCGGCCTGGGGGGCAAGGTCGCAGACACCCTGAACGACATCATCGATCTGCAGGATCGAACCGTTCGCGAATACCAGCGCCTCAGCGGGACAGTCGGCAAGGAGGGCAAGACCAGCCAGCGCGCGGCGGTGGATGGCGCCGTCGGCGGATGGGCAGCCAGCGTTGAGGCGGTCAATGCGCTCATTACCGACATGGTGCAGCCGACCAATGAGGCGGCGCGCGTCATCGGTGCCGTCGCCAAAGGCGACCTGACGCAGACGATGGCGCTCGAAATCGAGGGGCGTCCGCTGGAAGGTGAGTTTCTGCGCACGGCCAAGGTCGTGAACGGCATGGTGGAGCAACTCGGGACATTCGCCGCGGAAGTGACCCGCGTCGCACGCGAGGTAGGCACCGAGGGCAAGCTCGGCGGTCAGGCCGACGTGAAAGGCGTCGCTGGTACGTGGAAAGACCTGACGGACAGCGTCAACCTGATGGCCTCGAACCTCACCGGGCAAGTGCGCAACATCGCCGAGGTCACGACGGCGGTCGCCAACGGCGATCTCTCCAAGAAGATCACGGTCGACGTGCGCGGCGAGATCCTCGAGCTCAAGGGGACCATCAACACCATGGTCGATCAGCTGCGCGCGTTCGCCTCCGAGGTCACGCGCGTAGCACGCGAAGTCGGCACCGAAGGAAAGCTCGGCGGCCAGGCCGTGGTTCTCGGCGTCGGCGGCACGTGGAAGGATCTCACTGACAGCGTCAATTCGATGGCATCGAACCTGACCGCTCAGGTGCGCAATATCGCCGACGTCACGACGGCCGTCGCCAACGGTGATCTGGGGCGCAAGATCACGGTCGACGTGCGCGGCGAGATCTTGGAGCTGAAGAACACGATCAACACCATGGTCGATCAGTTGCGATCGTTTGCGTCGGAGGTGACGCGCGTGGCGCGCGAAGTCGGTACGGAGGGAAAACTGGGTGGCCAGGCCGACGTACCCGGTGTGGCCGGTACCTGGAAAGATCTGACCGACAGCGTGAACTTCATGGCCGGCAATCTCACGGCTCAGGTGCGCAACATCGCCGACGTGACCACCGCCGTCGCCACCGGCGATCTCTCCAAGAAGATCACCGTCGACGTCAAAGGCGAGATCCTGGAGCTAAAGAACACGATCAACACCATGGTCGATCAGCTCGGCTCGTTCGCGTCGGAGGTGACGCGCGTGGCGCGCGAAGTAGGCACGGAGGGCAAGCTCGGCGGGCAAGCATCGGTGAAGGGCGTGGGAGGGACGTGGAAGGACCTCACCGACAACGTGAATCTGATGGCGAGCAATCTGACCGGTCAGGTGCGCAACATCGCCGAAGTCACGACCGCCGTCGCGACCGGCGATCTTTCCAAGAAGATCACCGTCGACGTCAAAGGCGAGATCCTGGAGCTGAAGAACACGATCAACACCATGGTCGATCAGCTCGGCTCGTTTGCGTCGGAAGTGACGCGCGTGGCGCGCGAAGTCGGAATCGAGGGCAAGCTCGGTTCGCAAGCCGTGGTCAAAGGCGTGGCCGGTGTTTGGAAGGATCTCACCGATAACGTCAATCTGATGGGCAACAACCTGACGGCCCAGGTGCGCAACATCGCCGAAGTCACCACCGCCGTCGCCAACGGCGATCTCTCCAAGAAGATCACGGTCGACGTGCGCGGCGAGATCCTGGAGCTGAAGAACACCATCAACACCATGGTCGATCAGCTCGGCTCCTTCGCTGCCGAGGTGACGCGCGTGGCGCGCGAAGTCGGCACCGAAGGAAAGCTCGGCGGGCAGGCGGAGGTCAAAGGCGTGGCCGGCGTTTGGAAAGGCCTCACCGACAACGTCAACCTGATGGCCAATAACCTGACGGCGCAGGTGCGCAACATCGCCGAGGTCACCACGGCCGTCGCCAACGGCGATCTCTCCAAGAAGATCACGGTCGACGTGCAGGGTGAAATCCTGGAGCTGAAGCGCACCATCAACACCATGGTGGATCAGCTGAGCTCCTTCGCGTCGGAAGTGACGCGCGTGGCGCGCGAAGTCGGCACCGAGGGACAGCTGGGTGGACAGGCCGACGTGCGCGGCGTCGCCGGCACGTGGAAAGACCTCACCGACAACGTGAATCTCATGGCCTCGAACCTGACGGGCCAAGTGCGCAACATCGCGGAAGTGACGACCGCGGTGGCCAACGGCGATCTCTCCAAGAAGATCACCGTCGACGTTCAAGGCGAGATCCTCGAGCTGAAGCAAACCATCAACACCATGGTCGATCAGCTGAACGGCTTTGCCTCTGAAGTCACGCGCGTCGCTCGCGAGGTGGGAACCGAAGGCAAGCTCGGCGGGCAAGCCATCGTGCGCGGCGTGGGCGGCACGTGGAAGGACCTGACCGACAGCGTCAATTCCATGGCCGGCAACCTTACGGCGCAGGTGCGTAACATCGCCGAAGTCACGACGGCGGTCGCCAACGGCGATCTCTCCAAGAAGATCACGGTCGATGTGCGCGGCGAGATCTTGGAGCTGAAGAACACCATCAACACCATGGTCGATCAGCTCGGATCGTTCGCGGCCGAGGTGACGCGCGTCGCGCGCGAAGTCGGCACCGAAGGGCGCCTAGGCGGGCAAGCCGTTGTGCGCGGCGTGGGCGGCACTTGGAAGGATTTGACCGACAGCGTCAACGTCATGGCCTCGAACCTGACGGGCCAAGTGCGCAACATCGCCGAGGTCGCTACCGCCATCGCGACGGGCAACCTGTCCCGCAAGATCACGGTCGACGTGCGCGGCGAGATCCTGGAGCTGAAGAATACCATCAACACCATGGTCGATCAGCTGAACGCCTTCGCGTCGGAAGTGACGCGCGTCGCCAAGGAAGTCGGCACCGAAGGCAAGCTCGGCGGACAGGCCGTGGTGCGCGGCGTGGGCGGCACGTGGAAGGACCTCACCGACAACGTCAATCTCATGGCCTCGAACCTGACCGGTCAGGTGCGCAACATCGCCGAGGTCACGACGGCGGTCGCCAACGGCGATCTCTCCAAGAAAATCACGGTCGACGTCAAGGGCGAGATCCTCGAGCTCAAGGTCACCATCAACACCATGGTCGATCAGCTGAACGCCTTCGCCTCGGAAGTGACGCGCGTCGCCAAGGAAGTCGGCACCGAAGGCAAGCTCGGCGGACAGGCGTCGGTGAAGGGCGTCGCCGGCACGTGGAAAGACCTCACCGACAACGTGAACCTGATGGCCAACAACTTGACGGCGCAGGTTCGCAACATCGCCGAGGTAACGACGGCCGTGGCCAACGGCGATCTCGGCAAGAAAATCACCGTCTCCGTCAAAGGCGAGATCCTGCAGCTGAAGAACACCATCAACACCATGGTCGATCAGCTCAACACCTTCGCCGGCGAAGTCACGCGCGTCGCCCGCGAGGTCGGTACCGAGGGCAGGCTCGGCGGACAAGCCGTCGTGCGGGGTGTGGCCGGTACGTGGAAAGACCTGACCGACAGCGTCAATTTCATGGCCAATAACCTGACCGGTCAGGTTCGCAACATCGCCGAAGTGACGACCGCGGTCGCCAACGGCGATCTTTCCAAAAAGATCACCGTCGACGTCAAGGGCGAAGTCCTCGAGTTGAAGAACACCATCAACACCATGGTCGATCAGCTGAACGCGTTTGCCGGCGAGGTGACGCGCGTTGCCCGCGAGGTCGGCACCGACGGACGGCTCGGCGGACAGGCGTTCGTCAAAGGCGTGGCCGGCACGTGGAAGGATCTCACCGACAACGTCAATCTCATGGCCAGCAATTTGACGGCGCAGGTGCGCAACATCGCCGAAGTGACGACCGCGGTCGCCACCGGCGATCTTTCCAAGAAAATCACCGTCGACGTCAAGGGGGAGATCCTCGAGCTCAAGGTCACCATCAACACCATGGTCGACCAGCTGAACGCGTTTGCTTCCGAGGTCACCCGGGTCGCGCGCGAAGTCGGCACCGAAGGCAAGCTCGGCGGCCAAGCATCGGTGAAGGGCGTGGGCGGCACGTGGAAGGATTTGACCGACAACGTGAACTCGATGGCCGCCAACCTCACGACGCAGGTTCGCAGCATCGCCAAGATCGTGACCGCGGTCGCCAACGGCGACTTGAAGCGCAAGCGCGCCCTCGACGCTAAAGGCGAGATCGCCGAGTTGTCCGACACCATCAACGGCATGATCGACACGCTGGCCATGTTCGGCGATCAGGTGGCCACCGTGGCGCGCGAGGTCGGCGCCGAAGGCAAGCTCGGTGGTCAGGCCAACGTTCCGGGAGCGGCGGGCCTGTGGCGCGATCTGACCAACAACGTCAATCTGTTGGCCGGCAATCTCACGACGCAGGTGCGCGCGATCGCCGAAGTCTCGACGGCAGTCGCGAAAGGTGACTTGACGCGGTACATCACCGTCGGGGCGGTGGGCGAGGTGGCCGCGCTCAAAGACAACGTCAATCAGATGATCGGGAATCTCAAGGAGACGACCCGCAAGAACGTCGACCAGGACTGGCTCAAAACGAACCTCGCCAAATTCGTGGGCATGCTGCAGGGGCAGCGCGATGTTCTCACCGTCGGCAAGCTGATTCTCAAAGAGGTGTGCCCGCTCGTCAATGCGCAGCACGGCATCTTCTATCTGGCCGAAGGCGATCCCGAGGACAAAGAGGAAGAGCGCTACTTCAAAATGCTCGCCACCTACGCCTTCAACGAGCGAAAACGCGGAACGAACCGCATTCGGCTGGGCGAAGGGCTCGTCGGGCAGTGCGCAGCCGAAAAGGAGCGCATTCTCCTCACCAGCGTTCCTCACGACTATGTGACGGTTTCGTCCGGGCTGGGGGAGGCTCCGCCGCTCAATCTCATCGTGCTGCCCATTCTGTTCGAAAACCAGGTGCGGGCGGTGATGGAGCTGGCGACGTTCTCCCGTTTTTCGGAAATCAACGTGACGTTCCTGGAGCAGCTGACGGGAAGCATCGGGATCGTGCTCAACACCATCACCGCCACGATGCGCACCGAGGAGCTGCTGAAGCAATCGCAGGCGCTCACCGAAGAGCTGCAGAGCCAACAGGAAGAGCTCACCGAGACCAACCGGCGTCTCGAGGCGCAGGCGAAAACGTTGCAGCAATCAGAAGAGCTCCTGCGGCGTCAACAGGACGAGCTACAGCAAGCCAACGAAGAACTGGAAGAGCGGGCGACGCTTCTCACCGAGCAGAAGGCGCAGGTCGAGACGAAGAACGGAGAAGTGGAGCTGGCGCGGCAGGCACTGCAACAGAAGGCGGAACAGCTCACGATCACGTCGAAGTACAAGTCGGAGTTCCTCGCCAACATGTCCCACGAGCTGCGCACGCCGCTCAACAGTCTGCTCATTCTGTCCAAGATGCTGGCCGACAATACCGACCAGACACTCAATCCCAAGCAAGTCGAATACGCGACGACGATCTACTCGGCCGGCAATGATCTGCTCGCCCTCATCAACGACATTCTCGATCTCGCCAAGATCGAGTCGGGGACGGTGACCGTCGAGGTCACCGAGCTCGCGTTCGCCGAGATCAGGGCCTTTGCGGAGCGCACGTTCCGTCACATCGCCGATGAAAAGCGGCTGACGTTCTCCGTCGATCTGCAAGCGAAATTGCCACGCAGCATTCGGACCGACGCCAAGCGTCTGCTCCAGGTTTTGAAGAACCTTCTTTCTAATTCGTTCAAGTTCACGGAGGACGGGGGCGTGCGGCTCGAAATCAGCCCGACCGCGCACCGCGACTTCCAGCAGCCGAACCTGCGCGCCGCGCGAACGGTCATCTGCTTTGCTGTCCAGGATAGCGGTATCGGGATCGCGGGCGAGAAGCACGCCATGATTTTCGAAGCGTTCCAACAGGCCGACGGCAGCACGAGCCGGCACTACGGCGGGACAGGGCTCGGATTGACCATCAGTCGGGATATCGCCGGCATGCTGGGGGGCGAGCTTTCGCTGGAGAGCGCGCCGGGGGAGGGGAGCACCTTCCGCTTGTTCTTGCCGCTCGATTACCTGCCGGTCAGCGAACGCGCCAGCGACGCTCCCAAACCGATTCCGCGATCCAGCCGAACGCGCGCGGCCTCGCTCAATTTTGCGGGCGGTGGCGGGGGCATGAGCATGGCCGCGCTCGGATCGCTCGTCGTGCAGGAGGAAGCGATCGACCTCGCCGACGACCGAAACAACATCGTGCCGGGCGATCGCGTGCTGCTCGTCGTCGAGGATGACCCTCACTTTGCAAGGATCATGTACGACCTCGGCCACATCCACGACTTCAAGGTGGTCATCGCGACCACGGCCGCGCGTGCGCTCGCCTACACCAAGGAGTTCGCGCCGGCCGCGATCACGCTCGATTTGTGCCTCCCCGATTACGATGGTTGGACGGTTCTCGACCGGCTCAAGCACGACCCCTCGTCGCGCCATATCCCGGTGCACGTGATTTCCGTGGAAGAGGAAGGAAGGCGCGCCGCTCGTCTCGGCGCCATCGCTTACCTGCAGAAGCCGGCCACCAAAGAGTCGCTGCAAGAGGCGCTGGGCCGGTTGCGCAGCTTCGTCGATCAGCCTATGCGAAAGCTCCTCATCGTGGAAGACGACGACGCGCAACGTAGGAGCATCATCGAGCTCATCGGGAATTCGGACGTGAAGACGACGGCCGTCTCCTCCGGGCGCGAAGCCATCGAGGCGATCCGGGCCGAAACCTTCGACTGCATGGTCCTCGACTTGCGACTCCCCGACATGACCGGGTTCGAGCTGCTCGAGCAGTTGAAAACCGAACGAGGCGGCGACCAGCTCCGCATCGTGGTCTACACCGGCAAACAGCTTTCGCCGAAGGAGGAGACCGAGCTACGGCGCATGGCCGAGGCCATCGTCATCAAAGACGTGCGGTCGCCAGAGCGGCTCTTCGACGAGACGGCGCTCTTTTTGCACCGAGTCGAGGCCGAGCTCCCGCCGCCCAAGCGAAAGTTGCTCGAACAGATGAAGCAATCCGACCCCGTGCTGGCGGGCAAAAAGGTGCTCATCGTCGACGACGATTTCCGCAACATTTTCGCATTGACGACGATGTTGGAGCTCCAGGAGATGCTCGTGCAGCACGCCGAGAACGGCAAGGACGCCCTCCATCTTCTCGAGAGGGGAGCGGCGTTCGACATCGTCTTGATGGACGTGATGATGCCGCAAATGGACGGCTATGAAACGATACGTCGGATCCGCACCATGCCAGGCGTCGAAAAACTGCCCATCCTCGCCGTCACGGCCAAGGCGATGAAAGGCGACCGCGAGAAATGCATCGACGCGGGCGCGTCGGATTACATCACGAAGCCCATCGACACCGAGCAGCTCCTGTCCCTTTTGCGCGTCTGGCTTTACAGCTGAGGAGCCTTGATCGACACCGCGTCGGAGCTCGAAGCCGTTCACGTCAAGCTGTTTCTGGAGAGCCTCTTTCTTCGCTACGGGTACGACTTTCGGGGATACGCCTATCCTTCGATACGCCGGCGGATCCTTCGTTTGGTGATGCTGGAGGAAGTGACGGGCATCCCGGAATTACAGGCCCGCGTTTTGAAAGAGCCGGCCTGTTTGGAGCGGGTGCTCCACTCCCTCACCATTCACGTCACCGCCATGTTCCGCGATCCGGAGTTCTTCGAACAGGTCCGCGCCAAGGTCGTACCCGTGTTGCGCACGTACCCCTTCGTGCGCATCTGGGTGGCCGGATGCGCGAGCGGTGAGGAAGTCTATTCGCTCGCCATCCTGCTCCACGAAGAGGATCTTTACCAGCGCTGCCGGATGTACGGGACCGACATCAGCGAATCCGTCGTGCAGAAGGCGAAGGCGGGCATCTTCCCCCTTGCGGCGATGAAGGACTACACCTCCAACTACATCCGCGCGGGCGGCAAAGAGGATTTTTCCAAGTACTACACCGCTAGTGGCGGCGGTGCGACGTTCCGCCCGTGGCTCCGCGACAATGTCGTGTTCGCGCAGCACAATCTCGTGACGGATGGCTCGCCTAACGAGTTCACTCTCATCTTTTGCCGCAATGTAATGATTTACTTTACAGGCGATCTGCAAGCTCGCGTACATACGCTGCTTTATTCGAGCCTGGTCAGGCTGGGCGTGCTCGCGCTGGGCAGGCGGGAGTCGCTCCGGTTTACGCCGCACGAACATGAATACGAAGGTATCGATAGCAAGCAAAGGTTATTCAAGAAGGTTGGCTGATGTCGAAACACATCGTCGTCGTGGGAACGTCGCTCGGAGGGCTCAACGCGCTCACGATTCTCCTCGCCGGTCTTCCCCGCGATTTTCCCGCCCCCATCGCCATCGCCCAGCACCGGACCCGAGACGCGGATTCCAGCTTGGCCGAGCTGCTCCAACGACAATCGGCTTTACCGGTCGTTGAAGCCGACGACAAAACGCCGATCGAAGCTGGTCGCGTCTATCTGGCGCCGCCCGATTATCACCTTTTGGTCGGCGCCGAAGAACTGTCGCTTTCGACCGAAGCGCCCGTATCGCACGCGCGCCCCTCCATCGACGTGTTGTTCGATAGTGCGGCGAGCAGCTTCGGCACCGGTGTCATCGCCGTCATTCTGACCGGTGCGAGCGAGGATGGCGCACAAGGCGCGGCTGTCGTGAAACGCCGGGGCGGACGCGTCATCGTGCAGGATCCGAACGAGGCGGAGAGCGCGATCATGCCGCTCGCCGTCGTGAACCGAAAGTTGGCCGATGCGGTATTGCCTCTTCGGGCGATACCGCTGGAGCTCCAGCAGATAGCGCGGCGATGAGCGGAGCCTGCTGCGCGTCAACTCGACGCGCGTACGTTGGCGGGCGCGCCGGGCGGGGTCGACCGCGATGCGTCGCGCCGAAAATGGAGGGTGATGACGAAGCCGGTGATGCCCGCCAAGAGCAAGAGAGCATTGGTGACCACGAAGACCCAGTTATGAACGAGCCAACTGTAGACGGTGAATCCGAGGGACGCGGCGGTCTGACCCACGAAGAGCCACTTGGACACGCCTTCGCTCGAGCGGGCGCGCCACTGTTTGTGAATCTGCTTGGAAATCGTCGCCAACAAAATGACGGAGCTCGCCCAACCGATAGCGTCGACCATGCGCCGAATCTACGGGATGCTCGCTGCCGCGGGCGAGCTCCTTATGGCCCTGCCGGCGAGCTTGGTGAGCTCGCGGAGCCACAGCACCGAGCTTGCCACCGCCGCGCAGCAGAGCCAATCGCCAAGGCCGAGCGAGACGGTGCTGAAAGCGCTCCGCAAAAAGGGCACCTCCACCACGGCAGCTTGAAGGACGATCGACAAAAGGACGGCGCCCCATAGCCAACGGTTGGAGAACATGCCGCGAAATGCGCTCTTTTCGTCGGACCGCGAATTGAAGACGGTAAAGAGCGAGAAAAAAACCAGTGTCGTAAAGGCCATCGTCTGGCCGTAGCGCAAGGTGCCGGAGCCTTCGATGAAGCCTCCCGGCAAGCTGGCGTCGAGCACGAGCAGCGTGCCTGCGGCCGTGACGATGCCTGTGAGCACGATCCCGAACCACATCTTGCCCGTGATGACGCGTTCAGCCCTCGGACGAGGTGGCTCGGCCATGACGCCGGGGTCGGCGGGATCGACACCGAGCGCCAGGGCGGGCGCGCCATCCGTTACGAGGTTGATCCACAAAATCTGCGTGGCCAGCAACGGCAGCACGACGCCGTTCGGACCGTTAGAGGCGAGTCCCAGCGCGTCGGCCAAGACGACTCCGAGGAACATGGTCATCACCTCGCCCATGTTCGACGCCAGCAGGTAGCGCAAAAACCGCCGAATATTGGAAAAGATGGCGCGCCCCTCTTCCACCGCGGCCACGATCGACGCGAAGTTGTCGTCCGTCAGCACGACGTCGGCGGCTTCTTTGGAGACATCGCTGCCGGTGATTCCCATGGCGATGCCGATGTCCGCCCTCTTCAGGGCCGGTGCGTCGTTCACCCCGTCACCGGTCATCGCCACGATGGCCCCATTGTGCTGCAAGGCTTTGACGATGCGCAGCTTGTGCTCCGGATTGACGCGGGCGTAGACCGAGACCTCATCCACCGTGCGAGCGAGATCGGCGTCGGACAATTTTTCGAGCTCCGCTCCCGTCACGGTGCGCGAATCGTGAGCGATGCCGAGCTCGGCGGCGATGGCGGCCGCCGTCACGGGGTGATCGCCGGTGATCATGATCGGCCGAATACCAGCTGCCTTCGTGCGAGCGACGGCCTGGCGCGCCTCTTCGCGCGGAGGATCGATCATGCCGATCAATCCGGCGAAGACGAGATCTTGCTCGACGCGTTGGTCGACCTCGTCAACGGGGAGCGCACGAGCGGGCAGGGAGCGGAAGGCCACGCCGAGCGTTCGTAGCGCTTCGGCGGCAAGCGCGTCATTGGTCTTCGCGATCGCCGTCCGCCGCTCGCCGGTCAAGGGGCGCCTCTCCTCGCCGACGAGCTCGTAACGACATTGGGCCAAAAGAACGTCGGGCGCCCCCTTGGTGAAGATGAGCAAGCATTCGCGACGATCGGCGTCGGTATGAATGGTGGTCATCAACTTGCGCTCCGACGAAAAAGGAACTTCCCCCACGCGCTCGAAGCGGGCATCGAGCGCTTCGCCGGTGAGACCGCATTTACGCGCGGCGACGACGAGCGCACCCTCGGTGGGATCGCCCTGGACCGTCCAGTGACCGTCCTTCTCCTGCAAAACGGCGTTGTTGGCGCGGTCGGCGACTGCGAGCGCGCGCTCGAGCTCGATACGAAGCGGCCCGTCGATCGCGAGGGCCTTGCCAGGCGCTCCTTCTTCGCTGTCGCGGCGGATCTCGCCCTCCGGCGTGTAGCCCGTCCCGCTCAACCGGATCCGACCGCTCGCGGTGGCGACGACGCGGACCGTCATCTCGTTCTTGGTGAGGGTGCCCGTCTTGTCCGAGGCGATGACGTTGGCCGACCCGAGCGTCTCGACGGCGGCGAGATGACGAACGATGGCATTCCGTTTCGCCATCCGCTGCACCCCGAGCGAGAGGACGGCCGTTACCACCGCCGGCAGCCCTTCCGGAACGGCCGCCACGGCCAGCGCTACGCCGAGAATCAGCACATCGAAGAGCGCGGCCAAGCCGTGCACGTCTTCTACCAGGATGATGGTGGCGATCATCACGACGGCGATGGCGACGACGATGAACGCGAGCAACCTGCCCACGCGGGCGAGCTCCACTTGAAGGGGCGTGGTTTCGGTCGGCGTCTCTCGCAAGACGCCGGCGATGCGCCCGATCTGCGTTTGCATGCCGGTTGCGACGACCACCGCCTTTCCCCGCCCATAGGTCGCCGCCGTGCCGCTGAAAAGCATGTTGAGGCGATCGCCGAGCCCGGCGTCCTCGTCGAGCGGCTCCGTGTCCTTCGCGACGGGCAAGCTTTCCCCGGTCAATGCAGCTTCGGCCGTCTGCAGCGCCGTCGATTCGATCAACCGCGCATCGGCGGGCACGGTATTGCCCTCTTCGACGAGGATGATGTCGCCAGGGACGACTTCGACGGCAGGAATGCTCTTCTGGTCTCCATCGCGAACGACGATGGCATGTGCGGCCGAGATCTGTCGCAACGCAGCTACCGCTTGCTCTGCCCGCGCCTCCTGCAAATAGCCCATGGCGGCGTTGAGCAGCACGACCGAGAAGATCGCCATCGCCTCGTAGGGCAGCGCGGATTGACCCTCGTAGAGCCAAAGACCGAAAGAGATGGCCGTCGCGACGAGGAGAAGCGCGACGAGTACATCCTGAAACTGAGCAAGGAATTTCCTCCAAGCGGGGGTCGGAGCTTCGGCCGTGAGCTCGTTTTTGCCGTAGCGTTCGAGTCGCTCACGAGCTTCCCGCTCGCTCAAGCCGCTCTCGGCGTCGGCATGCAGCTCGGCCAAGACATCGCCGACCGATTGCCGATAAGCGAAGACCGGCTCAGCGGGAGAAACAGCGGCCTGGCTGGTCAAGAGCGCGGCCGAGCCCACAAAAGGAGTGCACCGGTCGCCGCGCCGGCGAGCGCGAGTTTGCCGGCGTGTCGACGCACCCAGCGCTGGCTGCTGGAAGAACGCGCGCGGGCGTCGAACGGCCCGTGAGCGCCGCGGTCGCCGGGGACGGTGACATCGACGTTGTCCTCGCGGTGCTTCAGCGGGTGACCGGCCGGAAGCTGCGTGGTTTCTTGTGACTCCCACGCCTGCCGAGCAAGGTAGCTATCGAGCAGACCGGGAATGAAGCGCTGGCCGATGATGGCCATGGCCGTGCTCCAGCCGATCCACATTTCGCGCCGTGGGTGCAGCGCCGCTTCGACGGCCGCGCGCGCGATGACTTCGGGCTGGTAGATGGGCGGTACCGGCTGGGGGTGATTGGGCAAGCGGCTGCGCACGACCTCGAACTGGGGCGTGTTGACGGCGGGCAGTTGCAGCATGCTGATGGCAATATTGCTCCGTTCGCGAATGAGCTCGCTCCGCAGCGAGTCGGTGAAACCGCGGATGGCGGCTTTCGAAGCGCAGTAGGCGCTCTGCAATGGAATGGAGCGGTAGGCGAGCGCCGAGCCGATCTGGAGGAGCACGCCCGCGTCGCGACGTCGCATGTGCCGCAACGCGGCCAGCGTGCCGTGGACGTAGCCGAGATAGTTCACCTCCGTCACCCGGCGAAACTCCGCCGGCGTGATCTCGACGACCGGCGCAAAAACGGAAACCATCGCGTTGTTCACCCAGATGTCGAGCGTTCCCCATCGCTCGACCACGCGATCGGCCGCGTCTTCGACGGCGCGGGCGTCGCTGACATCGAGGGGGAGGGCGAGCGCTTCCGATCCACGATCCCGCACCTCGCGCGCCGCCACTTCGAGCGCTTCCGCGTTACGGGCAATGAGCCCCACCTTGGCTCCCTGCTCGGCGAACGCGCGGGCCATCGCCCGGCCGACGCCGCTCGATGCGCCAGTGATGACCGCGACCTTGCCCTCGAGTTTGCGATCTCTCATGGCCTTGCGCCTGCTCGCAGGGGACACGCGCGGCGATGCGCGTTCACGGCGTGTGATGAACATGGGAGATCGCAGCGGGTAGTGCAGCATGCGGGGATGTGCATCGACGTGGGCCGAAAGACGGAAACGCTCGCTGTACGCCCGTTGGCGTTCGCTCGCCCCGTTGTTGGGTCTTTGGTCATAGTCGTGGCCGTCGCACCAAGTTCGAAATCCGGGCCCGAGCCCGCGCCATGGAATCGACAATCACGCGATGCCCTGCAATGCTGCTGAGTCGTGGAGAAGACCGCTAACGGAGTTCCGTGTCTCGCCAGTTTGACCCGTGTCCCGCGCCTCGAGGATCTCGTCCTTCGCGACAAGGACCACGATTGCGATGGATTCGGCAAACACCGCGTTTGCGTGAAGGTCGAAGCGGTGGCTCATTTGCCGACCCGCGCGGGCATCTTTCGCATCGTCGCGTTCTGGAACAACCGCGATAGCAAAGAGCACGTCGCTCTCGTTCACGGCGACGTGCTCGGCGCGAGCGAGGTCGTGACGCGTCTCCACTCCGAGTGCCTCACCGGCGACGCGCTGGGGTCGCTGCGTTGTGACTGTCGCGATCAACTCGGCGTCGCGCTCGAGCGCATCGCGCAAGAGCCAGCCGGAGTTCTGCTCTACCTACGTCAGGAGGGCCGCGGCATCGGCCTTCTCAACAAGATCCGCGCCTACGAGCTGCAAGACAAGGGCCTCGACACGGTCGATGCCAACCTTGCACTCGGCTTTCGCGACGACGAACGGGACTACGCGGTGGCGGCGCACATACTGGCGAGCCTCACCATCGGTTCGGTCCGGCTCCTCACCAACAATCCGAAGAAGGTCGCCGCCCTCGAGGCGCACGGTATCCGCGTCGCAGGGCGCATTCCCCATGTGATTCCCGCCGGCCGGTTCAACCGGCACTACCTCGAGACCAAGGCGCGACGGTCAGGGCACCTCATCGACTGCGACCCCACTGCCGAGCTCAGCGAACAAGACGATCCGGCGCTGCCCGCGCAAGCCGTTGCCCCGCTGGGTGCGAAGTAAGACATCGAATTCGCCGCTCGGACGCGATCGCGGACGAGCGGCGAAAGGGAAGGGAACGAGAGACGGCGCGACGAGGTCAGGTCTTTTCTGGCGTCGCGGCAGCTGGGGGCGGAGCCTGGAAGTCGTAGACCCAGGTGCCTTCGCCCTTGCGCTGGTCGGGTGGGGCCAAGGTGAGGCCGTCGATGCTGCGCATGACGCACTCCGCGACCGGATCGGGCGCGGTCGTTTTCGTCTTGTCGACGGTCACGTGCGAGATTTTGCCGCTCTCCGTCTCGACGTCGAATTTCACCGCGACGGTGCCCCCCGCGCTGGGATTGCCTTTCAGCACCCCGTCGTAGCAGGCTCGAATTTCTTCTTGTTTGGTGGCAAGCGCGCGGCCCGTGTCGTCCCGGTACATTTCGGGGCTACGCGCAGCAAACGAGCACGCACCGACCGCGAAGCAAGCGGCGAGTAGAAGCGTCGATTTCATGGTTTCTTTGCCTCCGCCTTCTTGGGCTCGGTGCCTTTTTTGGCATCTGGTTTTTTCGTGTCTGCCGCGAGCGCCGCCGGCGCCGTCGCACTGGGGGACTCTGGGGCCTTGAGCGTCTCTTTCTTCTCGTCGACGACGCGCTCCTTACCGGTGGTGGCGTCGATTTCGACCTTCTTCGCCGTGACGTCTTGCTCGACGACCAAAAACTCTACCCGCCGGTTCTTCTCGCGACCGTCTTCATTGTCGTTGGGAGCGATGGGTTTTTCCACCCCCCAGCCTTTGGCCGTCATGCGCGCGGATTCGATGCCTTCCTTCTTGGCGAGAAACTCGAGGACGGCCTTGGAGCGATCGTCGGAAAGCTTCTTGTTGCGCTTGGGATCGCCTTCGGCGCTGGCGTGACCCTCGATCGAGATCTTCTTGACTTGCGGATTTTTCTTGATGACGTCACCGATGTCATGCAGGAGCGAAAAGCTCTCCTCTTTGATGACGGCCTTGTTGACTTCGAATTGAATCTTCTCCTTGAACTCGATCTTGTTGTCCCGCAGCTCGACGCGCGGCGGCGGTTTCGGCTCCTCCTTGGCGACCGGAGGGGGTGGAGCGGGCGGCGGAGTGCCCGCTATCGTGAAAGGCTGCGCGCCTGTGAACTGCGTGACGCCACCGCACGCGCCGGCGCCTACGAGCAACGACGCGGCCATTAGGTGCAATAAAGAACGATCACCGATCATTTGTGCCCCTCCGTCGGAAGGTTGTGTCGCGAGACTAACCTGCTCCCACCGCGCCGGGAAGGCAGGTCGTTATACGACATCCACCTGCCTCCCCGCTCGGCTGAAAAACCGGTGAAGCGTCAGGGAAGCCCGACGCGGCTTGCCAGCTCGTGCTCGAAGATCTCGTGCAGTGCGCCCTCGACCTCGCGGCGCAGTCGCCTCACGACGAGCTCGTCGTCGGGGCCGTCCATCGGAGGCGGCGGCAGGATCGGTTCACCGACGATGAATTTCATCCGCACCAAGTGGGGGATGGGCAGGAGGCGAGCGCTGCGCGAAATCGGAATGCGTGGTTTCCCACGAGCAGCGCGCGACCGGGCGGCAGATGTTCGAGCCCGTCGACCTCGACCCGAAGACGACGGGCCAGCCATTCGATGAAGGTGTACAGGCGATCGGCGCGCCGTTGGGACGTAGCGAAGGCATCGTACGTTTGGCCGATCTCCATCAGGGAACGTCAACGCAATCGTAGAGCGTGTGAGCAGCCGGACGCGAGTCGCGTGTGCAGCGAAGTGCGAGCCGCCCAAAGGCCCGTGAACCGTCTTTACGCCGTGGCGAGGGCGTGATTGCCGCGGTAGAGCGCGGTAGAGGACGATTTCGTATGACAGCGCTCTATTTTGGGCTCAGCGGCTCGACCTCTAGGCAAGCGCCTCACTGACCTTACGCAAAGAATGACGACGAGCCAGGCATCCCCCCGACCGAGCGATGAGCTGTTCGACGCCATCGACCATGCCTGTGCGCGATTAGCTTCCTTTTCCGAGGCCGAGCGAGCGAAGATCATCGACGATGCCGTACGACGGCTGCAACGAGCCGCCACGCGCGGCGAACTTTCGCCGGCGGTGTCCGCAGTCGAGGACGAGAAGACCGCGCTTCACGAAGCTTTGTCCAGTGCGGCCGAGGAGCTCCGCCGGCGAGATGATTTTCTCGCGGTGGTGACCCACGAGTTGAAAAACGCGCTGACGCCCCTCTCGTTCGCCGTCGATCTTCTTCTGACCGAGGCGTCCCAGGGCCGGTTTCTGACCGGCGATGTGCTGGTTCGACGTTTGAACATGTTTCATCGGCAAATCGCACGATTGGTCACGGATCTGAATCGCTTGCTCGACTTTTCCCGAATCCGCAGCGGACGGCTCGACCTGCGATGGGAAGAGGTCGACCTCGCGCAGATCGTCGACGACGTCCTCGAAGAAATGAAACCTCAGTTCGACGCCAGCCGTTGCGAGCCGAGGCTATCGTGCCGAAGGCCCCAGAAGGGGCGCTGGGATGCCATGCGCCTAAGGCAGGTAGTTTGGACCTCATCTCGAACGCCACCAAGTTTGGCGCCGGTGCGCCCATCGATGTGGAGGTATTCGACAAGGAGGGCGAGGTCTGCCTGATCGTTGGTGACCGTGGACCCGGAATTGCAGACCATGAGCGCGAGAAGATCTTCAAGCGATTCGAACGCGCGGGTTCCAGTCCGCCACAAAGCGGTTTTGGTGTCGGCCTTTGGCTCGTAAGACAGATTGTCGATGCCCTGGGCGGCACCGTGCATGTGAACAGCGCACTCGGTCAAGGCGCGACGTTCACCATCGCATTGCCAAGGAACTACAATGCCTGACGTCAAGAAGTTGGGGCGCGTATCGACCGGCATTCCCGGCCTGGACGTCGTTTTGGCCGGCGGATTCTTCGAAACCGGCGTGTACATCATCGAAGGTCCCGCCGGGGCCGGCAAGACGATTCTCGCCAATCAGCTCTGCTTTCACCAAGTCGCCAATGGCAAACGGGCGATTTACTACACGCTGCTCACGGAAGCTCACGACCGAATGCTGGGGTTCATGCGGGACCTCGCCTTTTTCGATGCGTCCGTCATTCCTCAGCAGCTCACGTACGTGAGCGGGTTCAAGGTGCTCGAGGCCGAGGGTCTGCCGGGCGTTTTACGGAGTATTCGCGACACGATCAGCGCGCGTGGCGCTTCGTTGTTGGTCGTCGACGGGCTCGTCAGCGCCGAGGAAGTTTCCCCCAACGATTCTGCATTCAAGAAATTCATCCACGAGATTCAAACGGCTTCGGCGATGTTTCGCTGCACCGTGATCCTGCTCACGAACACCGAAGCCACCAACCGGTTGAATGCAGAGCACACGATGGTCGACGGGATCATCGAGCTCGGCACCGCCGGGGTCCGCATGAAGCCGCACCGTGTCCTTATCGTACACAAACTGCGGGGCGCCGGGCAGGTGCGCGGTGAGCACACGCTCGAACTCACCGCGCAGGGCGTGGTGGTGCGGCCGCGGATCGAGGCGACCATTCCACCGCCGGACAAGCAGGCGACATCGGTGCAGACGAGGAGGCCGATGGGCATACCGACGCTCGACGCCGTGATTGGAGGAGGGATCCCGTCCGCTTCCAACACGATGGTGATGGGGCCATCGGGTACGGGTAAAACGATTTTAGGCGTTCATTTTCTGGCCGGCGGACTGGTCGCCGGGGAGAACGCGCTGCTCTTTACATTTTACGAGCAGGCAACGGAACTCGTCGAGAAAGCTGCGCGGTTCGGCATCGACTTTGCGGGACCGTTGAAAAGCGGCCAGCTGCAGGTGGTTTGGCAATCGTCCGTCGAGGCCAGCCTCGACAAGATAGGACACGCGTTGCTCGCCGCCTTTGCGAAACATCGCCCGACACGAATCCTGATCGACAGCATGCAGGGTTTTCAGGTGACCGCCGACGCGAAAGAGCGCATCGAAGATTTCTTCGCCGCCATCGCCGATTTCTTCATCGCCGAAGGTGCGACGATGATGTTTACGGCAGAGAGCAACGATCTTCTGGGGGACGTGGCGCTCCGCGTGCCCTTTCCCAATGCCTCGCGCATGTGCCAAAACATTTTCGTTCTACGCCATTCCGAATTGGGAGGGCGGGTGCACAAGCTATTTTCCGTCTTCAAAATGCGTGATAGCGATTTCGATGCGAGTGTACGCGAGATAACGATCGGAGACCGCGGTATCGAGATTGGTGAACCGATTGTCGACGCGGACAGACTGCTCGGGGGTCAACCTCTTCGTACGCCGGTCACGAAAGATGGCCGCCGAGGACGGTAGTTCGCATGCAAACGATCCTGATCGTGGACGACGAATTCGGTTTGGCAGAGACCTTGAGCGATGTGCTGGTGACGATGGGGTACGACGTCACCACGGCGGTGAACGGCAGGCTCGCCTTGGGGGCAGTGGTCGAGAAGCGTCCCGACGCGGTCTTGCTCGACATGATGATGCCGGTCATGACCGGCCCTGAAATGCTCGCCGTCCTCAAGGCAGACGAGACGTATCGCGACATCCCCGTCATTCTCATGAGCGCGGCGGCGCCGGAAACGATGCTCGTCGAGCTTCGTCCCATGATCGCCGATTTTTTGCAGAAACCGTTCACGCTCGAGCGGCTCATGGCGGCCTTGCACAAATGCTTCGGAAGTAGCGCAGACTGACCGCTATCGAGCCGGTAGACGGGGCTGGTGCAAAAGGTCGAATGAGGGCCTTTCGCTGGTAGGCACCTTGGGCGCGCAAGAGCAGCATGGTCCGACAGACCGCGGTCGCAAAAAAGACGGCGAAGGAGGACCCGATGGCCAAACAAGTACGTGAGCTCATGAGCGAACAACCCATCAAGCTGTCGAGCTCGTCGCCCATTATCGAAGCGGCACGACGCATGCGCGCGGCGAACGTGGGCTCGATCATTCTCGAAGAGAATGGGCGACCCTGCGGGATAGTCACCGATCGCGATATCGCCATCCGCGCGGTGGCCGACGGACGCGACCCGCAAACGACGCCGCTTTCGGAGATCAGCTCCAAGGATCTGACGGCAGTCTCGCCGGACGACGACGTCGAGCGCGCCGTTCAGATCATGCGCGAAAAGGCCATTCGGCGCGTGCTCGTCGTTGACTCGCGCAACCAAGCAGTGGGTATCCTGTCGCTCGGCGATCTCGCGCTCGAACGAGATTCGCGCTCCGTGCTGGGACAGATCAGCGCCGCCCCTCCGAATCAGTGACCTGGCCGTCGATGATCGGCACTAAGCTCCGTTGTCCCAGCCCATCGCAGAGCACAGAAATCGAGGACGCACATGTACAAGACCAAGAACGATCTTCCCGAGCAAGCGCGCACGCAGCTGGTCGACCTCTGCAATGCCCGCCTCGCGGATGCCATCGACCTTCAAACGCAGTGCAAGCAAGCCCACTGGAACGTGAAAGGTCCGCATTTCATCGCGCTCCACAAGCTCTTCGACGAGGTGAACGAGGACGTGGAGGAGTACGTCGATCTCATCGCCGAGCGCGCCGTGCAGCTGGGCGGCACCGCAGAGGGGACGGCCCGCTCGGTTGCCAAACGCTCGACGCTGCCGGAATACGGCGCAAAAGGGGCCAACGGGACGGAACACGTCGAGGCGCTCTCATCGGCGCTGTCCGCGTTCGGAAAGCTCGCGCGCCAGGCCATCGACAAGAGCAGTGAGCTGAAAGACGCGGACACGTCCGACGTATTCACCGAGATTTCGAGGGGGACTGACAAATGGCTATGGTTCGTCGAAGCCCATCTCCAAGCCGAGCGGTAGACGCAACGCCGTCACCCGCAACCGCCGACAATCCGACCGAGCGGTCCCTGGACGAAACCATCGAGGACTCGTTTCCCGCCAGCGACCCACCCTCGTGGACGCTGGGCGTGATCTGCCCCCCGGGAGCCGCGCGGTCGACGCGGGATTCGTGAACGAGGTCGCGCCCATCACCCGATGAGACGGACGCTCCTTCTGTGGGACATCGACGGCACGTTGCTCCTCACCGACGGCGCCGGCATGCGTGGCATGGCGCGCGCCGGGCGCAAGCTGTACGGCGATGCTTTCCGTTGGGACGGCGTTACCGCGAGCGGCCGTCTCGATCCGCTCATCCTCGAGGACGCCCTGACCCGCAATCGTCTCACGGCGAGTGACGACGGCCATCGCATTTTCCACGATGCCTATTTGGCGGAGCTCGCCCTGGAGCTCGAGCTCGTGCGCGAGCGAGCGCGGGCGATGCCGGGAGTCCACGACCTGATCGCCGCCTTGCGCGAGCGAAGCGCCCGACAGAATGACGTCGTTCAGGGCCTGGTCACCGGCAACTACGCGCGGGCGGCGCCGCTCAAGCTGCGGGCGTGTGGTTTCGATCCGGCGTGGTTCGAGATCGGCGCCTTCGGCGATGAAGGGCGAACGCGCCCCGATCTGGTTGCGCTCGCGCTGCGCAGATGCCACGAGCGGCTTGGGTGGGCCCCCGATCCCGAGGACGTCCTCGTCATTGGAGATACGCCGTTAGACATCGAATGCGCCCACGCACACGGCTGCGTCGCGTTCGCGGTCGCCACGGGTCGTCACGGCGTGGACGAACTGCGCGCTGCGGGAGCGGACGTGGTCGTGCGGGACCTGTCCGATCCCCGGCCGCTACTGGATTGGATCAACCGGCATTCGCCGGCGTTTTGATGATGCAGAACGCAGCACCGAGCGGATCGAATACCGCCGCCATCCGCCCATAAGGGGTGTCGAACGGCGGCTGCATCACCCTGCCGCCCAGCGCCGTCACCTTCTTCGCCGCTAGGTCTGCGTCGGCCACCGCGAAGTAGGTGTTCCAATGGGACGGGAGATCTTTCGGCATGGCGGCGGTCATTTGCATCACGCCTCCCACCGTTTTTTCTCCCTTGTACAGCGTCCAGTACTCGATGTCCGGGCTATCGAGTCGCTTTTGCTCGAGCCCGAACACGCGCGCATAGAACTCTCGCGCCTTGGTCACGTCGTGTGTGTAGACCTCGTGCCACGTCATGGCTCCCGGCTCGTCCACGATTTCTGCGCCGCGATGCTGCTTGGCTTGCCAGATGCCGAAAGCCGCGCCCGTTGGGTCGGCAAGGATACCCATGCGGCCTTGCTCCATGACGTCCATGGGCGGCATGAGCACCGTTCCCCCCGCGTCCCTCGCTCGGCGTGCGAGGTCGTCGGCGTTGTCGGTAGCGAGGTAAACGGTCCACACGGGCATTGGGGACGCACCCTGCAGCTTGGCCAAACCGGCGACCTTGCGACCGCGGATCTGCGCCGTCGTGTAAAAGCCGCTATTGGGGTCATCACCGCCAACGAACGACCAGCCCAAGAGCTCGCCGTAGAATCTCCGTGCTTGGTCGAGGTCGGGCGTCTGCAAGTCGACCCATGCCACGGTACCGACCGCTGCTTTGTTCTGTTCTGCCATCGTGCCTCCTTCCCAGGGACGCGGTACCACACGTAGCGCAACGCGAGCAGGGGGCATCGGCCCCAGCGAAGGGCGTCGCGTTCAAGGCCCGATATGGGTCATCCGATCGGCGAGAAAATCCGACACCCACTGCGCCACCGTCACGCTGCTTCCATTGGCGATGGGCTGATAAAAACGATCGCGGAAGATCTGCTGATGAGGCGTGTCGTTGAAGAGGCTGCTCACGAAATAGGTCGCTAGTTGATTCGAGCATGCGTAGCGCGTGCGCAAATCGAGGAGGCCTTCTTGGAACTTGTTGGCGTCGTACGTGAGCGAGAGCGTGCCGAGAAAGAGCAGAATGGGGTCGTTGTTGGCGCAGTTGTCGTTGCCAGCGGAGAAGAACAATCGGATGACTTCATCGTGCACGCTCTCCACCAGAGCGACCCGGGCCACCGGATACTTCCGCCGCCAATAGTCGACGATTTCCATGAGGCCGCTGCCGTCCGCCTGCCGGCATTCCGTGCAGTCCGGGGGCAGCGATTCGTCCATGCCCCAGGTCTCGCGCCAGATCTTCTGTAGACACGGCGGCAGATATTTGGTCGAAAGCGGCGGGCCGGAGTCGTCGATGATGGAGACCGGCACTTGCCCAAACGAGTCTTGCAGCAACCCGTAATTGAGCCCCGCCCCAAAGCCGCCCGCGCTCGAGCCCGCGAGCACCACGCGCTCGACCCCCGGGAACGTCGGGACCATGCGAGCCACGAATTTCTGCATGTTGGGGTAGCCGACGAACTGCTGCTTGGCGGCCACATTGGTGACGACGGCGTCACGCTTGGTTCCGAAGTGCACATCGCCGGTGCAGTAGGGGACGTAGATTTCATTCCAATCCTTGAAGGGATTGGCGGCGTTGGTCATGTCGAAAATGCCGAGCGTTCCGGGCTGCTGCAGCCCGGGCAAAAGGAAGGTCGAGCCGAGCACGGTTTCGCCGCCGGCGATGAAGACCTGCGATAGGTTGGCGGGGTTGTGATCGCAAAAACCTGGACTGGTACAGGCGCCGCCGCCCTCCAAGTAGACGAGGAGGCGATTGACGGAACCGTAGCGCACGTAAAAACCCGTGGGGGAACCGTCGCGGCACATCGCGCCATCGATCGTGTACCAGTTCCAACCTGCGGGCGCCGACATCCCGGCAACGGGTGACCCCGATTGCGTTCGGTCGAGCGGCGCCCCGGGAGGCACCGCCAAGTTGACGAAGGTGCCTGCGCGGTCAGCCGCGCAAGTCGCGTCCGTAGTGCCCCCGGTGTCACCGCCCGAAGCGTCGGGCCCGCCATCGGGCCGCGACGAACCGGCCGCGCCGCTCGAACCGGATGAACCAGCCGTTCCGCCCGACCCCGATCGGCCCGCGATGCCGCCCGTTCCCGAGACGCCTCCGGCGCCGCCGCTTCCTCCGGGCCCGTCTCCTCCGATCCCGCCGGAACCCGTCGTCCCAGCACCGCCCGTGGACCCGGAACTCCCGCCCGCGCCGCCTGGCGGCGAGCTCGCCCCCCGACCGCCCTCGGGACTGCCTGTCGATCCCGCCCCGCCCAGGCCGGCTCCTCCACTATCATCGGTCGTCTCGCCACCGGCGCAGTGCAACAGGGCGAACCCAATTAGAATTACAGCGCCTTCGATGCGAACGAGCGATTGCATGAGGTCCGAGGGTGATCGAAAACAGCTGGGCGAACCCCGGAGCTTCGTCGCGTCACCGAACAACGAGCGTGCGGTGAGGGCAAACTTTTTTCAAGCGGTCGCAGCGCTCAAAGCGCTTGTCTTCGGCGCTCAGACCCCGAACGGGGCTCGCGAGCGCATCGACGCCGGCCCACGGGGGAGGTTCGTCGCGTGACCCGTGCTCCGTCCCAGATTTCGATTCGGCTCGTCTGGCCCTATGCACGGCTCGCCGCGAGGTACCCCGGCGCGCTGGCGACGATGTCGAAAATCGGGCTCGGTCCCGCGGAGTATGCCAACCCCGACACGAGGCTCGCGCTCGACGACGCCATCGAATTGCTCAATGCGTCGCTCGAAAGCTCGGGCGACCCCGCGCTCGGTCTGCGCGCGGGGGAGCTGATCGAGCCGGGCGATTTCGATGTGCTCGAGTACGCGGCGCAGAGCTGCACCACTTTTCGTGAGGCGATCAGCTGCGTCAGCCGCTACGTACGCCTCCTCAGCGACGTCGCCGAGATGTCCCTCGTCGAGAGTGGTAAGACCGCGACGCTCCGCTTTCGGATCGATTCACCCTCGCCGCTGCCCGCCGCGGTCAATGACTTCGTGGTCACGCTTTTCGTCAAGAAAGCGCGACGCGACACCGCCATCGACGATTTGGTCGCCGAAGTGCAGTTCGCGCACCCGCCGACGACGTACCTCGCCGAGTACGCGCGCGTCTTTCGGACCAAGGTGACCTTTGACGCGCCTTGTAACGCCATCGTGATGCGGCGCGAACGTCTCGACACGCCCATGCAGCGCGCCAATCCGCGCGTCTCGGCGGCGTTCGAGCTTCAGGTGCGCCACCTTCTGGAAAAGCTACAAGAGAATCGCACCATGCGGGGGCGCGTGCGCGAGCTCGTGTTCGCGGAGCTGAGTCACGGCAACATCACGATGGAGAGCGTGGCGCGCAAGCTCGCCATGAGCGTCGCGACCCTGCGCCGCAGGCTCGAAGAAGAAAACACTCGTTTTAGCGAGATCGTCGAATCGCTGCGCGAAGAGTTGGCCCGACAATACCTTCGCGAGAAAGTGCACGCGACGAGCGAAGTTGCGTTTCTCTTGGGGTTCGCCGATGTCATTTCGTTTCACAAGGCTTTCAAGCGCTGGACGGGGCTGACGCCCACCGAGTTTCGGGCGCGCGAAGCGCCCCGGGGCTGACGCGCCGAGCACGTACCGCCGCGCTCACTTGCCTGCTGCGCCGTTGTCACGGCGACGGCATTTCGAGCACATCCCACGCGCGTAAGATCTGTTTTTGCCATAAGCGCGCGGAAGGGTTGATGGGCCAGGAAATCGGTACTAGGTCACTCTGCCGAGTCGACCGAGCCCATTGTTTTTGCAGGCAGGAGCAACCCATGAGTAACGAGCAATGTTCGCAGAGCGAGATTCCCGCGCGCATTCCGCTGCGACTCGCGTTCCACTACGAAGTCGATGAGCGCGGCGAAAAGTACCGGGTATGGGAAGAGCAATTGCGCGAGCCCGTCGGCATCGGCGGCGATTTGGACCATCTCCAGCGCCACGTGCACCCTTAACGATCGACGTCACGCTCGTCACCTCGAGCGCAAAAGTGGTATGCATCGAGGGTGACGCTTCGCTCAGCGCCCGGGGCACACAAATTCCCCTTTCCCCGTGTGATTCGCTGCGTTTCCCCGGGGGTGCTCGCGTGCTTGGTCGTGCTTGGCGGCTGTACGCGCCGAGCTTCTCACGCGCCCGTGGAGCCAAAGCGACCAGCTCCCGCAAGTGCCACGGGTCCGGCGGTCGCGTCGGGCGGCACGTCTTTCGTCGTCGAAGATTGCCCCGACGCCAAGAAGATGGACGCCAAGGCGGCCGAGGCGGCCATGCGCAGGCTCACCGAGCCGTGCCACGCGGTCAACGCGCCCGCCGCAGACTTTCTTGCGACGCTCGTGCCTGGCGGGCATATCGAAATTGCGTCGCGCGGCAAGGAAGGCGCGGAAGGCGTCGTCCCGGTCTGCGTCGTCAAAAATCGCCTGACGCATTCGGTGGCCCTGAAACAGCGATGCACCTTCAGCGTCAAGCTAGAACCCGCCGCCACGGTGGCGCCCGCGGCAGCTTCGTCAACGCCATCGCCGCCCCCGTGACGGGCGCGTAGAGGTGATATCAATGCACTGGCGTGGAATGATGTGTCTTCTCGTTGGATGTGCAGCGTCGAGCGCGGCCTCTGTTCCCACCGCCAGCGCCGACCCTCCCGCGGCCCCGCCCGAACCGAGCCACGCCGATCATCATCACGAGCACGGCCACGGAAAGGCTGGCTACCACATGGACTTCTCGGACGTGGAGCACTTTGCTCGTCGCTTCGACGGACCCGAACGCGACGGCTGGCAAAAGCCCGCCGAGGTGGTGCGCTTTCTCGAGCTCGGCGCGGGACAAGTCGTCGCCGACATCGGCGCGGGTACAGGGTATTTCCTGCCTTACCTAGCGAAGGCGGCGGGCGCAGATGGTCGCGTGCTCGCGCTCGACGTCGAGCCGAACATGATCGAATATATGAAGCAGCGCAGTCGCAAGAGCGGCTTTTCCAACGTCGAAGCGCGCGTGGTGCCCCCCGACGATCCGGCGCTCGCGCCGGGCAGTGTCGATCACATTCTCATCGTCAACACTTGGCATCACATCGACGACCGGGCAGGCTACGCTGGTAAGCTTGCGCGCGCGCTGCGCCCGGCGGGTTCGCTGCTCATCGTCGACTTCACGCTCGAAGCGGACATGGGCCCGCCGAAAGAGCACCGGCTCTCGGCCGAGCAGGTCGTGAAGGAGCTTGTGGGGGGCGGATTTCGCGCCGAGATCGTCCGCGGAGAGACGCTCCCCAAGCAGTACCTCGTCCGAGGCTCGCTCGACAAGGCGAGCTCACGCTGACGACGTCACGCTGAGGGCCAGGGCTCCTTGCGCGGGCCGGCCTGCCAGTTGTTGTGGCGTCCGTCCCAAAAGATCATGTCGAGATCGCGCACGTCGATGTCGTCGAGGCAGTTGAGATTGACGGATACGTAGTCACCTCCAAGCTGCTCGAGGTGCCCGCGACCGAAGCAGTGCACGCCGCAGCGTTTACAGAAGTACCGCTGCGACGTCTTGCTCGCCCATTCGTACATGGAGAGCTTGGATTCATCGGTCAGCACTTTGAATGCTTCCGGTTTCACGATGCCGCCCGTGATGCTGGTCTTGGTGCAGATGGTGCAATTGCATCGGCTGCCCGTGCCGGCATCGGTATCGACTTCGAAGCGCACTTCGCCGCAGTGGCAGGTGCCGAGATGCTTCGTCTGCTTTCCGGTGTTTGCATCCATGGTCGTCTCCTTGGGTCATTTCGAAGTGTTGATCGGAGTTTAAGGATCGCCGTTGACAGCCTTATGTCAGGTATTTTCTGTCGTTGGATCCCCGTTCCGCAGCGAGCGCATCGGGGAAGAGGCGTGCCCGGCTGCGCTAGGGCTTTTCGAACGCCAGCACGAAGCGATCACTAGTGCCCCGCCGTTTGGCTGCCTCTTCCTCGGTTTCGGGCGCTGCGTTCCACTCGCGCGTATCGCTCGGGTTGCGTAAGAAGGTCGCTTCAGCACGCAGCCGGAAACCAGCCTTTTCGATTTCAGCTCGCACCGTCTTCTCTTCGACGCGGTGGATCGTCTTGGCCTCGGTCCCCTCGGTGCCGGTACGGGCGCTGTGATCGACGATTGCGTAGATGCCACCCTTTTTGAGCGCCCGGAATACGGCGCGGTTCACTTTGTCCCGGTCTACGTTGAGCCAAAAAAAGTCATGGTAGAAGAGCACGCAAAAGACGGCGTCGAGATCGCGTAGGTCGGGCGGAAGCGGGTCGTCGAATTCGCGATTGACGCGCACCACGTTGCTCATGACCGGTTTGGTGAGACGATTCTCCCACCATTTTTCGGCGTATTGCTCGAGAATCCATCGCGGGTTTTGTCCGTAGACTTTGCCGGTGGGTCCCACCGCGCGCGCGAGCAGCTCGGTCGTGTAACCGGTGGCCGCGGCAAGCTCGGCGAGCTGCATCCCAGGTCCGATTCGGAAAAACTCGAGCAGCTTGGCGGGCTGGCGACCCCCGTCGAGGCTGCGATCCATTTTCGAGCGGTCCGCCGCATCGACGATCGCTTGCGCCGCTTCGCCCGTGAGCGGCGTCTTTGTGCTCGACCCGGCGGTGGCAGACGACTCCGCGGAAATGCCCGCCGTCGGCGTGGGTGTCGATGCGCCGGGATTGGGCCCGGTTGCGGGCGCGGCACCGCAGTCGACGAGCGAGGCGAACAACGTGAGAAGGGCGGTGGCCACACGCGATGTCGGCATTCGAACGGCCTCACGTTCTTGGGAAACAATCGCGGGCGAGAGCGCGCCTGCCGCGGAGGCGGAGCAGTCTACGACGCGAGGTTGAGCGTTCCTAGTCGAGCATGGCGAGGCGTTCATCGGGTTTCACTTCACGGAACCAGGTGGGCGCGTTCGCCCTAGGGCTCGTGCGAGTCAGGCCAACGTCTTGCAACGAAGGTCTGACTTTTCGGTCAAAGTCCGGACGCCCGCATGCACGGCGCGAAAACATGCCTACCGTTGATCCACGCCGATGCCCGTCGACCCGAGCGCAGCGCAGCCCCCACGAACGCCCAACACGCCGGAGCCGGCGCCGAGACGACCGTCTTGGCTGACCTGGCTCGTCCCCCTCGTCTTGCTCGGCGTCTTGACGTGGGGGCAATATATCTCGCCGGAACAAGGCAAACACACGACCATCAGCTACACCGATTTTTACCAGCTGGTGTCGGAGGGCAAGGTCGATAGCGCGGCCATCAAGGGCCAAAACGTCGTCGGCGCGCTGAAAGCACCGCAAACGGTGGCCGGCAAATCGGTCACGTCGTTCACGACCATGCTTCCGGCTCAGGAAGATCGCGATCTTCTGCCGCTTCTGCGTGAAAAAGCGGTCAAGATCGACGTCAAGAGCGAGGAGCAGCCGCTCGCGGTCCAGCTTCTCATCACGATCTTGCCGTGGGTGCTCATTCTCGGCGCCTGGGCGTGGCTGTCGCGCCGTGCACAGGGAATGCTGTCCAAGAATCCGTTCGCGAAGATGGTGCGCGGTTCGACGCGGCGCTACGAGCTCGAGGCTCAGGTTCCGGTCCGATTCGACGATGTGGCCGGCCTCAAGGCCGCCAAGCAGGATCTGCGCGAGATCGTCGATTTCTTGAAAGAGCCGGCCCGCTTTCAGCGGCTCGGCGGAAAAGTGCCACGGGGCGTGCTCCTCGTCGGACCGCCAGGCACGGGAAAGACTCTTCTCGCGCGCGCCGTCGCGGGTGAAGCGGGTGTTCCGTTCTTCTCCATCAGCGGCTCGGAGTTCATCGAGCTCTTCGTAGGCATCGGGGCGTCGCGCGTGCGCGCGCTTTTCGAGGAGGCCAAGAAAGTCGCGCCTTCCATCGTCTTCATCGACGAGATCGACGCGGTCGGCCGTTCGCGGGGCACCGGTCTCGGCGGCGGCAACGACGAGCGCGAGCAGACGCTGAACCAGCTGCTCTCCGAGATGGACGGCTTCACGCGCAACGACCTCACCGTGGTCATGGCGGCGACCAACCGCCCCGACGTACTCGACTCAGCCTTGATGCGCCCCGGCCGCTTCGACCGGCGGATCGTGGTCGACCGACCCGAACGGGCCGCGCGCCGCGCCATTCTCGCAGTGCACTGTCGCAACAAACCCCTCGGCAGCGACGTCGATCTCGGCTCCGTCGCCGACAACACGCCGGGGTTTTCGGGAGCCGATCTCGCCAACCTCGTCAACGAAGCGGCGCTCTCGGCGACGCGGCGTCACGCCGAGACCATTGACGCCCGCGATTTCACGGAGGCGTACGACAAGATCGTCCTCGGGGACGTGCGCGAGACGATGCTCGACGCCGAAGAGAAAGGCCGCGTCGCGGTCCACGAATCGGGACATGCCATCGTCGCGCATTTCACGCTCAACGCCGAACCGCTCGAGCGCGTGAGCATCCTCCCCCGCGGGATGGCCCTCGGGGTCACCCACCAGACGCCCAATGCCGACAAGCACATCATGACGTTACCGGAAATCGACGCCCGGCTGCGGGTGCTGATGGCGGGGTATGCGGCCGAAAAGATCGTGCATGGGACCCCCTCTTCGGGCGCCGAGAACGATCTGCGCCGGGCGACGGAGCTCGCCATCAAGATGGTGGCGCATTTCGGGATGAGCGAGAACGTGGGCCCGGTGTTCTACGAGCACCGCAACGAGCACCCGTTTCTCGGTCAGATGCTCGCCACCGACGGCGGTACGAGCGACGCCACCGTGCACCTCATCGAGCAAGAGGCGCGCCGTGTTCTGTTGCGCGCCGCGGAAGACGCAAAGAGCACGATCTTGCAGCATCGCGAGGCGCTCGACCGGCTCGTCGCGGCCCTGCTCGCCACCGAAACCGTCGATCGCACCGAGCTCATGTCGTTGCTCGGCCCCTCTGTAACGCCCCCCGCCAACAAGCTGAAGAACGGCGGTGTCGCGGCCTTGCCGGACGCGTGACGGCGAGACGCGCGCCCGATCAGGGCAGCTTGCCCGCGAGGTGCACCGTGCGCGTCGGAAAGGCGAAGCTCGTCCCCGCCTTTTCGACGACCTCCATGAACTCGAGCAGGATCTCCTGTCGGATGAGCTGAAACTCGGCGTAGTCGGCGGTCATGAACCAGGCCATGATCTCGATGTCGAGCGAGCTCGCCGTGAGCTCCTTCAAGCGAACGGTGATGTTCTCGGTCCAGATTTTGGGGTGCTGCCGCAGGGTCTGTTCCAAACCGGCCACCACGAGTCGCATTTGGTTGGCGGTCGTCCCGTACACGAGGCCGAGGGTGCACGCGAGGCGGATGCGGTCGCGCACGGCAAAAGTCTCGATGCGCATTTCGGCGAGCTTGCCGTTGGGAACGGTAATGAGTGTGCGATCGAGCGTGCGCACGCGCGTCGAGCGCAGCCCGATTGCCTCGACTGTCCCCATGAAGTCTTCGATCTTGACGAAGTCCCCTTCGCGGAAGGGCTGGTCGACGCCGATGGAGAACGCGCCAAACAGGTTTTCGACCGTTTTCTGCGACGCCAGCGCGAGCGCCAATCCGCCGATACCGAGTCCGGCGATGAGGCTCGCCACCGGGTAGCCGAGCTCGGAGATGATGGCGACGACCGCCATGATGGCGAGCGCCACTTTGCTGATGCGCGCGGCGAGCGAGACAAGGGAACGTGAGGCGACGTGGCTGATCCCCCAGGGCGACACCTTGATGATGTCGGTAAGGACGTCGACCAAGCGGAGCAGCGTCCAAAAGAACGCGACGAAGAAGGACGTGCGCAGCATCCCCGACACGAACCTGTCGGCGGACGGGTAAAGAGCCAGCAGGGGCAATGCGAGAAACGAGACGCCGACGGCGGAGGCGAGCGCGACGGGACCGCCGAGCCGCGCGATGATAGCGTCGTCCCACGTGGCCGGCGTTTTGGAGGCGATGCGACGCAGGAGCGGCACGACCAAGCGGCTGATGCCGGCTCCCGCCATGAGCGATAGCAAGGCCAAGAGAGGGAGGGCCATCCATTGCCACCGGAGCACGCCGCGCGGTCCCGGGCGCAGCAAGGGTTCCGGCAAATGGTCGAGCATCCATCGGTGGGGCAGCTCGTTGAACCAAGCATCGATGTATTGCACGGTCGCGTGCGCGAACAGCCATCGGTCGGCGTTGTTGCGCTGGCGCCGCACGAGGCGCACCGGCTGTAACTTGCCCTTGGCGTCGGGGATCTTTCCGAGCTCGTCGGTCGTAGCGGCAAGTCCGTCGGCGCGGCTGCCGAGCGATTCCGCGGAGACGCTGTCGAGATCGAGTGAAAGGTGCCGATCGAGCACCGCTTTGAGCTTGCGTGCGAGCGCCGGACCACGCGCACTTTCGGTGGGCAAGAGCTCGAGCAACTCCGCGGCGTGCTGGTAGTCGCCGCGGTCGCAAGCCGCGAGGAAATCGGAGAGCGAAGTGCGCGGCGAATCGCTGTCGATGGCCTCCTCCTGCCGAGGCGCGGCGTTCGCGCTCGGCGCGGGCGGCGTCTGACCGAAAGCGCGCGGTGCCGCGACGAGAAGGAGAGAAAAGACGAGAAGCGCGAAGGGGACGGGACGCAGCATCGATCCACCGGCGTGGAGATTGACCATAGGTCGGCCTTTCGGCGCAACCGGTACGTGCCACTGCGAACTCACAATTTCTCCACAGAGCCGGCACGAAGCGGTCGTTCAATCCAAGCGAGGTGCAACAGGGAGGTCGTCATGCGATTGAGCTTCTTTTTCAAGGTGTGCGGGTTGCTCGTGCAAGCGCCCTCTGGCGGGGCAATGCGGAGGCTGCTCTGGGCGGCGAAAACTGGCCCTAGCCCCTGATCAGACGGAGGAAGGCGGCACCGAGCACGCCGGACGCCAAGGAGCCGACCAAAATGCCTGCCTTCGCTTCGGCAAGGAGCACGGGATCTTCGCGATAGGCGAGCGTCGCGATGAAGAGGGCGACCGTGAAACCGATTCCGGCCACGATCGACGCGCCATAAAGCCGCGACATCGGAGCGCCGCCCGGCATAGGGGCAAAGCCCAGCCGAACAGTGAGCGCGGCCGAGGCGAAGATACCGAGCTGCTTTCCCACCAAAAGGCCGATCGCCACGCCGAGGGCGACTGGGGTGGCGAGAATCGACAGACCGACGCCTCGCAGCGAAACGCCCGAATTGGCGAGCGCAAAGACGGGCATGGTGAAATACGCGACGTACGGATGAAGGAGGTGCACGAAACGGTGGAGAGGCGCCTCGAGCTCCTCGAGCTTTTCCTCGATCATCAGAATTTCGGCAGCGCCGAGCTCGTCATCGCTGGCGTTGCGATCGAGCCTCGTCACGTGTTCGGTGAGCTCGCGAATGACGTGCCGGCTCGAGCGCGGCGGGCGCGCCGGAATCATGAGACCCGTGATGACGCCGGCGATGGTCGCGTGGATCCCGCCGCGATGGAGTGCATACCAAAGGGCGCCTCCTACCACGGCGTAGGCGATGCCATTGCGCACGTATTGCCAATTGAAGATCGCGAGCAGTAGTGTGACGCCGGTTGCCGCGAGCAACCAACCGACTTCGATGCCATGCCCGTAAAAAAAAGCGATCACCAAAATGCCGCCGATGTCGTCGAAGATGGCCAGCGCCGTCACGAAGACGATGAGCGCGCGAGGTACGCGCTTCTGCAATAGCGTCAGGACGCCCACGCAAAACGCAATGTCGGTCGCCACGGGAATGCCCCAGCCGTGTGCGCCGGGGCCGCCCCCATTGATGGCTAGGAAAATGCCGGCCGGAACGATCATGCCACCGATCGCCGCGATTGCCGGGAGGCTCGCTTTGGGGACGGTGTCGAGCTCGCCCACCACGAGCTCGCGTTTGATCTCCATTCCCACCACGAAGAAAAAGAGCGTCATCAAGCCGTCGTTGACGAGCTCGGCCAAACTGAAATTCGTCTGGGATTTGCCAGCGCCGACCACCAGCTGGTACCCGACGACTTGCCGATAGCTATCTCCGTCGAGGTTGGCCCAGAGCAAGGCGCACGCGGCCGCAAAAAGTAAGAGCAGTCCGCTTGCTGCTTCGAGGCGCAGAAATGCTTGCAGTGGGCGGACCACCACCCCGAACAGGCGGCCCCGCGTTCGCAAGGCCGTCATGGGATGTACCGCGTTGACGAGGCTGTTTTCGGGCGACACGCCTGGCGTATCGCCGCGCTTCTCGCTCGAATGCTCGCTTTTTGCCATGACCCTCTACCGGCTCAATCCGGTGAGGGTGGCGGCCCGACCACCCTTGGTCCTGCAGCGAACCGCGGCTGCACCCTTGTGACGCGTCGATTCGACTTTTACACATCCCAAGGGGAGCGAACAGGGCGTTTCGTCAGATCGCCTCACCCGATGATGAGAGCCGAGCGAGGGGTAAGACCTCCGTCGGTTTGTCCCAGAAGTAGCCTTGGGCGAATTCGATGCCGATCGGTATCAGAACGTCGATATCCGAGCGCGATTCGATGCCTTCGGCGATGACTTCCGCGCCGAGCCCCTGCAAAACGCCGGCGAGCCGCCGCAGATCGCGGCTGCGCCCGGCGTCCTTGGAAACACCGTTCACGAAGCGCCGGTCGATCTTGACGGTGTCGGGCTCGAGCACGATGAGAGCCTCGAGGGAGCTGTGCCCGAAGCCTACGTCGTCGAGGGCGACATCGATCCCGCGGGCTCGAAGTGCGATGCGGCTGTCGCGCAACCGCATGGGACTGCCTACGAGTTGCTGTTCGCTCACCTCGATACAGAGTTCATGGGGCCCGACGGGGCCGATGATGTCGAGGATCGTCTCGATCGGAACCCCGATGAGCGTCTGCGGGTGCAGGTTGATGTGGCAGCGCGTCGATGGACCGAGCCGCGCCCGCGTGGCCATGCTCGCGCGCAGACAATTGAGATCGAACGCGATGAGCGAATTGCTGCTCATCGCGAGCGCAAAAAGGACGCTAGGTGCCTCGAGATTGCCGCGCGGGCCGCGCACCAAGAGCTCGCGGCCGACGACCGCGCCGTCGGCCATGCGCACGATATTTTGCGATGCCACGCGCAGGCGACCTGCGTCGGAAAGAATGGCGGCGACGTCATGACCATAGCTGGGCGCGACGTTGCCGAAGGGATTGGCGCCGGTCGAGATCCTCTTTTTCCCACGGCTCTTGGCTGCCTTGAGCGGGATCGCCGCGGCTGAGATGACCTCTTGTAGCGTGCTGGCCTCGCTGGGTACGCGGTCAACACCGATGCTCACGGTCATCCGACGTTCGCGCAGCGCGGGGGGGAGTGCTGCGACGGACAGCTCTTGCAGGAGCCTTTGGCCGACGAGCGCCGCCTCCGTTGGCCGGGTATTGGGAAGCAGAACGAGGAACTCGTCGCCCCCTACGCGCCCCACCCGATCTTGCGGCCGTAGGGTCGCCTTCAAAGTATTGGCCAGGATGACGAGCGCTGCGTCCCCCATCGCATAGCCGAACGTGTCGTTGATCCCTTTGAAGTCGTCGCAATCGACGAGCATAACGGACAATGTCGAGCTGGCGCGATGCATGCGCGCCACCTCTTCGACGAGAACCTCCTGCAAACCGCGCCGATTGAGAAGGCTCGTCAGGGGGTCCTGCGATGCTTGGTGCACGAGCTTTTGATTGGTATTCAAAAGCTCGTTCACGAGATTGGCAATACGCTGGTGCGCAATCAGGCGCTCGGTCACGTCGCGCAGGCACAAGAGGCGGCACCGCCGCTCGTCCCACTCGACTTCCGCCGTGCGCACTTCGGCCGTCCTCCCGCTGCCGACCTCGATTCGAACATCTGTGCCGTTGGCAGAGCTCGGCAAGACGCCAAACGGTTCACCGAGGAGGGAGGCCTCGGTTTGCCCGAGCAGCTCGAGAGCGACGGGATTGGCGAAGACGACACGATCGTTCGCGTCCACGACCAGCACGCCGTCGGGGAAGGCCTGCAAGAGCGTGCGCAACGGCTGGTGCTCCCGATGTCGCTCGACGGCCGCGCGCAGCGAACGCGCGAGCTTGGCGTCCGTCTGGGGGCGGACTAAAAACCCCGAAGATGGCATTTCCAACGCTTCGACGCTGATCTCATCATGGTTTGCTGCGTTCCAGACGACGATAGGGATATTGGTGCAGGCCTCTTGCAAGCGAGCAATCGAGTCGGCGGCAGCTGAATCACGAATCCTGAGGTCGAGTAACACCACGTCGAACCTATCGCGATCGAGGACGGCGCAAGCGTCGAGCATCGACGGTGCGCACGTCGTGACAAAGCTCTCGCCGAGCTTTTCTTGCACCACGTCCTCGGCCGCCCCATCCTCGATGACGAGGACGCGCAACGAGCGTAGGCCTTCGGCATTCGGCGAGGCCGTCGAAGCGCTCGGCGAGGCCGTCGAAGCGCTCGGCGCGGGGCCGGTGCGGCGCCGCGCAGAGCTCGGCGCTTCGCTGTCTTTGAAGAGAGTGGGCGGCAGGTCGAGCGCCGCAAGCAGCTGCGTGCGAGCGGCCAGCGCGTCCAGCGAGTCGCGCCTACGGCGCGACGGCTTCTTCACCAGCATTGGACTTGCCAGTGATTTTTTCACGGCCGACTTTGCGTATTCGCCTGCTGCTCGATGGCCCATGGTTTATTCCTGCTCGACGGGTTCTCGGAGGCGGCTTGCGCGATGGACCGTGCGGCTCGTCTCGCAAGCGAGCCGTTTTTGGCGCTATCCAGCTCGAGCTGGCAATGGCCCTCCA
>Ga0193706_1000152_pt1 | contig 49697 bp, 46 predicted proteins | sample U3c1metaG_FD_160130 | JGI IMG/M metagenome (GOLD analysis project Ga0193706, IMG submission 160130) | Soil microbial communities from a riparian zone of the East river system, Colorado, United States - U3c1 | ecosystem: Environmental > Terrestrial > Soil > Riparian zone | place: USA: East River... | reverse complement strand
TGAGCCTCCTTGAATCTTGTCGACGAACGACGTGAAGGGGATATACGCATTGTCGTCGAGATCGAAACCTCCGGCCGACATTCCCTTGTGCTCGAGGAGGCCAATCACGACGAACGCAGTCGTGCCCACGCGTACCGTTTCGCCGATGGGATCGCGATGCGTGCCGAACAGCTTCTCCGCCGCGGTGAGTCCGAGCACCATGACCTTGGCGCCCTCTTCCACGTCGGCGGTGCTGATGTTGCGTCCGCGCAAGGTGCGCCAGATGCGGATCTCGAAGAAGTCCGGGATGACGCCGTTGAGGTCGGTGCTCCAGTTGGACTCCTCGGTCACCAGCTGCAACATCGACATCGGCCGCGGCGAGACGCGCCGGACGCGGGAGAGCTCGCGGATGGCGGCCAGATCTTCCACCGTCACCGTGGCGCGCGAGCCGAAGCCGCCCTGTACGCCGCCGAAGGGCGAGGAGCCCGGCCGCAGCACCAAAAGGTTGACGCCCATGCTGCGAAACGAGTCTGCCAGCTTGACCGCCGCGCCGTCGCCGATGGCGACGGTGAGGATGACGGCAGCAATGCCGATGACGATTCCGAGCACGGCGAGAAACGTCTGCGCCTTCCGTCGCGCGAGCGCCCGCACGGCGGCTCTTCCGATTTCCCAAAGCAACACGCTCGAGAGCCTAGCAGCACCGGTGGAGCGTCTTCGCTCCCGGTGCAGCCATCGTCAAAGAAAAGCTCGTGCGCGCCGATGGCGGCTTTTTGGTGGTGGCCCTCGGGCTGATGTTCAAGCGGCGACCCGGGTTCGATGCCGTCTTTTCCACCAGCCTCACGCCCCGGCCAATGAGCTAGAGCCCGTTCGACGGCGCATCACAAGCCTGCCACACCACGATGCGGCTCTCCTCGCTGTCAGCGAGCGCGCGGCAGGTGTCGGGACAAACCATGATCAGCGCGGGTTTGGTCGGCGAGGGGGCCACGGGTGAATCGAGAAACCAACCGCCCTCGACGCCACAGGCACTCGGACTGGACACTTGCCTCAGGAACGTCAGAGGGTCGGTGATGCGCGCCGGTCCGCCGTCGACGGGGCGGAGATTCGTTTGGACGTGAACCCGCACCGGGGAGCTTGCGTCTCCATCGAGGGACAATGGAATTTCGCAAAAAACGCGGCTCTTGAGGATGGCATCCAAAGGCGAACTGGGCATGATGCCGACGAACACGCGTGAGGTTCCGCCGGCTCGAGCGATGGCGTCAAGGCGGTCGGTCGCGCTGCCGACGGCGACGACGAAGGTCTTGATGCGAGGTGTCGCGTTGAAGGCGGCCGCTGCCAATGCGGCGGTGCTGTCGACCGTGGCATTGCACATATCGGGTTCACCGTCCGTCACCCGATCGTCCATCCGCGCGGGACTTTCACGTAACGGATGCCGCTGCTCAAGATTTACGAAGTCGGCGGAAACGAGCGTGGCTACGGGACGAAGCATTCCGAAACGCACCACCGGAGCGGCGTTTGTAGACGCGTCGGATTTTGTTGACACGTCGGAAGCTCCCGACGTATACAGCCTTCATGCTCGACGTCGACGTATTCTCGGCGCTCGCCAATCCGGTGCGCCGCGACATCCTCATGCAGCTGCGCAAGGGGCCGCGCGCCGTGAACGACTTGGCGCGGAGTTTCGACGTGGGTCGCCCTGCCGTGTCCGAGCACTTGCAAGTGCTGCGCAAGGCGCGCCTCGTGCGTGAAGAACCGCGCGGGCGCGAGCGCTATTACCACCTGAATCCGCGCCCGCTCTCCGAAGTCGAGGTTTGGCTCAGCGCGTTCAAACAGTATTGGAAGCAAAGGCTCACCATGCTCGAGAACGTCATCGAAAAGGAAAAGAAAGGGACACTATGAGCGATCGACCGGTGATTCATCTCGAACATTTCTATGCGTGCGAGCCTTCCGCCTTGTGGCACGCGCTCACCGATCCGGAGCTCCACGCGAAGTGGTGGGCGGCGGGCGACGTCAAACCGATCGTCGGACATCGCTTCGAGCTCGACATGGGGGCTTGGGGCAAGCAACCCTGCGAGGTTCTCGCGGTCGAGCCGGAGCGGCTCTTGCAATATCGATTCGCGACGGGATCGCTCGACACGACCATCACCTGGCGCCTCGCGCGCGAAGCGGGCGGCACGCGCCTCACCTTGACGCACGAAGGATTCAATCTCGACTCGCCGCTCGGTCGGACCGCGCTCGAAGGAATGGGCAAGGGTTGGCCCGGTCTTCTGAGGAGACTCGCGACCGTGCTCGCTGTCGACCCCCGCGCCGCGACGACGTCTGCTTGAGCGTCGGTCACCGCTTGCTCTCGATCGGGCCGTCGAAAAAGAGCCGAAACCCATGCGGCGACCGAAACGCGACGCGCAGGGCGGGCGGCCACACCGGGCCCGGTGCGGCGGTGAGCGCGGGCGAATCGCTCGTGGTCATGACCGACATCGCGAGCTCACGCATCACTGAGACTCCTTCTTGGACCCTCTCATGAACGCTCGATATCGCAGAGCGTGACCACGGAAATTCACCGCCGCATTTCGCGCCCTGAGCTCGCCGCGGGAAACAGGAGGCCGTCGCTCCGGTGTCTTCGGGAAGCGACTCGCTGCGCTCGAAGCACTGGAGTTGTGGCGCGCTCTGTATCGATCGCGTCGGCGAAGCCGGCGCGACCGAGGTGGTCACTCGCGCGGCCGCTCGCGATACCTTGGAAGACCCAGATCAAGCAAGCGACGATGACGGCTCCGGCCACGGGCAACTCGACGAAGTCGGTCCAGATTCGCTCGACATGGCGCGCCAGAGCCATCACGCGCGAGCCTGGTCGACTCAGCGCCGCCAGCGCGCGCTCACGGATACGCGCGGCGGTGGATTCGTCGACATCGTGCGGCGACAGCTCCGCAAGGCGCACCCAAATCTTATCGGTAATGCGCGCCTTCATCGTCTCTTTCCTCGATGCAGGATCAGAACCGGAGCCGCGGGCTCGTCGACGAGCGCCAGCGAAAGCATGGCCCGCGCCCGTGAGAGCCTCTTTCGTAACGCATCCGGACGAACGCCGATGACGGCCGCCGCTCGCGCCGGCTCCAGGCCGTCCACCGCCACCAGCAAGAGGACTTCGCGGTAGGGACCGGGAAGCGCCGTGAGCGCGTTCTCCAATCGCGCCATCGATTCGCTGGACGCCAGGTTCTCCGTGGGAGGAGAAGCACGCGGCGATTCGGCCGTGCGCTGGAGGACGCCGAGTGCCCATTTCGTAACGGATCGCCACCGGCCGTGGCTCACGGCGAGGTGACGCGCCACCGTAAAGAGCCAGGCCCCGACGTCGGTATCGTCGCGAAGGCGGGCACGGTGAGCCGCTAGGCGAAGAAAGGTCTCTTGCAGCGCATCTTCCGCCGAGGGTCGGTCGCCAATTTGGCGCACGAGAAAGCTGAAGATGCGCGCGCGCCACCGCGCATAGACGACATCGAACGCCTCTGGGTCACCGCGTTTCAGGCGAGCGATCAGCGTCGACTCGGTTGTCTCCACCTCCCTATGAACGCTCCAAATCGTCGATCGTGACAAATCGCGTTGCGTCACGCCGCACGGACTGGCGCGTTCTTGACGACGTTCGGTAACTTCCCCCGCGAGGTCAACATGTTGGAATTGTTCGATGCAGGTGGTTTTGCCATGTACGCCGTTGTGGGATTCGGCCTGGTGGCGCTCGTGGCAGCGTGTCTTTTCGCCTGGCGACCCCGGTTCGAGCGGCTCGCCTTCATCGTCGGAATGAGCATGGCGACAACGTTCATCTCGCTCGCCGGCCTCGCCAAGAACCTCGCCAAGGTGTTCACCATCGTGAGTCATCGCCTGGGAAGCGACGACTGGAACCCGATGTTGGCGACGCGCGTGGTTCTGCAGGGCATCAGCGAATCCTTGTCTCCGGTGACCTTCGGATTCTCGCTCGTGTCGCTGGTCGCTTTCGTTTGCGCCATTGGCTTTCGGAGGATGCTGCGCGAACCGTCGTAGGCGGGCTGATCGTCTTCACGCCATGCAGGTTCGAGTTTGGCGTGCCGGAAGCTCGGTCTCTTCTAGCAGCTCCGGGTGAAGGATTACGCGGCGCGTCCGCCTCGCTCTCGATGAATTCGCTGCGCTTTTCAATTTAGAGTGATCGGAATCGCGGATGCCCCCACCAAGGACGTGGAGGTCACGCGTGCACATTTCCCGCTGGATGCTGCTGGCCGTTCTTGGGACGGGTGCCGCTTGCACGGGGCAGATTGGCGAGATGAACGTGACTGCTGGCGACGATCGCCCTAGCGGCGGCGGCGGGACGGGAGGCGGCCCTGGCCCGGGGATTCCACCGTTTCAAGATGCCGGCTCACCCCCGACGACGACGCCCGATGGCGGTCAGGTGGGTATCCCGCCCTCCCCTCCCCCGCCGACGTCCGACGGTGGCATCGCCCCGCCGACGTCCGACGGTGGCATCGCCCCGCCGACCGTCGGACCGTCGCCCCTCCGACAGCTGGGAAGGACGGAGCTGCGCAACACACTGCGGGACCTGTTCCCGACGTTGCCGCCCAATTTCGACGCGAACATCGAGCTACCAGCGGACAACGAGATCCAGATGGCCTTCGCGCTGCCCGGCATGGTTTCCGATCTCGAGGTCAAGCGCTTCATGGATCTCTCCGAGGCGGCCATCGCCGCGCTCGGCACGAACGGACCAGCCAACCAATTCACGTGCATGGGATCGGACCAAACGGCGTGCGCGCGCACCTTCATCACCACGTTCGGCAAACGTGCTTTCCGGCGTCCGCTCGACGTCGTGGAGGTGGACGATCTCCTGGCGCTCTATACGAAGCTACGAACCGATACGCAGATGGCCTACGGGTTTCCAGATGCGCTCGGCGTCGTGGTCGAAGCGATCGTGCAATCGCCCGGCTTTCTCTACCGCTGGGAGCGAGGGCTCGGAGCTCCACAAATGGACGGCGCGCTAGTGAAGTTCGACAATTACGAAGTGGCGTCGCGCCTGTCCTACTTCATCTGGAACTCGATGCCCGATGACGCGCTGATGGCAGCAGCCGATGGCGGCAACCTAGCGACGCTCGACGCGATCGCCGAGCAGGCGACCAGGTTGCTCGCCAGTCCGCGCGCCGACGCGACGCTCGGCGATTTCATCACGCAATGGTTGGAGCTCGGTACGCTGGGCGAACTCATCAAGGATGCCGCCAACTATCCCACCTTCAAGCCCGAGCTACGCGATTCGATGCGCGCCGAAACGGTGGCGTTTGCGCGCGACGTGCTGCGCGGTTCGTCTCCCACCTTCGCGACCTTGCTCACCGCTCCCTACACGTTCGTCGATGCGCCGCTCGCGCAATACTACGGGATGAAGCCCGACGGAACGGGTCGCGTGGATCTCACGGGAACGGCGCGCCTCGGGCTCTTGACACAGGGAGCCTTGATGGCCGTGAAAGGCAACTCATACCGAACTTCCCCCGTGCGCCGTGGAAAGTTCATTCTGAATCGCATGCTCTGTTCGGTCATACCGCCTCCGCCTCCCGACGTCGTTCCCGAGCTTCCGGCTCCCGATCCCAACAAAACGGTGCGCGAGCAGTTGGCCGAACATCGAATGAATCCAGCGTGCGCCGCCTGCCACAACGTGATGGATCCCCTCGGACTCGCATTCGAGTACTTCGACGGCGCGGGCAACTTCCGAACTGACGACCGCGGCCATCCCATCGACTCGAGCGGCAGCACCACGCTCGACGCCAACATGCCCATCCAGTTCCGGGACGCGCGGGATCTGGCCAACGCCATCGCTTCGTCGCCCGCGGCACATGAATGCTTCGTCCGGCAGTGGCTGCGCTACGCAATCGATCGGTTCGAGCAGGACGTCGACGCCGCCGCGGTCGCCGCCTTGAAGGCCTCCTTCGAGACCTCTCGCCTCGATACGCGGGACCTCATCGTCAAGATCACCCGAATGCTGCCGTTTACGCATCGCGCGCCCGCACAAGGTGAGGTTCTCACGCCATGACATCGCCCCTTACGAGACGTTCCCTGCTCGCCGCCACGGGAGCTTCTGCGCTGCTCGTCCCCCTTCTCCACGCGGACAAGACCTTCGCCACGACCCAGACGTTTCCCAAGCGCATCATCTTCGTCGTGGTCGGCAACGGCACGATTGAAACTTCCTTCTGGCCAACAGGCACCGAAGGCAACCTGACGCTCGGTGAGATCACCTCGCCGCTCGAGCCCTACAAGTCGAAGCTCCTCTTTCCGCGCGGCATCGACATGAGGGTTTGGTCCGAGGACAATCCGTTCGGCGGCAACGGCGATGCGCACCACAATTTCGGCGCCATCTTGACCGCGACGAAACTGGCGACTGGAGATCCCCCTCACGATCCGGGCGGTCCAGGACTCGCTCTGGCATCGTCGATTTCCATCGACCAGTTGATCGGACAAGAAATCAACAAGCAGCTTGTGGCGGCAGGCCAACCCGCGCTGCCGTTTCCCGTTCTCAGCGTTCGCGCCATGGGCCGGGACGGCACCGGCTACGCCACGCTCTCGTGGACGGGGAACAAGGCGCCCTTCAGTGCCGAAAGCGATCCGCGCAGGTTGTTCACGACGCTTTTCACCGGCCGCACGACCGGGCCGGATGCCGCACTCGTCAAGTTGCAGAAGACGCGCACGAGCGTGCTCGATTACGTGGGCAGCGCCCTCGAACGGCAAGGGAAGCGCTTTGGAACCGAGGATCGCCGCAAGATCGAGATCCATCTATCGGCCGTCCGTAGCATCCAAGGGCAAATAGGAGGCGGACCGGTCACCGGTTCCTGCAAACCACCGACCGTCAATGCCACGACCGACTTCAAGGCGATGGCGAACTTTCCCCAGCTGGTCGAGGCGGAAACGGATCTGATCGTCGCCGCCCTCTCCTGCGGATTGACGCGCGTGGTGACACTCGCTCTCGGCGACGGCGAAGACTACAACTTCTACTTCCCCTGGCTCGGCATCCCCAATCAAGGCATCGAGTTTCCCACGCGGCACAAGCACGACATCGCGCACCGGCCGGGGACGAACAACATCGACAAGATCAACACCGAGAAATGGTTCGCGACCATGTACACCCGCCTGCTCGACAAGCTGGCCGCGGTGCCCGAAGGCAACGGTACCATGCTCGACAACACGGTCGTGCTGTTCCTGAACTCACTCAACAACGGATTTTCACATACCGTCCTCAAGATGCCGATCATCGTCGCTGCCGGCGCCAACATGGGTATCCGCACCAACCGACTCCTCGAGCTGAAAGCCGAAGCGCACAACAAGCTTCTCGCGTCGCTGGCGAACGCGGTGGGCGTTCCCATGGCTGGCTGGGGCGACCCGCGGTTTACGGGAACGCTGAATCTCGCGTAGCGCGCGGCGGTTGTCGGCGCGCCGCGTCGATCCTCCGTATTTGTGACGCCGCGGCGAAAGTCGTGGGAGGTTCTCGCTCTAGAGACTCGTTCGCGATGTTGAGGTATGAACCGAACGGGATGAACCTCGTCTTGGCTGCACCTGATCACGACGCGTCGCATCGAACCGCTGAGCGGCTTCGACCAGGCGGCTTGCCCTCTTCAAAGGAAACCTTTTCATGTCGATTTACCAGTTCTTCGCGTCGAAGGGCCCCAGCGGATTCGGCTACGGTTCCACCGCAGAGCAGGTGACCGCCGGGCTCTCGCTTCGAGGTAAGACGATTCTCGTGACGGGCTGCAACTCGGGGTTGGGACTCGAAACGACCAGGGTGCTCGCGTTGCGTGGGGCGCGGGTGGCAGGCACGGCGCGCACACGTGAAAAGGCCGAAGCCGCCTGCAATCCCGTCAAGGGCGAAACCCTTCCGTTCGCTTGCGAATTGTCTGATCCGGCGAGCGTGTATGCGTGCATCGCCGCGGTGAAAGCAGCAGGCTTGAAGCTCGATGCGATCATCTGCAACGCCGGGATCATGGCGCTGCCCAAGCTCGAAAAGGCTCACGGTTACGAGCAACAATTCTTTACCAATCACGTCGGTCACTTCATTCTCGTTACGGGACTTCTCGATGAGCTCACCGAATCCGGACGCGTGGTGATGCTCTCCAGCGATATGCACAAGCGCGCACCGAAAGGGGGCATCGAGTTCGACAACCTCGACGGCTCCAAGGGATACGACGGCTTGAAGAATTACTCCCAATCCAAGTTTGCGAACGTGCTATTCGCCAAAGAGCTTGCGCGTCGCTTCAACGGCACGAAGAGGACGGCCAACGCCGTTCACCCTGGCGTCATTGCGACGAACCTTGGTCGCCACATGAACCCCGTCTTGTGGAGCATGTACTCCGCACTCGCACCTCTTCTTCTCAAGACCGTGCCTCAAGGCGCGGCGACCGAGATGTACGTCGCGACGAACCCGGCGCTCGACGGCGTTTCGGGTGAATACTTTGCGGATAGCAACGTCGCCAAGGCGCGGCGCGACACGAACGACACCGCCTTGGCCCAAAAGCTCTGGGAAGTCTCGGAGAAGATCGTCGCCAACCTTCCCAAGAACTAGTGCCGTCCCGAAAACGCCTCGCTCCGATCACGGTCGGACGAGGACGTGCATCATGTCATCTCGGGGAATATCACCCGGCTTCATCGGGCGACCCTCCCCTTCGTACACCAGTATCTCCCCGGAGAATCCCGCGGTTTTGAGCTCTTCGAGCTCCGCACCGAGCGCGATGTAGTGCATGAGAGTCGAGTAATCGTGGTATCTGGCATTCAAGATGGCCCAGGATTCGTGTCGTTCCGCGACATGCTTGAGCGCATGGTAATTGCGCAAACGTAAGGGTGCGCGAAGCAGATCGCGCAGGCCTTGCCGCAGCGCTTTCAGCAGGCCGGAGCGCGAGCGACGCGGTACCGCCACCGACCAAAAGCTCGGATCGGGCTCATTTTTGCGAAAGTCCCAGTTGTGGGTCGAAAAGATGAAAGCGCCATCCTGCATGAGCACGCGCCGCACCTCGCGCAAAATCCTCCCCCGATCGACGTGGTTGACCATGTCGATGCCGGCGCAGCTGAAGACGACCAAGAAAAAACTCGCGTCTGGCAAAATAGACAGATCGCGCGCGTCGGCTTGCAAGAGACGAAGCTTCGGATAGCGCGGCGCCAAGCCTTCGATCATGGCCGGTGAATAGTCGACCGCGGTATAGTTCTCGCTTATCGCAGTGAGCGCCGGAACCGTTCGCCCGCCTCCGACGCCGATGTCGAGCACCGGCTTGCTCCTGGCCGCCGGCGCAATCAAGTCGTAGAGCAGCTTCTCCGAAGGATCGAGATAGGTTTCTCGTTCATAAAATGAGGCTGCACTTTCGCTCGTCATCGCCTTCCGGTTAGCCGAGTCGACCCCGCAAGTGACGTGCGCTGCGTCGCGTCCCATGTCGAATCAGCCAACTTATCACAGTCCCACGAGGCTCGTGGGGACAGCAACGGATCCTGGGAGTCTCGAAGAAACGACCGATGGGCGTAAATACAAGACGCGTCAGAGGGGCCCCAGTAAAACCTTGCCGGGACGGCACGCGGCTCGTAAAGGAGATCATCATGCGGAGCCGCGTATTCGCGCTCGTGCTGTTCGTCGGATGCACCCGGCCACCGCGCGCGGAGCCGCCCGCCCCACCGGTGAAGAGCGCGCCTCAGGGGCCCGATTGCGGAGCCGATCGCTTCGGCAGCGAGGCGAGCTTCGCGCTCGACCGGGCCGACCTCCTTCTGCGCGGCGCATCGTGGAAGTTGCTCGAGAAGCTCGATCGGAGCGCGTACGCCTATTTCCGCGCGCTCGCGCGGCCCTTCGAGCTCCGGACTTGTGCGCGTTTCCGCGACGAGAGATGGCACCTGCCCGTCGTCGCGATCCACGGCGATCCGCACGTCGAGCAGTTCGTCGTCACGCCGACGACCGCGGCGCTCGAGGACTTCGATCAGTCGGGTTACGGCCCCGCGGTGGTGGACCTCGTGCGGTACGCGGCGTCGGTCCACATGACCTGCCGCGGGGTCACTTGGTCGTGCGATCCGGACCGCGTCGTGTCCGCCTATTTTCGCGCCTACCGCGCGTCGCTGGATCAGCCCCCCCAGCGGCCGCCGCTCGCCGTGACGGCGCGGATCCGTCGCGAGACGCCAGCTGCAGCTGAACCGTGGATCGCCTGGGCCGAAGGGCTCCTCCTCCCGCTCTCGTCCGTGGACGAAGAGCGCGTGCGCCGAGGATGGGCCGGCTTTCGACGGCTCGAAGCGGAGGTCCATCCGGAGCGCCCTGCTTCTTACTACGATGTCGTTCGCGTCGGCTCGCTGCAGATGGGCGTCGGGAGCGCCCTCGAGACGAAACTTCTTTTCCGTCTGCGCGGACCGACCGACGCACCGGGTGATGATGCGATCGTCGAGGCCCGGACGACCGTTGCGCCGACCGGAAACGATTGCGCGTTGCGGCCCCTGCACGGTGGAGCGCTCCAGCCCCTCATGTTCATGACGCTCCTCGGTCCGCGGATGCCGGACGTGTACGGGTTCGCCGCCCTGGGAACGGAGACCGCGCCAGAATTCTGGCTGCAATCGTGGGTCCTTGGCTACCGCGAGCTCTCCATCGAGGATCTGCACTCCGAGGCCGAGCTCGTCGAGCTCGCCGAGGACGCCGCACGCCAGCTCGCCGGCCACTTCTGGACGCGGTTTCCCGAGGCCCTCCGTGCCGTTCAACGCCAAGCACAGCTCAAGGCGTTCGACAGAACCGCGGCGCGAGCGACCGCGCTGGCGCGCGAGTTCGCGGACGAAACGCTACGGGAATGGGAGCGGTTTCGGGCGACCAAAACGCCGTGACGCGGTGACTTCGGCGCTTTGGACTCCCGTCTTCATGCGCACTGCAGTAGGTTGCCGCGCATGAAGGATGAGTTGTGGAAGTGTGCTCACTGCAACCGTGCCGTGGCCTGTGTATTCTGTGAAGCGTGCGCGGAACACTGCACGGCGATGCGTCCCAATGCCCTCGAGGCGCACCGCAGGCAGCGCGCCATCGTCGTCAACACGGCGCCGGAGCGACGGCTCGAATAGCGCTCTCTCGCCAGCCGCCGCACGAGACGAAGCGTGAGGCGCTTCTGACGCGTGACGTCGAGCTTTCGCCGGGCGCCGAGCTGCCGTAAAAAGCGATCATGCGCGTGTGCTTCTTCGGCGACAGCTTCGTCAACGGTACGGGTGACGACGACGGGCTCGGGTGGGTTGGTCGCGTCGTGGCCCGGGCTCGCCAAGGCGGCCGGGATCTCACTGGATACAATCTGGGCATCCGCCGCGACACGAGCGCAGATGTCGCCGCCCGCTGGTTGCAGGAAGCGAGACTGCGCTTACCCGCCGAACATGACGGTCGCCTCGTGTTTTCTTTCGGCACCAACGATTGCGCGTCCCAAGACATCGATGGCCGTCCGCGTGTTCGAAGCGACGATTCGCTTTCCAGCGCCGAGACCATTCTGAAGGCAGCGTGCGCCTGGTTGCCGACGTTGATGATCGGGCCCTCTAGCATTGCCGGCGAGCCCGAGGCCAACGATCGAATCTGCGCGTTGTCGGCAGACTACGCCAAGCTGTGTCAACGCCTCGCCGTCCCTTATTTGGCGATTTTCCAGCTGACACTGGCCTCGCCGCTCTGGAACGAGGAGGCGATGGCAAGAGACGGCGCTCATCCGAACCGCGGCGGCTACGCGTTACTCGCGGATGCGGTGTCCAACTGGACGTCGTGGCGCATCTGGATGGAAGCTTCGCCGTGAGGGACTCGCAGGAGCACGAGGCTTTCCCCGCATTGCGGGGCAGCCTAGAGTGCTGAACTCACCCAGGAGAAGAGGGAAACCGCCATGGATCCGGTCGCACAATTCAAAGAGCAGCAGAAGGTCGTGTGGTCGAACTTCTCGATCCTCGAGAGCCTCACGGGAACCGCGGCGCCACGGTTGGTCAGGTTCGCCGGAATCGCGGCGGGGGCCGAGGTCCTCGACGTGGCCTGTGGGACGGGCGTCGTCGCACTCACGGCCGCACGGCTCGGAGCCAAGGTGACGGGAATCGATCTGACTCCCGAGCTGATCGCGCATGCCAAGGAGAACGCGGCACTGATGACCGTCGAGGGAACCTGGCGCGAAGGCGATGTCGAGGCGCTCCCGGTTCCCGACGCCAAGTTCGATTTCGTGGTGAGCCAGTTCGGGCACATGTTTGCGCCGCGCCCAGAAATTGCGATCAAGGAGATGCTCCGCGCGCTCAAGCCTGGAGGGACGATCGCTTTCGCGACGTGGCCTCCGGAGCTCTTCACCGGGCGGTCATTCGCGCTGATGGGCAAGTACGCCCCGCCACCGGTCCCAGGGATCGCACCTCCCGGTCAATGGGGCGATCCCACCGTTGTCCGAGAGCGCCTCGGCGCCGCGGTGAGGGACATCACCTTCAATCGCGACGCGACGTTTTTCCAAACGCTGAGCGCGCAGCACTACCGATCCTTCATGGAACTCGGGCCGGCGAAGAAGCTATTCCAGGCGCTCGATGCCTCCGATCAAGCGAAGGCGGCCGCTCTGCGTCGCGAGTTCGAGGAACTGGCCGCGCAGTATTTCGAGAACAACACGATACGGCAAGACTTTCTGCTGACGCGCGCAATGAAAGTTTAGCAGGCGGCGGAAAGACCCGGCGGAGGGGCTCGACAACCGATCGGCCGTCGACGATCGAACCACGCCACTCGATACTGCGGCCGCATTTCGTTGGGTGTTTCGCGAGTGCAAGTTCGCGTTGACGGCAAATGCAGTCTTCGTTTTCGTCTCTGTTTCGTCGCGATGTCTTCAAAAAAACAGAGGCGCGCCGCGAGATCGCTTCGCTCCGCGGGAAGAAGTCTGCGAGCATCGGAGGCGAAGGGCGCACCGCTCAGCACTGGAGGCTTCATCGTGAGCATCTTGGAATTTCGCCCACCGACGGGACGAAAGAGCGCCGAATGCGACGTTCAATTTCGCACGATACACGGCTATCGGCGCGCGTTCGTGCAGGCCGGCAAGGGCCCCGTGCTGCTGCTCGTCCACGGCATTGGAGACAGCTCCGAGACTTGGCAGAACCTGATCCCGCGGCTGACGCGGCGCTACACGGTAATCGCTCCCGACTTGCTGGGTCACGGCCGTTCCGACAAACCCCGGGCCGACTACTCGGTTGCAGCGTATGCGAACGCGATGCGCGATCTCTTGAGCGTGCTCGGCGTCGATCGAGTCACGGTGGTGGGTCACTCGCTCGGGGGCGGGGTGGCCATGCAGTTCGCCTATCAATACCCCGAACGCTGCGAGCGCCTCGTGCTCGTCAGCAGCGGAGGCGTCTCTCGCGAAGTTCTGCCCTTCCTGCGCCTGGCGGCGGCGCCCAACGCCGACTTCTTCCTGCCCCTTTTGGGACGGCCCGTCGCGCGCCTCGTGGTTCGCAGCGCGTTTGCGCTCTTGGCGTTGCTGCGCACCGATATGGGTCGAGACGCCGCCGACCTCCTCCGAATGTTCGAAGCGTTGCCCGACGCGACGGCGCGGCGTGCTTTCCTGCGTACGCTACGTGCCGTCGTGGACTTGCGGGGCCAGGTCATCACCATGCTCGACCGCTGCTATCTCACTTCGGGCATGCCTACGCTGCTCGTGTGGGGGCAACGCGACGCAGTGATCCCCTGCCAACATGCGCGCATCGCGCATGCGGCGATGCCCGGCAGCCGACTGGAGCTATTCGAAGACGCCGGTCATTTTCCACATCATAGCGACGCCGTGCGGTTTCTGTCGGTGCTCGAGAACTTCATCGACACGACCGCGCCGGCCTCCTTCAGCGCGGAGGAATGGCGGGCACTGCTTCGGCGCGGATCTTTGCCGATAGATCCCGACTGGGCCGCTCCCCCTGCGGAGCAAGGACTCGCCGTCTGACGACGAAGCTCTGTTTCCTTCGAGCTCACGCTTCCTGGCGCAGGACGGTCTGCCCGAGAGCTTCTAGGGTCGGCATGTTGGTCGCGGTCACGTATTCGACACGTGACCCTCGCTCGGCAAAGTGTTGATGCCAGCACCACGGCGGTACATAGAGCGCATCGCCGGCCTGCCACTCGTAGCGCGTCCCCTCGACGACGCTGTGACCGCGGCCGGCCATGACGTACATGACGGCCTCGTACGCATGACGATGTTTGCCGGTTTGTTCTCCGGGCTCGATCACACCCACGCTGATGCTGACCGATCGAGCAGGCACCCGCACGGGAAAAACGGGGTGACCTCGCTCGCGTGAAAAGCTTTCCGCTGCATCGGTGCGGAGCACGCCCGCATGCAGGCAGCGCTCGTCGGGCAACTCGGCCGGACGGGGATCGAGGCCTCCGCGATTTCTTTCGGTATCCGTGAATTGACTCATGTCGTCTCCGGAAGAGTCGCCGCATCGAGTGCCTGCAGGTACTCATCCATCTGGTCATAGAAGCAAGCGCGCGCGTTTAGCGCGGCAAGGGTACCCACCGCGAGCAACCGTCGTTGCGCGAGCGACGCACTGAGGGAAACCGCAATCTTTCGCAGTACCTCCGCATGGTCGTCGTCGACGAGCGCATGCAACTCGAAGAACGCGCGATCGTGAGGCGTTAGCGCCGGCCACGCGCGGCGAATGCCTACCAGCAACTTCTGGTACATGCTGCGCACGATTCCTTCGGTCGCCAGACCCAGCGCACCCACCGCGGTCGCCTCGTCGAAGCGACAGAGCGCCTCGAAGCTCTTGATCCAAGCGGTCGTGGCCACGTGGGGCTCGGCTCCGTCGAACTCCTCGGGCCTCAGCCCAGACGCGAGCAGGAAGCGGCGGAAGAGGAGGGGGTGCGGCACGGCGATGTCGTTCGGAACGAGACCGACGGCGTGAAGCTCCGCGCAATGCCGGTCGTCGACATAGCCAGCCTCCTCTGCGCCGTTCGGCAACAGCGCGGCGCGGTGTTCGGGGCGTTCGAGCGATGCGATGACCGTGGCGAGAAAACGGGTGAATTGCCGACTGTAGGCGTAGTACTCCCGGAAAAACCTGTGGAGGGCCATGCGAGGGGCGCGGAAATGACCCGCTTCGATCCTTACGAGCAGTCGGTGTCGTGTGGCCGGCGCGATCTCCGCGTAGCTCTGAAGAGCGGCTACGTAGGTCGGTCCGTCGATGTCGCGAGCCACCAGCTCGTGGATGAGAGGCACAGGAACTTGGCCCGGACCTCCAAAGACATTCGATTCCGTCGAGCGATCGTTCTCTAGCATGGTCATGACTCACACTCCTCATGCCAGTTACGGTTGCCCCCCACCACTGTCGATTGCACCGGTCCCCCTGACAAGCCGAGTCCAGCGCCAATGAGATGAGCTATAGGTACAGACAGACGTCAGCCGCGAACCCCTTCCTCACGCAAGAATTCAATTCTAGGACGTGGCAAAACTATCGCCCGGCACGGCCGCGACCAAGGGCGGCTCGGCCTGCGCGTGCATACGACGGAGGCGCGTCCCATAAAAGGATGGCCTGCGCGCCGTTTCGTATGGGCCCGCTCTTGGCACAACCTCCTCGCAGGCGGGTTTCCAATGGACATACGCTTCCATTGGGTTCTCAGCATCGAGCCACCCCCCAGGCCGCTTCATCTCCAAAGCAGAGAGAAAGCCTATTCAGATAATGCACGACGTCGATCTGACTGTCAACACGAATGAGCCGACACCGGCGCCATCGGCCGCGCATCCCTCCCGCTAGCGCGAAGCGTATCTCGACCGTACTCGGCTTATTTCCAATGGTTCGAGCCCTTCGTCCGCGCATTGTGGCGGAAACGCCGCAGCTCGATCTCGTGCAATTCGACAAGCTCGCGTCCCACGCGCTGGCACTTGGGCACGCCCGGTTGCACATAGCTGTTTCGAAGCCGTCGGCGCTCGTCCGGCAGCGCGGGCAACGTCGGCATGCTGCGAGCGTCTAACGCTCTCCCGAGGTTTGCCCGACGCCTTCGGAGGCTCCGAACAATCGCGACACGCCTGCTGTTTGCACTGCGGTGTAGGCGATCGCTGCGGCCGCGAGGAACGCAGCCGGAAGCTGCCACCATCGCTCGGCGAGGATGTGGCCGGTCGGGTCAGGGGGCCACTTGTCGCGGGCTGGGTCGGCCCTCATGGCATCGTCGCATTTCTCGCGCAGGTGCTGTGCGCAAGCCATCATGCGGCGAAGCACGAGCACGGCCACGCCGAGGGCTCCCACGCCGAGAAACGCCGAAATGACGTTCGTTCGTGAGGGGACCGCGGCGAGGTCGTGCAACCAGATGGCCGACACGAAACCCACGCTGACGACCGTGAGAAACATCCAGGTTTCGAGAAATGAAACGTACTTACCTACCCGTGCTCCCCATCGAGGCTCGTTGGGCTGGGGATCAGGGACGTAGGCCTTGGCCGTTAGATACCAACCCGTCGCCAGGGGCGCTGACGTCACGAGGGCGACCCCGACCACCGCGGCGTGAGACGGCCAGAACGACGCTCTGCTGACGCAGTAACTGTTCCAGTCGAAACTGGATTTTTGGGGGTCGAGACTCTCCCATCCGAGTACGATCCCTGCGACGAGAGCGGACGCACCGGCGATCAAGAGATACGGTCTGTAGACTTGTTGACCCTCTTCGTCCTTCGCGACGGCGTCGATGCCGATGCGCGATGCGTGGCGGCCCACGGCATAAAGAATAGCGAGCGGCGCCGCCACCGTCAGAAACAACAAGAAAAACTGCTTCCAAATGGTCGCACGCAGGTCTGGACCGACGAGTTCCCGTAGCGATTTGAAAGATTCCTGAATCACGCCCTTCTCTTGCTTCAACGCCGTGCGAGCGAGAGCGTTATTTCCTTCCAGCGCATCGCGGAAATGCTCTCGCCTCTTGCACGCGATGCGCAGGGCTTCCTCGGCCCCGGCGAACGCGCTCATCCTGTGCTGACGCTGATACCCACAGCAACGATCGCCGGCGGACGCGTCCGCCGGCAATGCGAGGCCCGCGATCTCGCAGGGGTCACCCGACTGGGGAAGCTCGATTCCCTTGTAGTCGGCGCGGTAGGCGAGCACGCCCGAACCGACATAAAGCAGTAACGTCGCAATGGCGGCGATCCATGCGATCGCGCGAAGCCAGCGCGGGGGATGGATGAACGTGCTTTCAGCCATCGTTGCTCCAACGAGTACACACGAGCCCGCGGCGTCCGGCAAGCGCGAAGCGCCTTCCGAACGGTGGACCTTCGCCTCACCCGCGTCCCTCGTAGTCCGCCAATTTGGTGACGCTCCGGACCCGCTGTTATCGAAGAACTTCGGCGCGAGTCGTCCGACAGCCTCAGTCCGGGGACCGATCGGCGCCGCTCTGTGAGCGGTCGACCTACGTGCGTCGGTGCTCTTTTCGCCAGACCGTCGCCAGCCACGGCTGCTCATTTCTCGGTTTTCCCGCTGGCCGATAGTAGTGGGCGATCTCGCTGAATCCCGCGGAGGTGACGTACCCGCGCCAGGTATCGAGCGCGAGAAATGCGCCGTACCTCTCGCCGGAGAATCCTTCCGTGTCGCGTCCGTGCGGATTCGAGCAGAACAACACGCCGCGGGGGACGAGGGAATCCCAGAGCGCGGAGAGGACTCGCCCGAGCTCCTGCGTCGGCACGTGAAAGAGCGACGCGTTGGCGAAGACGCCGTGAAAGCGCGCGTCGGGTAGCGACAGGTGGAGGAAATCTTGGTGCAGCACTTCGCAGCCCGTGGCCGCATGCGCAATCGCTACGAAACGCGCGGCCCCGTCGAGCCCCACCGCCTCGTGCCCCTGCGACCGAAAATAGGCCAGATCGCGGCCAGGACCGCAGCCGAAGTCGAGCAGCGTGAAGGGCGCTTGTCCCTCGATCGCACCGAGGAATGCCGCGTAGTTCTGGGAAACGTCGTGGGTGCGCGTTCCCGCCTCGAACGCCACCGCCGCAGCGTCATAGTGTCCGAGTGTGCGCGCGGTGAGCGCTTGGAGTTCGGCGGCGGTAAGGGACTTCTGCACGGCTGGTTATGGGCACCTTTCGCTAGCCACGCAGTAGGCACCCAGTCCCATTTGCAAGCCCGCGGAGGTCAATAGGGGGCGTTGCCGCGCACGGTCGCACGATTCTCGAACCGAAGATCCCATGGCACGCCTGGTGCTCTGCTGGTTCGTCGGAGATGCGACTCGAAACGTTCGTCAGGGCGAAAGTTGCTCAAGGACGCATGAGTTGGCTCGTCTAGCTCGGCAAACTTCATGCTGGTCTCCGCAGCGGCTGACGCGCTCTTTGCGGCGGTGGCGCCGCTTTTCTGGTACTTGATGCGCATTCTCCTGCACCGGCGCTGACGTCGCGCAGAGAATCGGAGCGAAGGAATGGTCGAAGGCATCGGAACACCGTCGTTGTGGATCGGCTTCATCGTCTTCGTGCTGGCCATGCTCTTGTTCGACCTCGGCGTCATCAACCGCAAGGCGCATGAGATTCGAGTGCGCGAAGCCCTCGTTTGGACCGGCGTCTGGATTTCACTCGCTCTCGCCTTCAACCTTGGCGTGTACTTCTGGTTCGGGTCCGAGCGTGCACTCGAATTCCTCTCCGGGTATCTCATCGAGAAGGCGCTGTCTGTCGACAATCTCTTCGTCTTCATCGTCGTCTTCTCGGTCTTCGCCGTTCCGGCCAAGCTTCAGCACCGCGTGCTCTTCTGGGGGATCCTCGGTGCGCTCGTCATGCGCGCTCTCTTCATCGTGCTCGGCGCGGCGCTGCTGCACAAGTTCCACTGGATCGCGTACCTGTTTGGAGGCTTCCTCGTCTACACGGGCATCAAGCTGCTCGTGCAGCGAGCCGACGAAGTCCATCCCGAACGAAACCCACTCTTTCGGCTGTTTCGGCGATTCGTTCCGTCGGTGGGCCATTATCGCGAGGGGCACTTCACCGTGGTCGAGGCCGGCAAGCGGTATGCGACCCCGCTCCTCTTGGTGTTGGTGGCCATCGAGGCGACGGACATCGTCTTCGCCGTCGACTCCATTCCCGCCATCTTTGCCATCACGACGGACCCCTTCATCGTCTTCACGTCGAACATCTTCGCCATCCTCGGCCTGCGCGCGCTCTACTTCGCGCTGGCGGGCATGATGGCGAAGTTTCACTATTTGAAGGTCGGGTTGTCCCTCGTGCTCGTGTTCGTCGGCGGCAAGATGCTGGTGGCCGGCGTCTACAAGATCCCGATCCTGCCGTCCCTCGGCGTCATCGTGGCCCTGCTCGGCGGCGCCATCGTGGCATCGCTCCTGCGGCCCGCGAAGACACCGCCCGCCCCGCTAAAGCCCCCCAATGACGGGCCCGAGCCCGGCGACGCGCACGGCGAAATGTCGGCGCGTTAGGGGCCGGCGCAAGCGTAACCCTTGCATCGTCGAGGCTCGAACGACCAGGAAGAGCGAGTGAGGCAGCGCGCACGGCTGGAGCCGCTCGCGGTTTTGAAGGGATGAATTCGGAACGGGGAGATCAGCCGACGCTGACATCGAATCCGCAGGCGTCGTCGCCGAGGCCGCCAATGCAAGTGACCTCCAGTGCCCGGGTCTTCTTCTTGGTCACGGACTCCACGACGCCGGCGATCATTCCGCCCTCCAGGTGACACAGGGTTCGCCCGACCCGGCTCATTCCGGAGCAAGTCACGCACTCGTAGACGTCGACGCGTATCTTCGAAGCGGTGAGTTTGGGGACCTTGATGATCCCGATTTTGAGCTGGGCGCAGAGCGCGAGAAAGTCCTCCAGCTTGGTGATGCCGAGAGCGAGCCCGAGCTTCTTTCCCGCGACGTAGGCGGTGCCGGCCGCGCCGCGCCCGATGATGTCCTCGAGCGCCACCAGGCGCAGGAGCCGGAAGAGCGCGACCCCCGCGTCGTTGCCGAGCGTGGGGCGGTCGATCTTGAGGGCGTTGCCGACGTCGATGGACATGCGCTTTGGGACGCCAACGATGGGGGGGGCAGTTGCAATGGTCATGCTTGACTCCTTTGAGACATGAACGACTTGACGTCGTTCAACACTTGAACCATCCGCGGAAAATCAGGGCCCGGCCCCGACGTCAGCGTGGCGAGAAAGATGTCCGTGCCTGGGACGCTGCAGGCGGTCAGCGTTGCCAGTCGCTCGTCCTCGATAACGATGCGGCGAATGCTCCCCAGTTGCAAGAAGTCCTTGGCTTTACTGGCAGCCTGGGAGATGAATCCACAGAAGCCCGCGAGCGACTCGGACTGGTCGCCGAACGAAGCAACGGGCAGGCCGAGCGCGTCCCCCAGTACGGCGGCGCGGATTCCCTTGGTCTGGCTCAAGCGCCCGAGAATGTTTTGAAAGGAGGTCGGTCCGGTCGAGCGTTCCACCGCCGTCGCCGCGGGAGCGCTGCTGTCGCGCACCAGTTTCCGGCCGGGGTCGGAGAGGGCCGCCTTCAATCGCACAACCTCCGACGTAGCGACTTTTGCCTCGTGACGCAGGCGGTTACACTCGCCCTCCAGCGCCTCCGCTCGTTTGACGAGCGCGCCGCGGTCGCCATCGTCGGTATGCGCCTGTTTCAATGTTGCTTGGCAGGCCGCGAGCTGCGATCGCAGTCTCTCGCATTCGTTGAGCCGCAGGGCGGCGTCGCTGGCGGCCGCCTGTCGAGCTTGGCTTTCGCGCGCGGCCGTTTGGGCGGCGGCGGTCTCGCGTGCCACCGCTTCGCGCAGAGCCGCTTCGCGTGCCGCCCAAGCCTCCTTGGAGAATCCTTCGCTTGGTTCGCGCGTCGGACCGCCCCTCAGCGCTCCCGCCGAAAGCCCCGCGCAGAAGAAGAGGCCAGCTCCGACGGCCGAGAGCAACCAAAATAAGTGCGAAAAATCCATCAACGGTCTCCCGTGTGCTCGACGCGAACTTCCACGCGTCGATTGCGCCGATAAGCCTCTTCCATCGTTCGGTCGTCGACGGGGCGCGTATCGCCGAAAGCGACCCTCCGAATGCGGTCCGGTTTGACGCCGAGCCTGCCCAGGACTCGAACGACGGCGGCGGCACGATCGTCGCTGAGAGCCATGTTGCTGCCCCGATTGGCTTTCCAAGGCATGCGATCGGCGTGGCCGCCGATCCGTACCATCGCGCTCGCATCCTTCTTGATGGCTTCGGCGACAGTGCCCAGCATGGCGATCTGCTCGTCGCTGATGAGCGAGAGCGAGCGCTCGAACAAAATGACCACGCTGATCGGCTCGCGCGTCGGGGGAGTCGACCCGGGCAACGACTCGTCTGGCGGCTGGGGTGTCGGTTCGTCGGCCACGACCATAGGCGGCGGCGCAACGGCGGTCGGCGCTCGTGGTTCGATCACATTGCCCCGCGACTCGAACTGCACCTGGGCCACGGGCTCGCCGCTGGCGGACATGCGTTCCGCGTTGACGTCGAGCCAGGCCAGATCGACAAATCCCAGCGCCAAACAGGAGCCGAAGGCAACGCGATGAACTGCCGGCGACATGTCACATTGCCTTATTGAGCTCGGCGAGGACGCGCCGTAGCTCGAGAAAAATCAGCCCCAATTTGGCGTCTCTCGTGACGAGCAGCACGAGCACCGTGTCGTTGGTGACGGCGTTGAGGATGATGTATCCCTTGGGCGATCGAACGTACACCTGCTCCATATCGGACCGCATGAGGTCCGTGGAGATCCGCTCGCCGACGCCGAGCAAGGAAGCAGCCATGCCGCTCACGAGCTCCTCGTCCACCTCCGCCGGTAACAACGATGAAACGACGAAACCTTCGGTGCTGACCACCAGCGAGCCGATGATGTCCGGCGTACTGGCGCGCAGTGCGCGGAGAGCTTCGCTGATTCTTTCCGATAGTGTCGGCACGTGTTCCTCCTTATTTCAGCGCTGCAACTTCGTCCGGAGCTTCTGGACATTGACGGCGTAACTGCGATTGTCGGGGTCGAGCGCCATCGCTGCTTCCCACTCGGTCAGTGTTTCGGCGGCCTTACCCTCTCGGAGCAAGTGCCACCCCGCGTCGAAGTGAGCGGCCGCGGCGTGGCTCGACTGAAACCGACTGGGGACGACCGAACGCTTCGGGGGTGGGCTCGATGAAGGGGTCGAGAACGTATCGCGCGAGAGTGGGGTCGATGAAGGGGTCAAGAACGCTTCGCGCGGGAGTGGGGTCGATGAAGGGGTCAAGAACGTTTCGCGCGCGAGTGGGGTTGATGAAGGGGTCAAGAACGTTTCGCGCGAAGGAGGCGCGCTGCGCCGGGTGTAGACGCCGAACAGATCGGTGGCCGGTGGCTCCCTTCGGGGGGTCGCAGCGAACAAGTCGGCAATGTCTGTTCGCGCCGGCGCCGGCCCGTCCGATGCAGTTGGCTCGACCGTTTCATCGGAGGACTCCCCCAGCGACTCCGGCTCCGCCTCGGCCTCCGCTTCCACCTCCACCTCCACCCCAGCCTTCGACACCGCTTCGGCGTCCGGCGATGGCTGCGCCATCTCACGCAGGAGCTCCCGGATCTGGACATCGAGCTCCGTACCCTCCTCGAGAAGCGGCGTGTCGCAGGGCGACTCGAGACATGAGCGCTGGGCCGTGGGTGCCTCCTCCTCGGTCCACATCAAGTCGATCTCTTCCTCCTCCTCCACCTCCTCGAGCCCGACCAAGCGACGCACGAAGCTCCCCACGCTTTCATGTGTCGTGTCGACGACATCGCCAAACGCCCGCAACTTTTCCGACATCTGCTTGGCCGTCTCGAGCCGCTCCTCGGGAAGAACGGCCATCGCCTGCTCGATGATCCCCCGTGCCACGGGGTCCAGCGTCGAATCTCCTGCGACCGTCGTCCCCTGGCAGATCCGCGTCAAAAGCTCGTAAGTGACGTCGGCGTGGAACGGGAGCTTGCCGTGCACCAGCTCGAAGAGCATGGCCCCCACGGCGTAGATGTCGCTTCGGCGGTCGAGCATCCCGCCATGGATTCGCTCGGGAGCGAGGTACTGAAGGCGGGCGGGTGGGACGTGGCGGCCCGGTCTCACCACCGACGTTTCCAGCGCGGCGGCGCTAGGTCTGGACGACACGGGGGCCAGCGTTGCCGTCGCAAGACCGAAGTCGATGAGCTTGACCCTCCCGTCGAGCCCGATCATCACGTTCTCGGGACTGACATCGCCGTGGACGAGCCCCATCGCGCCGTCGACGCCCGCAAAATCGTGCAAGTACTGGAGTGCCTCGCAGACTTCCGCCATCACGGCGAAGGCCAAGCTGAGCGGCACGCGCCGCGGCTGCGCGGCGTGGATCATCTGGCGCAAGTTCAGTCCTTCGATGAACTCGAGGGCCAGGTACCGGGTGGCTTTGACGCCCCCCGTCTCCAGCAGCCGCACGATACTCGGATGGTCGAGGCGACCGTGCAACTCTCCTTCCTGCGCGAAGCGGTCGACGTATTCGGGATGATGCGCACGTCGCTTCAACAGCGTCTTGATCGCAAAGCGACCGCCCGGCGGCGTTTCCTCGACCGGGTCCGTCTTGCGCGCCACCCAAATGTCGGCCATTCCCCCAGAGCCGTGGTGGGAAACGATCTCGTATGATCCGAGCTGCGCGCCGATTCCGAACGATACCGCTTGCTTCTGGACGGCCAAGAAAGCACCCCCCGTGCGGTTGCCGCCACCCTCGGCGGAGAACCAGTACCCCAGAGCCGCGATTATAGCGTCACTGCGTGCTTCGCACTATGCAAGGTTCGACTATCGGTAGGTAACCGCGGTTCCGTGCGGGTCGTATACAGGTTGGCGACATCATTGGGCGCATGGGCACGCGGGTCATCGTGAGGCGTGGCAATTCGACCCGACCCTCGCGGGATCCCAGCTCTTCGTTAGCCTACGCGCGTTTAGGTGGTCTCTTGTGTCGAAGTGTGACCTCAGGTTTATCGAATTCCAGTCACCGGCGGGGGCCCCCCCGGGTTACGCAACATGCGCCCGATCGGGAGTGACACGCTGCGCGAAGAGCCAACTGCGTCTATTTGTCCCTATCTGGAATCGCATTCGTCAATCACGTGCCAATCCGGATCGTAGCCAACATTTGGACACCTGATCGACGCAATGAACGTATCTCTTATGAACATACTGTACGCGACGTTCTGCGAGGTACGGAAGATCCTCAAAAGATGCTCTCTTTTCTCTCGCAGCATACTCTCGCGGAATTTTGATCGATCCGCCTGAGCATGCGCACGAGATGAGGAGCGACCGATTGAAAGCGCGCAATGACGGTGCTATTGTTTGATTCGCGGCGGGTGGTGGACGCGGGAGGGTAAACGCGAGCACTCGTTCGGCGAGAGATGCGTTTTGTATAGAGTGTGCCTTGGGGGGCCTCCAAGAGAGGCGGCGCGGCGATTTTTGTTCGATATGGCGAGCAGTTGCAGCCAATTGCCATGCCAACGACAGGACCCCCATGAAGCATCACGGCCCCCGTGACGAAGAGCATCTCGAAAGTCTATCGGCGATCCCGGTCTCGTTGACGCCCCCTACGGGGCGGCCGCCTCCACGGCGTCCCGGTGCTGTTCGGCCGGTCGACCGACGGCGGCGGATTGGAAGCGTTTTTGGCTTTTGCCTCGCTGTCGGGGCGCTGGGATACCTGTTTTTACCGGACCAGAAGCACTTCAGCGCGCCCGGTGTGATGAACACCGGCCATGAAACGATCGGTTGCGATAGCTGTCACCGCAGCGCGCCGGGCACGGTCCGCCAGCAGCTGCAGGCCGACGTCCGATACCTGGCCGGGCTGCGCAAGAGTCCTGCCGACTTCGGGATGAGGGAGGTGCTCAATAAGGATTGCCTGGCGTGTCACGAGCGACCATTCGATCGGCATCCGGTCTTTCGCTTCAACGAGCCGCGCTTCGTCGAAGTCCGCCAAGTCCTCGCGCCGCAGCAATGCGAAAGCTGCCATCGCGAACATTCCGGTGCCCGTGTCACCGTGGAATCCGGCTACTGCCGTAACTGCCATGGTGCGCTCGAAATGAAGAATGATCCGCTCGACACGCCCCACGCGCAGTTGGTGCGTGAAGGACGCTGGTCGACTTGCCTCGGGTGCCACGATTTCCACGGCAACCACGTGATGCAAACCAGCACCCGACTCGCCGAAGCATTGCCGCCGGCCCAGATCAACAACTACTTCCGCGGCGACGTCTCGCCCTATCCCCCCCAGCTGCGCAAGCCGGCGCAGCGGAATCGAGCCGACCGTGGCGATTAAGTGGCTCATCGCACTCGCCCTGGTATCGACGCTGGCGGGCGTCTACCTTTTCGTGAACGCGCCAGCGCTGTTGCCCGAGGCTTCGACCCAGGAAGGCACCAGCATGAGCGCGCGCGAGATCATGGAGATCTGCGCCGCGGAAAATGCCGCCGTGCGCGAGCTCTATACCAAGGAGATCGTGGGCGCCGGCCGAAAAAGCGGCTTGAAGTTCGACGAGAAGTGGCGGGACGCAAAGGTCGATGCCGGGCCGCTGCCGGCGCTCTTTCTGCGCGAGACGGCGAAGAGTCTGGCCAAGAGCTCCGTCGGCTTGGGCCTTTTCTTGGGATCGGATTTTCCCATCAGCGCGGCCAATCGGTTCTCCGGCGCGCAAGCCGACGCCTTCCAGCAAATGCGGCGCGATCGCGAGTCGCGATACTTCTTCATGGACGACCTGAAACTCCACACCGCCATGTTTCCCGATCTCGCCGTCGCCCCGGTTTGCGTCGATTGCCACAACCAGCATCCCGAGAGCCCCAAGCATGATTGGAAAATGGGCGACGTGATGGGCGCCACGACGTGGACGTTGCCCACGAGCAGCATGCCCCTCCCCGACGCATTGGCCGCCATTGCGGTCCTACGGAAAGGGTTTCGCGACGCTTACGTCGCCTACATCGAAAAAGCGAAAACGTTTTCTTCACCCCCCCAGATTGGAAGCAAATGGCCGACCGACGGATACTGCCTGCCCAGCCCGGACAGCTTCATGGAAGAAGCCGAACGGCGCGCGTCCAAGGAGACGCTGGGGCGCCTGATCTCGCGTCGCTGAGCGGCTTGCGGGGCGGGTACGATGTCGCGGGCGCCTCGCGTCAGCGGGCACTCCTGACGACCGCGGCCGGCCTCATTCTGTGGCTGCTTTTCCTGGAGCAGCTCGGCATCAATGCCCGATGGGAGACCTTGCAAGCTTGGCAAGGGCACACCTCGTACAAGATCGCCACCGGTTCGGCCTTGGCGGTGTTCATCTGCTTTCAATGGCTGCTGGCGTTTTGCCGCGTGAATGGCTGGGGGCGCGCGGCCAAGGCACTTTATCCCTTGCACCAGACCATCGGGGCCCTCGGGCCCGCGCTCTTGTTTCTCCATTCCACGCGCATCGGCTTTGGCTATCTGGTGGTCCTCTGCGGCGTCTTCCTCGCCAACAACCTCCTCGGCCTCCTCAATCCGTCCGCGTTTCCGCGGCTTCGCGCGGTCATCTCGACGTGGGCGATTGCGCACGTCGCCCTGTCCATTCTGCTGGTGGCGCTGGCTGGCTACCACGCCTGGACCGCGCTCTATTACGAATGACGGGAGGAAGTGAGCGTAACTATCTTGTGGTCCTTCGTCTCGCGGATGAAAATGAGCCCGATCACCGCCGTCAACGCGGCCACGATGACCGGATACCAGAGGCCGGCGTAGATGTTGCCGTTGGCGGCGACGATCGCTGCCGCCGTCAGCGGGAGCATGCCGCCGAACCAGCCGTTGCCGATATGGTACGGGAGGGACATCGACGTGTAGCGGATGCGCGTCGGAAAGAGCTCGACCAAGAAGGCAGCGATAGGGCCGTACACCATGGTGACGTAGAGCACCTGCAGGAAAACGAGCAGAATGAGCATCGGGACATTGACGTCGTCGGCCTTCGCGGTTGCCGGATAGCCTAGCGTCTTCAGCGCGGCGGAAAGCTTCGGCTCGTCCCACCCGTCGACGATCTGATCGTTGATGCGCGTCGTCGGTTTGGCGTCGGGAGCGGCGTCGACGGTCGTGTAGGAGAGGCTCCGCTTGGAAAGAAAATCTTGGATCCGGTCGCAGTCGCTGTACACCGTCTTCGGGTTGGGAAAGAGGTGCACCTGGCAATCGCTGGCCGTGAGGCTGATCTGGGTCGACGCGGCGAACGTCTCGAGCGCGGGATTGCCGAAATGGGTCATGCCGCGGTAGATCGGGAAATACGTGAGCGCGGCCAAGATGCACCCCGCCATCATGATGTTTTTCCGGCCGATCCGATCGGAAAGCCAGCCGAAGAAGACGAAGAAGCCGGTGCCGAGCGCGAGCGCCGTCGCAATGATGAAGTAAGCCGTCTTCCACTCGATCTTGAGTGTGCCTGTCAGGAAAAAGAGCGCGTAAAATTGGCCGGTGTACCAGACGACCCCTTGGCCGGCAGCGGCGCCAAAGAGGGCGAGCAGGACGATCTTCAGGTTCTCCCAATTGCCGAAGCTGTCGCGCAGCGGGGCCTTGCTGCCTTTGCCCTCTGCCTTCATGCGCAGGAACACCGGCGACTCGTTGAGCTTCAGTCGGATGTAGATCGAGATGCCGAGCAGGATGAGCGACACCAAGAAGGGCACGCGCCAGCCCCAGCTCTTGAAGGTCGACTCGTCCATGCCGAGTCGGCATCCGCCGATGATGATGAGCGAGAAGAAGAAGCCGAGCGTCGCCGTGGTCTGGATCCAGCTCGTGTGCAGCCCGCGCCGCTCGTCGGGCGCATGCTCGGCGACGTACGTCGCAGCGCCACCATATTCTCCACCGAGCGCGAGGCCCTGGGCCAACCTGAGCAGCACGAGCACCGTTGGCGACGCCATGCCGATCGACGCGTAGGTCGGCAAGAACCCGACGGCAGCTGTCGACAAGCCCATCACCAAGATGGTGACGAGGAACGTATTCTTGCGTCCGACGAGATCGCCGATACGCCCGAAAACGATGGCCCCGAACGGGCGCACCAAGAAGCCCGCCGCGTACGTCGCGAAACTCGCTAGAAGCGCCGCCGTCGCGTTGGCCGCGGGAAAGAAGAGCGCGGCGAAAAAGGGGGCGAGCGTGGCGTAGATATAAAAGTCGTACCACTCGAAGACCGTGCCCAGCGACGAAGCGAAGATGACCCTACGTACGCCCGCCTCCGTCATCGACGGTTCTTCCAACGATGCCGAGGCCGTCATTTGATTCATCTTTTCATAGACCAAATGCAGCGACGTGTGCGTTCGATTCGAAGCCCAGCGTCAGCGGTCGTTCGTGGCAATGGCTGCCGCGGAGCGCGCCGGCACGCCCGACAGGTCCGTCGGCTCGTTCTGACGAAGGTCCGAGGTGACGCCCCGACGAAAGCAGCATCATGCGCCCAGTTGCCGTCCACCACGAGGGCCTGGCTATGTCGCGCGAAACTGAGATCATGCTCGGCCTCTCGCTCGTGCTCGTGCCGACAATCATCTTCGGAGGACTCACGGTCCTCGGCGTCCTCAGCGGCGGCGCTTACGGCGGGCCCGGTCCGCAGAACCTCACCCCCCTTCAGCAGTCCTTCTATCGGGCCGGGCACGCGCACGCGGGCGTGCTCCTGATTCTTTCGCTGATTCTTCAGATCCTGGTCGATCACGCGCGTCTCGGGGAGTTGTCCTGGCCGGTGCGGATTGCCGCTCCAGCGGCGGCGATTCTGGTGTCGGCGGGTTTCTTCGGGGTCGCCCACCTGCCCGCACTTCGCGCCGTGCTGTACACCGGGGCAACGCTGCTGACGGCGACGACGCTCGCGGTAGGGGTAGGATTGCTGCGAGGGCGCTGAACGGAGCGCTGAACACCGATGCGCATCGCGAGTCGCACGGTTGACTTCCAGCGCCGGTCCGTCGAATCATGGAACAATGCGCACGCTCCTTCGTACGGCGCTGGCCCTCGCCACCGGGATTCTCCTCGCCTGTTCGAACGACGCGAATGACGGCGCCGGTGCCGGGGGAACCGGAGGCAGCGCGGGCTCGACGGGAAACGCCGGCACGGGCGGCCCCAGCGACGGCAGCGCCGGCACCGCCGGAAGCACGACGGGCGGAGGCGCCGGCACCGCCGGAAGCACGACGGGCGGAGGCGCCGGCACCGGCGGTACCGCCGGCAACCCGAGCGACGGTAGTGCGGGCGCCAGCGGCGGAACGAGCTCTGATGCCAGCGGAGGCGCCGGCGGATCGGCGGGGAGCGCCGGTCGAAGCGGAAGCGCGGGGTCGGCGGGCGGCCTCCCCGACGTCGGCGGTGACGGCGGCGCTTGCGATTCGATTTCGACCTTCGAATCGGGACTTCAGCCGACGCGCGAGCTGTTCGTCGATGCTGCGGCGATAGGGACGGGCGACGGATCACCGGGCAATCCGTTTGCCAGCATCGCTCAAGCCGTCGCGCAAGCCACGCCCGGCACCGCGGTGCGTATTCGACCCGGAACCTATGCAGCGGATGCTTTTCTACGCGACCTCACCGGCACGAGCACCGCTCCCATTTGGGTCGGCGGCGTGCCGGCAAGCGCGCGCCCGGTGATTGCCGGCGGCGGAGAGGCCTTCCATTTCGTGCGCGCGCGCTACGTCATCGTGCACGATCTCGAGATCCGTGGCGCTTCGAGCAACGGCATCAACGCCGATGATGACGGTCAATACGCCAACGCCGATGCCGCGCGTTACGTCGTCTTTCGGAACCTTTTCATTCACGATATCGGGGCAGGCGGAAACCAGGACTGTTTGAAGCTCTCCGGCCTCAACGACTATTGGGTTCTCGACAGCGAGTTCCAGCGCTGTGGCGGCGGTGGATCCGGCAGCGGCATCGACCACGTGGGTTGTCATCGCGGCGTGATTGCGCGCAACGTGTTCAGCGATCTCCAGGGCAATGGGGTTCAATGCAAAGGGGGCAGCGACGATATCGAGATCAGGAGGAATCGGTTTTCGAACGCCGGGGAGCGTGCGGTCAACCTGGGAGGTTCCACCGGGTTCGAATTTTTCCGGCCGCCGCTCTCGACGACCGTCCCCAACTTCGAGGCCCGCAACATCCGCGTCGTCGCCAACGACTTCACGGGGAGCGCCGTGCCGCTGGCCTTCGTGGGCTGCGTCGATTGCCTTGCGCTCAACAATACGCTGGTGAATCCCACCAACTGGATTCTGCGAATCTTGCAGGAGACCGTCACCGGCAGTGGATACACCTTCCTGCCCGCGCAAAACGGTCGCTTCTTCAACAACCTCATCTACTTCGCGCGCAGCGATCTTTCGACCTACGTCAACGTCGGACCGAACACGCAAGCTCCGAGCTTTCAATTTGCCAACAATCTCTGGTACGCGCATGACACGCCCACAAGCTCGCGACCGACCGATCTCCCCGCCACCGAAACCAACGGCGTCGTTGGCTCCGATCCGCTCTTGGTAGGTCCGACGTCGGGCGACTACGGAATTCGAAGCTCGAGCCCTGCGGCGGGCGCGGGCCAGCGCGCGAGCGAGCTTCGTTCGGACATGGGAGGGCGGTGCTACGGCGATCCGCCCAGCATCGGCGCGCACGAGCGCTGACAAAAGTCGGAGGCGTTCCGGCGCACTGCGTACTCCTTGCCCACTCGGACGGCCCCGGTGTTGCAACCAACCGAGCCGGAGTATCCACCAAGGAGGTTGTAATGAGGCTTACGATAATGAACGGGGCTTGCGCGGTGGGACTGGCTTGTTCGGTCCTCGCCGCCTGTAGCAAAACGCACGATCGCGAGGTGGTGTCGCGCCCCGCGCCTACCACCGCCGAGCAGCGCCGCATCGATGAGCGGCGGGCGGAAGAGCGCCGAGCCGAGGAGCGGCGCGCAGACGAGCGCAAGGTCGAGGACCGAAAGGCCGAGAAACGCGCCGAGGAGCGCCTGGCTGACGAAAGGCGGGCCGAGGAGCGACTCGCCGGTGAGCGCCATGCAACGGACCGCCGCGTCGACGACAAGCGCGAGCCCCGTCTCGCCAATGCGGTCGACCCCGCGGTGAGGGCTACCCCCGCCTCGGCGCTGACCAGCTTGTCCACCGAGCGCTGCGACCGCGAAGTGCGATGCAAGAACGTCGGCGCCAAAGAGAAGTACCGAACGCGCACCGACTGCATTGCGGAGATGGAGCGCGACAAGCGCGACGATCTCAACAGCGACGTGTGCCCCGCCGGCATTCGGCAGAAAGAATTGAACGATTGTCTGCAGGCGATTCACGAAGAAGAATGCGGCAATCCCCTCGATTCGCTGACGCGGCTGAACGCCTGTCGCGCGGGCAAGCTCTGCGCGAAATAGGGCATTCGCTCTAGCGGCGTGCCGCCGGTCCGATTCGGGATGCCGGCGGCACTCGCGCTTGCGACGGCCAACCGTCGATTCATCATCGGCGTGCAGCGAGGCTTTCCGGACCGCCGTCGGGAGAGTCTCGCTGTGACGCTGACACGCGCACTTGGTTGCGCGCTCCGCTGCAAGAAGCGAGGTGGTGCAGCGTAAACGCATCGGCATCGGCGTGTTGCTCCACGACCGTGTCGAGCGCGCTGCAGGGGCCACGCGTGGATCGCTTTCGCCGGTGAGAAGCAGGACCGGCCGGGAACGACGACCAAGCCCGGCAGCTCGGGGTGCTGCGTGAGGTTGGCCCGTAACCCGGCGGAGACGTCAGCGCCTGCGGCATTCCCTGTCGGTAACGAGGAGGTCGGCCGAATCTGATGTCGTCGTAGAATTCCGATGTGGTCTGCCGCATTGTGATGGAAAATCGCAAACAAACGACCAATGAATGACGGATTCTCTTGCTCAGGGAGTATTTGTAGTGCAATGTGTGCGGGCGCGCGTGTCCCTGGGGCTACAGGAGCCGAGAGATGGAAGCGTTGCTCGTCCGCCGACCGCGTGGCGAAAAAGGTCGACCGTGGCGCATGGCATTTGCGCTGGGCGCTGCTGCGATGGCGCTCGCGCTCAGCGTGCGCGTCGATGCGCAATCACTCGATTCGCGCCCAGCGCGCACGCCCGTCCAGCAAGACAGTCCGCGACGCGCCAGGACGTTGCGACCGGAGCGCAGCGCGTTGACCAAAGACGTCACGCGCGACTATGCGGATGCGACCGAAGGAGCGTCGTTCCTGGAGGGGCAAACCGATATTGCCTTTCTCGAAGCGAGGATTCGCGATCTGTCGGCCAAGGTCCGAGAGCTGAACGATCTTCTGCAGAAGCACAAAGAGGCGGCGGAGCCGGTTCATTTCGTGCTGCGACCCATGCGGGTGACGCTCATCGAGCAGCACCAGCCCCAGCGCCTTCCGAAGACGTACGGCGAAGCGCTGGAAGTGGTGGTTCGCAATCGCGCGCGAGCGATCAGGGCGACGTTCAACGATGGCAAGGAGCGAACGCGCCTTGCCATCGACCCCGATCCCGCTGAAGTGCAGCGTCTGCTCGAGCCGATCGACGCATGGCTCGTCGCGTCGGGGAGCCCCGCGGAAATCACCTACGCGCACCTGCAAGCGCTCGTCTACGCGACGCTCCTCGAGGCTCGAGCGAAAATGGACGGGGCGGAGCCTTTGCCCATCGTCCACAAGATGCTCCGCGATCTCCACGTCGACCGCGCGGCGCTGACGGAGCATCTCCGGCGCAGCTTTTTGCTCGACCATCCGGCGCTCGGGCGAGAGCTCGGCGCCATTCTGGCGGCGACGGCGGCTACATTTCCGGAACCGTCGAGCGTGCGCGACTTCTTGGTGTGCATGGCCGACGCGGTGGGCGCGGATTTGAAGGACGAGCTGCTCAGGAAGGCGGCCTATCCCTACCGCGGGGACGCCGAAGGGCAATTCGGCGCCGCTGCCGAGAATGCGACGCGCGACAACGGTGACGTTCTCAGGCTGCAAGTCGAGCTGCAGCGCATGCTCGTCGAGGCGAAAGCTTTGCGAGCCGCCAACAGGGTCAGCGGGAACACCGCCGGCACTTGGCAGCATCGCCTGCTCCAGGCCGAACGCGAGCTCGATCGCTTGGTCCGAGCGGCGGACAGCGAGCGGGAAGCGGTCATGACCTTGGCGCGCCGGCTGCCGATGGGAAAAGAGGCGACCGCGGTGGCGGGCCCGTCGGTGGAGTCATTGCCGGTCGAGCCCGCGCAAGAGGTAGCCTCGGACGGCTTGACCACGCAACATTGACCCGACGAGGGCCGGGCCTAACGGTCAAGCGACCGTCAAGGGTGCGCGGTGGTCTGATTCTCGAGCAAACGGAGCGATTCTCGCACGAACGCTTCCAGGTCGTCGGGCTTGCGGCTCGTGACCAGATTGCGATCGACGACGGCGTCCTTGTCGACGACCTTGGCGCCCGCGTTGCGGAGATCCACCTGGATGGTCTTCCACGCCGTCATCGTTCGATCGCGCACCATCTCCGCCGTGATGAGGAGCTGCGGCCCGTGGCAAATGGCGAAGACGGGCTTGTCGCGAAAGCGCCGCACGAATTCCACGGCGCGATCGTCGGCCCGCAAACTATCGGGAGAATGACCGCCGGGGATGAAGAGCGCATCGAACTGCTCGGGGCGCGCATCCTCGAGCGCGAGATCGACTTGCGCTCGTTCGCGCCCCTTGTCGCCCAGCAATGTTTCTCCCTTTTTGGTGCCAACGACCACCACCTCGTGGCCGCCTTTTCGAAAGCGATCGTAGGGGGTGCGAAATTCGGAGTCTTCGAAACCAGGACCGACCAGAGCTGCGATGCGCATGGGTTCCTCCGTGGGTGCCAAAGGGCTGGAGAGTATGGCCCTACCCTGCCCAACGCGGGAGCGACCGGAAGATCCAGGGACTTTTTGCGGATGGCGATACCGAGACCGCTCGCGGAGACGGGACTACGCCGCGGCGCGACGGCGCGCGTTTCTGCTCACCGCGCGGGGGCGGGCGGTATGGACAGGGCGAAGACTCGCGCGGAGCGCAGCTTCGAGCGACGGGCTCGGGCGAATGAGCTCCTCTTTGAGAAGCGCCAAAAGGGCGCGCTCGTCGGCATCGAGTTTGCCGTCGTGACGCTCTGCGGTGACGGCGCTCGGGCGGCCCATGCCTTCGAGCTTGCCGCCGAGGTAGCGCGCGACGACGGCAGGATGCACGTACGACTTGCGACAGACGCTCGGCGTGTTGCCCAGCCTTTCGGCCACCCACCCGATGGCGGCGACGACGTTTTTCTGCCGCGGAGCTCCGCGCTCGGCATGCTCCCCGAGAGCTCGCGCCGCCAGCAGCGTGCCGTACCAGGTTCGAAAATCCTTGGCACTGAAGTCCTCCCCCGCTGCTTCGCGAAGGTAGGCATTGACGTCGGCCGATTCGATGCCGTGCCTTTGACCTCGTTCGTCGAGGTATTGAAATAGCTCTTGCCCCGGCAGTTCCTGGCAGCGCCGTACCACCGCCGCCAGCCGCCGGTCCTTCACGTCGATGACGTGATCCTTTCCGCTCTTGCCCCGAAAGCGGAAGCTTATCCTCGGCCCCGCGACGTCGACGTGCTTTCCGCGCATCGTCGTCAGTCCGTACGAGCGATTGTGCCTGGCATACTCTTCGTTGCCCACGCGGATGAGGGTGCGCTCCAGCAGCTGCGTCACCACGGCCAGGATCTTTTCGCGTGGCAACCCGCTGAGGGCAGCGTCCTTCGCCACGCGGGTGCGGATGGCGGGGAGCGCCTCGGCGAAAGCGATCATCCGCCCGAACTTGGTCTCGTCGCGGACCTGCCGCCAGCGCGCGTGGTAGCGGTATTGCTTGCGCCCCTTGGCGTCGCGTCCGGTGGCCTGGACATGGCCGTCGGCACGCGTGCAGATCTGGACATCGGTCCAGGCGGGCGGAATGGCGAGCGCACGAATGCGCCGGAGCTCGCCAGGGTCGGCGACCTTGCGTCCGTTCGCGTCGACATAGCGAAAGCCTTTGCCGGCGCGCACCCGGCGAATGCAAAAGGACAGGTTCTCCATGTAACAAAGGCCGGCCGACGACGCCGATTGCGCAGGATTGCCCCCGAGCTGCACGAGATCGGTCACAATGGTCTCGAGTTTTCCCACGGTGGGACGCGTACGCACGCGCTATGCCCGCACCCCCCCGACTTTCGAGCCGCCTTGATCGGATCCGCGCGGTCAGCGCATAAATATCGAATGTTATTGCTCTTTTTTGCCGTCGCCAGGATCGTCGGGCACCGAAGCCACCCCCCGGCGCCGGCGGCGCTTGTACAATTTGGTACCGTCGTTGGGTCTATCTAGACATCGAGCCGCAATGGCACCGGAGGAGATCAGCGAGGCGTACGTGAAGTACGGTCCTTATGTCTTGCGGCGGTGTCGGCGCATTTTGGGTAGCGACGCCGCCGCTCAGGACGCGTTGCAGGAGGCATTCATGCGCCTGGTGCGGCGTGCGGATCTGTTCGCGGGCGCGGAATCTAAATTGGCGTGGCTGTATCGGGTGGCGGAGCGGTGTTGCTTCGACCAACTCTCGCGCCCCGCGACGCGCGCGGCCCGTCCGCTCGAAGAGCTCCGCTTGACCGAGCCTTGGGAGGCGAGTTCCGCCGTACAAGCCGAAGATCGCGACGTGGTGATGAAGTTCTTAGGAGGCCTCGACGACAAGCTGAGGCTGGTAGCGGTGCTGCATTACCTGGACGAGATGGGCCAAGAGGAGATCGCTCGCGCGGTCGGCTGCTCGCGTCAGACCGTGGTCAATCGACTGACGGCAATCAAGCAGCGCGTAGAAACTTTTCGATCGGAGCGGCTGATGTCGGCCGAAGCGCGATGAGTGAGCATCCCAGTCGCTTTATGCTAGAGCGACATTGCGCAGGCGATCTCTCCCCTGCCGAGCGTGACAACACCGTGTTTCACCTGGAAAGCTGTCCCACGTGCCAGGTGCGTGTCGGCGAGATGCAAGATCAGGCCGAGCGTGATCTCTCGCGTTTCCCGCCCGACGAGTTCGTGGCGCAGCTTTCGGTGCGCATGGCCCGCGAGGATCGCAGGGGCTCGCAATTTCGGCGCTGGGCGATGGTGAGTGTCGCGGCGGCGATGGCGGCGGGGGCGGTGTTGGTGGTGGCGCCGCGCCGGCACGAGGCGATCGCGCTGCGCGGTTCCGGCTTGCAGGTTCATCGCAATCGCGATGGGATGGCCAAGCTGATGGATACAGCGGACCGCATCCAATCGGGTGATGCCCTTCGCGTCGTCGTCACCCTCGCCCACCCCGAGCCGGTGGATGTGTGGTTCGTCGATACGACTGGCCGCGTCGATCGGCTCCTCGCGCGAGGGCCGGTCTCGCTCGGCTCCGGTGAACAGGCGCTTCCGGGCAGCGCCATCGTCGACGCTCCCTGTTCCGACATGTGGGTCGTGGTTGGCATGGGGGCTGCCCCGACGTCGAGCGCCGAAGCAGCGTTGAAACGACTCGGTCCGAATCCTCGCGACGGGAGCGACGATTGGGTGCCGAAAGGGTGTCTAGCCCGTCAGCTGCGGTGCGAATGAAGGCGCTCGCGCTGGTCTGCGGGCTCTTCATCCTCACGTCGTACGTAGGGAGTGCCAGGGCAGAGCCGCTCGCCGACAACCGATTCGTCGTGGTGGTCGGGGCCAACGTGGGAACGGCCAATGACGACCCACTCCGCTATGCGGAGAGCGATGCCGAACGGTTTCGCGATCTCCTGGTCGAGCTCGGCGGTGTACCGGCCGAGCGCGCCTTTCTGCTCTTGGGCGGCAAACCGGAAGGACTTTGGCGCGTGCTCAGCGAGGTGCGCGGTCGCGTGGCCGAGCTTTCGCGCATGGGACGAAGCTCCACCGTCCTCTTCTATTTCTCCGGCCACGGCGACGGTGAGGCGCTCCACCTTCCCGCTGGCCTCATCCTTCTTTCCGATCTTCGTCGGGAGCTCGCCGCGGTACCGGCGCGTTTGCAGATCAGGATGCTCGACGCGTGCCGCACCGGCGGGCGCCTCAAAGGGATCACGCGCGGCCCTTCCGTTCAGGTAGCCATCGGCCCCGAAGGGCCGCACGGCACGGTCGAGCTCCGCGCCTCTTCGGAAGGGGAAGCCGCGCAAGAGTCCGAGGAGCTCGAGGGTGCCATCTTCACCCACTTCATCATTTCCGGCCTGCGCGGCGCAGCGGACGTCGATGCCGATGGCGGGGTCACCTTGAGCGAGCTTTATTCGTACGCCTTTCGGCGCACGCTCTTGCGAAGCGGCACGGCGCAGGTGCTCCAGCACCCGGAGCTCGCCGTCGATCTCTCGGGCGCCGGTGAAGTCGTGCTCACGCGGCCGAAGCTGGCATCGGCGACGCTCGACGTCCCCGCCAGCCCCGGTCGTTACCTCATCTTCTCGATGCCGAGCTCGCGGGTGGTCGGCGAGCTGAGTGGGATCGGCGCATCGCGGTTGGCCGTCCCCCCGACCCGCTTGCTCGTCGTGCGGCGTCATGGCGAGGATACGCGGGTCGCGGAGCTCGACCTTTCCATGGGCGGATCCCGCACGCTCGGCGAGGGCGATTTTCGGCCGGTGGCGCGGGAGCAGCTCGTGACCCGCGGAGGGCGCCTGTCGTTGCGTTCTTTGCAAATCGACGAAGCGGTCGGATTCGAATGGGCATCGAGGCGCGCGGAAACGGCAGCCCTCAGCACCATTTTGCGGGTGTCCTACCTAGGTTCCCTCGAGTATGCCCTCGAAGCCCGGTTCGTGGCCGGCAACGTCGCGGTCGGGCAATTCATCGGCGATGCCCGGGTCTTGGGGCTGTCGGCCACGGTGGGGGTACGCGCCGTCTGGGGGGACCGCGCTCGGCTGAGCTTTGGTGTCGGTCCCGAAGTCCGCGTGGGATGGCAGCACCTGGACGACCGGTTCAGGGGCGTCGCTAACGAAGACAATACCTTTACCGAGATAGGGCCTCGTACCGCTTTGAGGTTCGGGATGCCGGTCGGTCGCGAGATCACCATTTCGGGGGAGGCCGCTTTTACCCCCCTTTTTCGGCGTGAACATCAAACGGACAGGTCGACTTTTACAGCCGTTCATGCGGTCCTTGCCGGAAACGTCGGGTTCGGTTATGCCTTCTAGTAACGGTCAAGGGCGATTCCTTCGGCCCGAGACGCCGTCGCGGGAGAGGACGGATGAAAATACGTGGAGCCAGCCTGCTCTGCTCAATCGCGTGGTTGCTTAGCGCGTGCGGGAGCGCTGCGTCGTATGACTACGACTTGCCCACGCCCGTGGACGAAGAGCACCCCATGCTCGCGAGGATGCGCGGCAAAACCGTAGGGGATACCGACGCGGACTCCAATCGCTTACGCATCGCCTTGCTCTGGTTTCCTGTTTCGCCCGCCGATGGAAAAGTCCAGAGCAGCCAGAGCGTGAAGCCCAGCTGGACATGGGGGAACGTCTTCGAGGCCGACATTTCGCGTGAGCCGCCGCAACGCGCCATCGAAGGCATGGACATGATGCGCTATGGCCAAGCCGAGGTCGTTCTCTACGAAGATCGCGACGGCGATGACGAGCTCGATCTCGTGACCCACGGCCTGGAGTCCTCTGATCGCATCATTGGCCGAGCCAATGGCGTGCGCGTTTGGTGGCTCCCTGCCGGCTCGCCAGCACCCGCCAACGACCGAGGCTACAAGCCCGTTAGCCAAGGTTTGAGCGTCACGTACGGACCCATCACCGAGCCCGGCGACTGCGCGCCGGATCGTGAGATAGGCGGATCCTGGAGACCGGTTTGCACGAGGATCAAGGAACCGGCCCATGACCTTTCTGACGATGTTCCCTTCATCGTCCCGCTGTCCGACGATCCCAAGCTTCAATCGTACGCTTGCCTCGGCTACTGGGGTACGAGCCCGGAAAAGTCGGACGAGTGGTCCGACACGACGCCCGGCTGGAACTCCCCCGAGACCCGCAAGAAGATCTGCAATCCCAAGACTTGCGACGGTGCTGGCACGGGTGGCCCGCTCGATCTTCCGGTCGCGGGCCGAAACGTGCAGATCCAATGCAATCCCCAGAAGACGGCGTACGTCTGGAAGGATTGCGAGCCCGACCCCAAGCTCTGCGACACGGTCTTCTGTCATGTAGGCCGCGGCGCGCGCGATCCCGATTTGAATCAGCCCCCTCCCGCGAACTGGCCGAGCTGCGACTAGAAGAGGCGCCGGACGCGCGAAAATCGCTGATTGTACAGCGCTACGCGCGCTCTTGCCGTCGCGGCGCGAGGTGCCTCCGTTGTACAAACTCCGAGGCTCGCTCGGTCTTCTCGTCATGACGAACCCAGCAAGGGTCGCAGCCTGTGCGCTCGGCGATCCGGAGAAACAGCGCGTGCATCTGGACGGGCGGCCGAGCGCGGCTCCCCCGTCGTGCGGGCGGCGTGTCGTTCCGGTTGTCTGAAGACAGCGCTGGCCCTTCGCAGGCCGTAAAGGGAAACCTCCAAAAGCGCTAACTACAGTTGCCACGCATCGCCGGGGCCGGCGATGGGTCCATCCCATGGACGCTTCTTGCGCGATTTTCGCCCGCGCGCCGGGATCGCTGCGGGCAGCTTTTTGTCGATCACACGCAAAGGAATTGCTCGCAAAGGAATTGCTGACAATGCGAAAGAGGACGTTTTGGCGTTGGTTGATGGGCGCGATGGCCGTCGCTCTGTGGTCGTTGCCGACGACTCTGCTCGCCCAGCAAAGCATGGGCATCTTGACGGGCACCGTCCTCGACGCCGCCACCCAGCAACCGGTCGCGGACGTGGTCGTCACGGCGACGTCTCCGAGCCTGCAAGGCGAGCAGCTCGTCGTCACCGACTCGTCGGGGCTTTATCGTATTCCGTCGCTGCCGCCGGGCATTTACAAGATCAATCTCGAAAAGGAACAGTATAGGCCCTACGCGCGCGACAACATCGCCCTGCGCGCCGACACGACCCTCCGCATCGACGCCCAGCTCCTTCCCGAGGTCATGAAGGACACCGAACAGGTGACGGTCGTGGCGCGGCCACCTTCCGTCGACCAGGGATCGAGCTCCACCGGACAGAGCATCTCGCAAGAGTTCACCCGGCGCATCCCGGTCGGCGCGCCCGGCGGCAAGGGGGGCGGCTCGCGCTCGTTCGAATCGGTGGCAGAGACGACGCCCGGCGCCAATGCCGACACCTACGGCACGTCGATCAACGGCACCACGTCCCCCGAGAACCAGTACGTGCTCGACGGCATGTCCGTCAACAACCCCGCCTTCGGCGTGGTGGGTACGCCGCTCTCGATGGAGTTCATCAAAGAGGTGAACGTCATCAGCGGCGGCTACATGCCCGAGTACGGACGCGCCACCGGCGGCATGATGAACGTCGTCACCAAGTCCGGCTCCAACGAGTTCCATGGCGGCGTGTTCGGCTACTACTCACCCGGCGCGCTCGAGGGAAAGCGATCACTCGTACGAGCCGCCGGACAAACGGTGGGGACCGACACGTCGCTCGGATACATCGGCGATATCGGACTCGATATCGGGGGGCCCATCGTCAAAGACAGGCTTTGGTTTTACGCGGGCGTCGACGTCGCGAGAACGAGGTTCAACCTGCGCCGCACGCTCAACGCGACACGCCTCAACCCCGACGGCACCGTCGACGCCAGTGCCGCCAGCCAGGGCATCCAAGACTTCATCCCCGGAACGGAGTCGAACTGGGTGGCCGAATCGACCCAGCTCCAGGCCATGGGCAAGCTGACCTACGCCTTGAACCAGGACAACCAGCTGGCGCTCGCCATCTACGCGACCCCCACCGAAACGGGTGGCAACGGTAAATACGCCATCACGCCCGCCACCGGTCAGCCCGAAACTGATCCCCGCGTGACTGCCGGTCTCAACGGACCCTACAATGCGCTCGCGCACAAGCAACTCGGCAGCTCGCTCGACGCGAGCCTCAAGTGGACGTCGGCTTTCAGCAACAAGCGGGTCCTGCTCGACACGACGCTCGGCTGGCACCACGAAACGGGCGGCATCCTGCCGGCAGACGGCTCCGAGCCCGGAACGGCCAATGGCCTGGCGGGGCTCTCGCGCGTGGTCTGGCGACGCAACAGCAATCCAGGTTTTCACAACGTCGCCGACTTCGAAGCCGTTCCCGCCGGTTATTGCCAGACCGCGGCCGCGTGTCCCGTGACCACGTACAACACCGGCGGTCCCGACTTCCTGCGGCGTCAGAGCCTGGATCGCTACCAAGCGCGCAGCATCCTGACGTACCTTCTGCAGGGGGCGGGGCACCACGTCATCAAGGCCGGCCTCGACGTCGAATCGATGGCGTACGACAACACCAAGGCGTATTCCGGCACGGTGCGCTACCGCGAGTCGACGGGAGGCGGAAGCTTCGCCTGGAACCGCGGGTACGGTTTTTTGACAGGTCCCGACCAGCCCGTCGTCCTCGACAAGGTCACGACCCACACGCGATCGCTCACCGCCGGCGCCTTCCTTCAAGACAGCTGGAGCGTCATGGACAAGGTGACGCTGAACGTCGGCATCCGTTACGACGCGCAGTTTCTCTACGACACGTACGGCAATCGCGGACTGAGCCTCCCCAACCAATGGTCGCCGCGCGCCGGCGTGATCTACGACCCCACCCAATCGGGTCGCGCCAAGCTCTTCGGCAACTTTGCTCGCTTCTACGAGAGCGTCCCCCTCGACATGGCCGATCGCGCGCTGTCCGGCGAAGCAGGCACCACCGCCGCGCAAAGCCCGGGTTGCAACGACATCTCGCCCAATGGGCCTTGCACGGGCGCGGCCAACCGCCTGCGGGGAACGGGTACTCCGCCGAACGACATCTTCGCGCTCGCGGGCGGCGCGGGATCGATCGCCATCGATCCCAATATCAAGCCGCAATCCACCGATGAAATCGTCGCCGGCGGCGAGTACGAACTGATGCGCGATACCCGGGTGGGTCTCAGCTACACCAAACGGTGGATGAACTACGTCATCGAGGACATGAGCCGCGACGAAGCTCAGACGTACTTCCTCGGCAACCCCGGCTACGGCATCGCCACCGACTTTCCCAAGCCGAGACGCGACTACGACGCGGTGACGCTCTACCTCACCAAGGTCTTTGCCGACGACTGGCTGGCGCAAGCGAGCTACACCATGTCCTACTTGCGCGGCAACTACGCCGGTCTCTTCCGTCCGGAAACGGCGCAGCTCGATCCCAACATCAACTCCGACTTTGACCTCCGTTCGCTGCTTGCCAACCGTGACGGGCCGCTTCCCGGTGACCGCACGCACCAGGTCAAGCTCTTCGGGGCCAAGGATTGGGTGCTCACCAACGAGCACCACTTGACGTCCGGCCTGGCTCTCAAGGGGCGATCGGGGACGCCGACCGGCTATTTGGGTTCCCACCCCATCTACACGCTCGACGAGACCTTCATTCTTCCGCGTGGATCGGGGGTGCGCACTCCCTGGGAGTTCAGCGCCGACATCCAGCTCGGATACCGCTTCAATATCGGCAACGGCAAGACAGTCCAGGCGACGGTCGACATTTTCAACGTCTTCAACTTCCAGGCCGTCACCACCAAGGACAACCGCTACACCGCGTCCGACGTGCTCCCTGTCATCGGAGGTTCGCCCAACGCCGACGGCACGATCTCGGGCCTCAAACACAACGACGGCACGGACTTCAGTCCGACCGAGCAAAATCCGAACTTCGGCCGCCCCACCGCTTATCAGGCGCCGCGCGTCTTCCGATTCGGACTGCGCACCACGTTCTAATCGCGAAGGGCGGAGGGTTCGGTTGGCGGCCGTGTTAAAGATGGTCGACCATGACCGTCGAAATCCGCCGTCATACGCCGGGGGGCGACACGGCCGACTTCGTCCGCGCCGGCACGGAAGTCTTTCGTGACGATCCCATGTGGGTCGCGCCACTGCAAATGATGATTGGCGATCGACTCGATCCCAAGAAAGACCCGTTCCATCGCCACGCCGAAGTCGTGCTGCTGACGGCGTGGAAAGACGGTCGGCTCGTCGGTCGCACCTCGGCGACGGTCGACCGTGCTTGGCTGGAGACCTGGAAAGACGACACCGGGCATTTCGGATACTTCGATACCATCGACGATGTCGAGGTGGCGCGCGCGCTGATCGACGAAGCCGAAACTTGGCTCAAGGCGCGGGGGATGAAACGGATGAACGGCCCGATGTCGCTCTCCGCCAATCAAGAGGTGGGGCTGCTCGTGGATGGATTCGAGCACCCACCGATGCTCGACATGGCCCATTCGCGCCGCTACCAGGGCGCGCTCGCCGAAGCCTCGGGGCTCATCAAAGAGAAGGATCTTTTCGCGTGGCGTTACGAAACGAAGCGCGGGTTCAATGCCCGCACCGAGAAGGCTTGGCGGCACCTCGCCGAAACGAAAGAGGTGCGTCTTCGTTCGGTCAATCTGCGAAAATTGCGCGCCGAGCTCGATCTCATCATGGAGATTTACAATGAGACGTGGTCGGGAAAGTGGGGCTATGTCCCCATCTCGAGCGCCGAGCTCGACAAGATGGCGTCGGACATGGCGCTCGTACTCGACCCCGAGATGGCCTTCATCGCCGAAATCGACGGCAAGGCCGCCGGCATGTGCATCACCGTCCCCAACTTGAACGAGGTCATCGCCGATCTCGATGGCAAGCTCTTCCCGTTCGGCTGGGCCAAGCTCCTCTGGCGCACCAAGGTGAAGCACCCGCAGTCGGCGCGCCTCATCTTGCTCGGCGTGCGCGAGGCGATTCGCCGCAACGTCAAACGCTACGGCTTTCTTTCCGCCGCGATGTACGTGGAGGTCGCCAAGCGCGGCCTCGCCAAGGGCTACCAATGGGCCGAGCTCTCGTGGACACGTGAAGACGACGCGCCCATCAATCTCGGCATCAAATCGATGGGCGCGACCGTGTACAAGACGTACCGCGTTTACGAGAAGCTCATCGTCTAACGCCAAAACGACGCTCGCGCGGCACGGGGTCGAGTTTGACCCTCGTGCGGCGGCCGTTGCGGCGCCGCGCGGACGGCGAATCGCCTTGACGGCTCCGTCCTCGAATTCGATGATCGTGCGATCATGAACGCTTCCCGTTTGCGCCTCCCTCGATCACCATCGCCTCGCAAGACCGCGGTGGTGATGCTGTTCTTCGTGCAGCTCGCGGCGGCGACGTCGAGCGCGTCCCTGGCGGGCGCCGTCGAGGAGCGGTCGGACACAGGTCAACAAGCGCGGAGCGCCCCGTCGTCCGCTGGGTCAGCCACGTCGTCCGAGCCCGTTTCGATGGAGGCGCCGACCGACGTCCAACGGCGCCCGTGGTTCGGCGGGCTGGGGTACGCGTCGATCGCCCCGTTCTTCGGGGAGATGAGCGCGCTCGAATCGGGCTTGCGTGCTCCCGAAGCGCTCGGCGAAAGCTACGGGATCGGCCGGGGCGCGCTCTTGCTCGGCGGAGGCGGCGGCGCGGTCCTCTTTGGCCATCTGTGGCTGGGAGGCAAAGGCTTTGGCCTTTTGACATCTCCTTTTCACAATGCCCGCGGAGAGGCCCAACTGACGGGGGGCGGCGGCGCGTTCGAGCTCGGCTACGTGCTGAGTCCGAATGCCAAGATGCTGATCATCCCCTTCTTTGGTCTCGGAGGGTTTTCCTACAACCTCGAGGTCACCAACAACAGCACGCAGCAGATGCCTCTGCTCAATGCCTTCTCGCTATCGCCTGACCAATCCAAAACGTTCACGGCCGGATTCGCCACCATGGAAGTGGGCCTGCGGCTGCAGCGCCTGCTCTTTTCTCGCAACGGAGGAATGAGCGCCGGGTTCGAGGTGGGGCTATTGCGATCGCTTTCCAACGGTCCCTGGCTATCCGGTCACAGCGAGTTCACCCACGAAGAAGGCGCCAAGCTCGACGGCGTGTACGCGCGCGTCAACATCGGCGGAGGCGGTTTCCTTTTTCACTAGCGGTCTCGGCGCCGGCCGGGCACCGGATCGGTTGTTACATTTTTGGGCGAGCCGCTCCGCGACGCGGCTGCTAGGGTCACGCCGGCGGCGCACGCTGAGCTATCCAAAACGACGTAAGGACCGGAAGTCATGCATGATCGAGTGAGTACCGTCGCGCGGGGGGCCATGCTCGTCTTTGCGTTGTCCTTCGGATGGGCGCGCCCGGCGCTGGCCGAGCCGTCCGCGGCCGACAAGGCGGCCGCCGAAACGCTGTTCGTCGACGCCCGCAAGTTGCTCGCCGGTGGCAAATACGCAGAAGCCTGTAAGGCGTTCGCCGAGAGCCAGCGCCTCGACCCTGGCGTCGGCACGCTCCTCAACCTGGGCCGTTGCTACGAGAAGATGGGCCGAAGCGCGAGCGCATGGTCGACGTACCGAGAAGCGGCCGCGGCGGCGCGCGCCGCGGGCCAGGGTGCGCGGGAGAAGAACGCGCGGCACGCCGCCGATGTTCTCGAGCCCAAATTGCCCAAGCTGACCATCGTCGTCGCGGGGGCCGAAACCACCCCGCGGATCGAAGTCCGGCGCGACGGCGCTGTCGTTCCCGCGAGCATGTGGGGGATGTCGGTCGCCATCGATCCCGGGGAGCATCTGTTCGAAGCCTCGGCGCCGGGGAGAAAACCCTGGCGCAGTCAGCTCGTGGCCGAGCCGGGCAACCCCGTCACCGTCAACGTGCCGACCCTCGAGCCCGATCCCAAGGCAGCGGCCGCCGCGCGAACGGCGGGCCCCGCGAAACCGGGAGAAACCAAGACGACCTCGGCTCCCTCGTTGGTGCCCGACGCCCCCCCGCCCGCGACGGGACTCCGGGCGCAGCGCGTGGCGGCGCTCGTCGTCGGCGGTGCCGGTTTGGTCGGCACGGCCGTGGGCGGTTACTTCGCCCTGCGCGCCAAATCGACCTACGACGCCGCCGATTGCAATAAGATCACCAACGAATGCGCGTCGGACCAGGGCATTGCCGATCGCAATCTCGCTTTCGTGCGCGCCCGCAACGCGACCTACGCGACGATCGGTGGTCTCACTGCCATCGTCGCGGGCGTCGTTCTCTGGGCCACCGCGCCCTCGACACCGAGCACCGACGCCGCGACGAGCGCCACGCCGCGACGACTTTGGGTGACGGCTGATCCCATGGGGGAAAGCGGCGTGCGGTCGGTGACCGTCGGCGGCACGTTCTGATGTTCCGCGCCGTCGCGGCGTGAGCAACACGGCCGCGGGCCCATCCGTCTTAAAAAAAATTCACGCAAACCTCCTCACGTCGCGACCGATGCGAGTTCACGTTCAACGGTCTCGTACAGCTCCGGCCCGTTGACGACGAATGCCAGTCGGCGTAGCGCACCGCAGCAAGAAGGAGGGGGCACCATGCCCAATCGATACAGTAACTGCCCGATGCTCGGTCGAGTCACCGCGATTGCACTCGCGGCGCTCCTCGCGGGCTGCTCGATCGATGACGCATCCTGTACGGAAACGGCCACGTGCGTGCCTCCGAAAAGCGACGCCACATTCGACGCCCCCCAAGAGACGTCGAGTCGCGGCGCGGACGCATCGACAGGAGATGGCCCTGTAAACGCCGACGCCCAGGATGGTGCCATCGGTGACCGTTCCGTCAGCGACGCTGCGCCCGATGTGAGAATCGACGTCGGTCAACCGGACAATGCAACCATCGATGGACGCGTCTTGGATTCGACGTCGGAGGGTGCGGGGCATGTCGATGGCGACCGCACCGCCGACGCGACGACGGCCCCCGACGTGAGCGATGATGGCGATCGCGGGGCGGCCGACGGCGGGGCCACTGCGATCGACGCCTTGTCCGAGAGCGGCGTGATTCCGGACGCAACGACGCCTCCCGACGTCGTCATTGACGCAGGCGACGCCTGCACGATCAACGCGTGCGGCGGCTGCGGTCCGCTCAGCGCGACACCGGGAACGTCGTGCGGACAATGCGGCACGTACGTTTGCGCCGCGGACAAATTATCCGTTACGTGCAATGACCCTGGGTATGTGAAGTACAAGAGTGTTTCGGTGGGGGGATTTCGTACCTGCGGGCTTCTGACAACCGGCGGCGTTCGATGCTGGGGTGCGAGTACAAGTGGGACCGCCGATGCGGTGCCGAGTCCTCCGAGCAGTAACTTTCTCGAGGGGGTGCAGGCGCTATCTTCGGGGTGGTGGTACTCATGCGCGCTCATGACGACAGGCGGGCTGCGCTGCTGGGGCGACAACATCACCGGCCAACTCGGTGATGGCACGACCGACACGCGCTGGACAGCTCCGACCGCCGACATCGTCAGTGACGTGCGCAGCGTCGCGACTGGCTACATCCACACCTGCGCGCTCTTGTCCGCAGGTGGGGTCCGATGCTGGGGCGACAATTTCTACAACCAGTTGGGTGATGGCACCAGCATGGAACGCCACTTTCCCCCAACGACCGATGCCATCGGCAATGTACAGGCGGTCGCCGCACACGAGTTTTACACATGCGTCCTCACCACGACGGGCGGGGTCCGTTGCTGGGGTACGTTCAGTGGCGTGTATGGGAGAGACCCGATCGCTACTCCACCGACCACGGATCTTTTCTCCGGCGCGAAGACCATCTCGGCAGGGGCTCGCCATGCATGCGCCCTGATGACGAATGGCGACGTTCGTTGCTGGGGCGACAATCAATTCGGGCAGCTCGGCGACGGAACCAACACGAATCATCCTGCCCCTCCCACCACGGCCGTGCTCGGCAATGCACTAGCCGTCGTCGCGGGTGGGTGGCATACCTGCGCCCTGACTTCGACCGGTTCCGTTCGCTGCTGGGGCGGCAACGGCGACGGGCAGCTCGGTGACGGCACCATCACCAATCGGGCGGATCCTCTGGGCGCGCCGGAGGTATTGACCGGCGTAACGATGATCGCGACTGGCGGCGCGAATCACACTTGCGCGCTGCTCACGACCGGTCGCATTCGCTGCTGGGGCTATAATTCGTATTGGCAGCTCGGTGCTGGAAAGATCGATTCTCAGACAGCACCGATCGATGTTCTGGATGTTTGCCCTTAAGCACGGCGTAGCGCTTCACCCTCGCGCCGCCGTCAAAAGTACGGCCGCAGTTACGATGCTGTAACTTTCCGTTGAACCAGATGCGACGTCTTGCGGATCACGCCGCGCGGAGTTCGTGGTAGACAGCGCCCATGCGTGCAACGGCGCTTGCTTTCATTACGGCTTCGATTCTCTCAATAGCGGCCTGCAGTGGCGACGACTCGAGCCCTACGGGCGGCGGGTCCGGCAGCGGTGGCACCACTGGGAGCGGCGGCGGCAAAGCCGGCAGCTCCGGTAGCGGGGGGAGTTCCGGCAGCGGAGGCAGTTCCGGTAGCGGGGGCGGTTCCGGTAGCGGGGGCAGCTCCGGGACTGGCGGCAGCTCCGGTGCCGGCGCCACCAGTGGTAGCGGTGGCACCGGCGGGGGCGGTCAGGCTGGCAAAGCTGGGGGCGACGCTTCGACCGGAACCGACGTGCGTCCCGATACGCCGGGAACGCCGGACGGTACGACAGACGGCACAGCCCCCGGTGACGGCACGGCGATGGACACGAGCTCTCCGCCTGACGGCAGTACTCCCGATGGCACGGACGGCTCGGCGGAAGACGGCAGGTCCGACGCTCCGTCGGACGGCTCCACAGCGATGGTCTTGACGAGCACCGCGTTCAGCGAAGGCATGACGATCCCCCCCGCACACACATGCGAGGGCACGAATGTTTCTCCAGCACTTTCTTGGACGGCCGGACCTTCGGGAACGTTGAGCTATGCGATCGTGTTCACGGACAAAAATAACGGCCTCGTACATTCGGGAATCTACGATATTCCCCCCACTGTGATGTCGTTGCCGATGAACGTTGAAAAGGTGGCCACCCCGTCCAACCCGGCGGGATCGAAGCAGGTGCAGGCGTATAACAGCGTGAATGGATATGCGGGCCCGTGCCCAGGACCAACGGAGCATACGTACGAACTCATGCTGTACGCTGTCGACGTCGCAGCGCTGCCCGGCATCGCGACCACTCAGAAGGGCGCCGCCTTGGTCACGGCTCTACAGGCGCACGACCTCGTCACGACGACGCTGACCGGTAAAGCCAAGACGCCTTGATTCCTCGCCTCACTTACCTACCACTCGCCCCCCAGCCCGTAACGCCCCCGCCTGCACCGTGATCCATCCGCGAAACGCCGCCACCGGCGCGCGTCGGAAGGTCTCGCGCGGTCCCACCAGATAGTAAGCTTGCCCCGTCGGGATCGGACGATGCTTGGGAAACACCAGCGCCAAACGACCGCCGGCGAGATCGTCGCAGGCGAGGGCCCAGCGCGCGAGAGCAATGCCCTGTCCCCGGATCGCGGCTTCGACCAGCATGGCGGAATCGGAGATCTCGTGACGGCGCGCGCCGGCGAAGTCGCGTACGTGGCACGCCTCGAACCAGCGCGACCACACGTCGGGATCGTCGTCGTAGAGCAAGGTATGCTTGGCGAGATCGGCGGGCGATCGCAGTCTGCTTTTCACGAGCAGCGCGGGGGCGCCGACCACGACCCAAGCATCGTCGGCGAGCTTTTGGCAGACGAGGCCGGGATAGCGCCCTGATCCGTAGCGGATCCCGACGTCGAACGGTTCGAGATCGAAATCGACGACGTGCGCACTTGCCGATAGGCGAAGATCGATGTTGGGGTGCTCTTCGAGAAAACGCCCCAGGCGCGGCACCAGCCAGCGCGCCGCGAACGAAGGGATGATGCTCACCGCGACGAGAGGGCGCTCGCGACCGATCGCCGAGCGCAGCTTGGCATTGGCTTCGCGCAATCGATGGAAGATGCGATAGAGCTCGGCCGCCCACGCCTGGCCTTCCGTCGTCAGCGCGAGGCGCCGTGGCGATCGGCGAAAGAGCGTCACGCCGAGCTCCCCTTCCAGCGCCTTGACCTGATGGCTCACCGCCGTCTGGGTCACGCCGAGCTCGAGGGCGGCGCGGGTAAAGCTTTGATGGCGCGCCGCCGTCTCGAAGACGAGGAGCGCATTGAGCGAAGGCAGCGGCAAAGACCCTTTGCGCGATCCGACG
>Ga0193706_1000151_pt1 | contig 49729 bp, 42 predicted proteins | sample U3c1metaG_FD_160130 | JGI IMG/M metagenome (GOLD analysis project Ga0193706, IMG submission 160130) | Soil microbial communities from a riparian zone of the East river system, Colorado, United States - U3c1 | ecosystem: Environmental > Terrestrial > Soil > Riparian zone | place: USA: East River... | reverse complement strand
GCACACGGGCGGCCAGGTCGACGCGGAATGCCGCTTTCCCGATCTTTCCGGCGACGGCAGCGTCTGCGTCTTCGAGAGTCCCGCGACGAACCTCGTCGCCGCCGACACGAATTCCTCGAGCGACATCTTCCTGATCGACTTCGCCGCGGGCACGACCGAGCTGGTCAGCCTGACCTCGGCGGGTATTCAGTCTCAGACCGGAGCCTGCCTGCGTCCCTGCCTTTCGCGCGACGGCCGCTACGTCGCTTTTCAGAGCTCCGCGGCTGATCTCGTTCCCGGCGACACGAACCAGGACACCGACGTGTTCGTCCGCGACCGCCAGAGCGGCACGCTGGTGCGAGCCAGCCTCGCGTTCAACGGCAGCGAAGGCCTGGGCACCAGCGACGATCCCTCGATCAGCGCAGACGGCCGATTCGTGGTGTTCTCGAGCACGGCCGCGAACCTCGTCCCGGGCGACACCAATACCCTGCACGACGTGTTCCGCCGCGACCTGCTCTTCGGCACGCTCGAGCGCATCAGCGAGGCTGCGCCGTTCGGCCAAGCCAACGGTTACTCGCGCATCGCGAGCGTCAGCGCCGACGGCGGAAGCGTCGGGTTCGCGAGCGTGGCCTCGAACCTGGTCCCCGGGGACACCAACGGCAAGTTCGACGCCTTCCTGCGCAAAACCCTGCCCCTCACGCCGACGTACTGCACCGCGAAGATCAATTCCCTGGGCTGCACGCCGCAGATTTCGTCGCAGGGCAGCGCGAGCGCATCGGCCAGCTCGGGCTTCCTCGTCGGTGTGCGGAACGTGCTGAGCAACAAGCCGGGAATTCTCCTCTACAGCCTGAACGGTCTCGCGACCACGTCGTTCCAGGGCGGAATCCTGTGCGTCGCCGCGCCCGTGCGCCGCACGCCGGCCGCGTCCTCCGGCGGCAGCGCGTTCCCCATTGACTGCACAGGTGTGCTCGTGATCGACATGAACGCCTTCGCGTCCGGGGCGCTCGGCGGCACGCCTGCGCCGAGCCTCGCCGTCGCGGGAACTTTCGTTCACGCCCAATGGTGGAGTCGCGACAATGGCTTCACGCCGCCGGAGAATTCGTCGCTGTCCGACGCGATCGGTTACGTCGTGGGACAGTGAACTGCGTCGCGGTTCGCGTGCAACGCGCAGCGTGCGCTGAGCGATCCGCGTCGCTGTGGGTGCGACGCGTCGCGCGCGCTAATCGCCCTCGCGCTGCGTCAACGCCTTGATCAACTCGCGGCGCAACGACGGGTCCTTCTCGCGCAGGCGGATTCTTCCTTCCTCGAGGCGCAGATCCAGCCAGAGCGAGGACTCGCGCATCTGGTCGTAGCCGATGCACGGAAAGATCAACACGACACTGACGGGCTCGCTGAATTGCGCCGGAGGCTCCCAGAGCACGAGGGCCTGGCATTCGATCGACGAGGCCATGGCTCGCGGCGCGACGTCGGCACCGTAGCGCTGATCCAGGAAGCGCAGCAGCTCGTTGCTCTCGCCGCCGCGCGAGCGGATCGTCGCCTTGGACTCCCAGGTCGACATGTTGATGTAGCCCGGCGGGTTCTCGAACCAGGGCTCGAAGTGCAGATCGAATCCGACCGGTCGACCATGGAGCAGGCCCTTCGCGGAAAAGTCGTGCTCGCCACCGGCGCCGATCTTGTGATCGCCGAGCAGGAAGACGAGCTCGGTCGAGCCCTTCTCAGTCTCGGATTCGACCTCCGGGGGCTTCGAGAGCTTGCCCTTGCATCCAGCCAGCAGCAGCAGCAAGGACGCCAGGAGGATTCGGCCCATGGAACCCCGAATCGGCGCAGAGACTCGGCCGGCTTGAATCCGGCGCCGGAGTCAGCGTTTTTTCTTCATCCAGGCCGCAAGCAAACGCTCGGCGTCGAATTCCTTGATCTTCTCCTCCACGAAGCCGCTCCTGCGCGAAATGCGTCTGACGCGCGGCGCGACCTCGAAGCAGCGCGCGATCTCCGCGACCTCGGGCGCGAAGGACCGCGACGGAGTCGTGAATCGCTCCGCGGCCGACAGCGCGAGGCGCACGTCGTAGAGCCCGCTGTCCGCGTGCACTCCCGACGAGTCGTCGAACGATTGCCGCAGCAGCTCTGGAACCTGTCGAAGCGCCGCTCGGATTCCCTCGCCGAGATCGTCCGGCGCACCGGGGATTTCTTCGAGGATATAGACCAGCGCTTCGCTGCAACGCTGGCTGTCGAGCAAGGCGCATAGATCCTCGTGAAGCGCCGGCCGCGTCGCGATCGCGCGCTTCGCGAACTCCTTGACGGCTGGAGAGTCGTTGCCGCGCGTGTACCCGATCCAGACGCCGAGCGGAGTGTCAGCCTTGAAGGCGCGCAGCTCGCGCATCCGCTGCGTGCCATAGTCTTCTTCGGGTTCTTCGGGCGGCGCGGGCTTCGATTTCGGTGTGGAGTCCGTCTCCTCCTCCACGCGAACCGGCGCGGGCGGCGCGCTCACGAACGCAAAGCCGAGCACGAGGAGTGAAAGTGCGAGGGACGCACCCGCCGAGTAACCGAATGCTTTCAGGAAGCCCGCGCTCGGATCTTCAGCGACCGTTCGCGATGTCACGATCCCGACCACGACCCCGATCACGATGCCGAGCAGGCCGCCGAAGAGGACCATGTACGCGCGCTCGCCTTCCCGCGTGCTGACCTGGTGCCAGTGACAGACCAGCGCGGTCACCACGCCTCCGCACAGCGCGCCGAGCACGCCCGTGACCAGACCGACGACGATGGACAGTCCCCAGCTCATTCAGGCGGCGATCCAAGAGCTCGCAATATCGCGCACGTTCCGAGAGTGAACGGCATTGCTGGGCCAGACCTTGCGAGGTCGGTTCAAGAAGGCTGCGCGGCAATCGCTCGTGCCGCGACCACGGATGGTACCGATCGTTCGACACCGCCGCATGCCTGCTCAGGTGGCGGCGGCCGAAGTCCTGAGATTCACTTCTTCTTGAGCGTGCGTAGCTGGAGACCAGGTGAAGTGGCAATCGCTTCCCAGATGGCGGCATCTTCCAGACGCTCGCTCCTCGAGATACGCGCGATATCGAAGAAGACGACGCCATCGTCAAAGAAGTTGGGCTGTGACGCCACGGCAAGCACTGAACCCGGCACTCCTTTGCGCAGGATGTCGAATACTCTCAACTGGCCGCCGAACCCGCTGAAGATCGAAACTGATTGAGGTCCTGTGTCGTGGAACCAGAAACCCTCCGCGACATCCGAACCGTTCTTGCCGGAGATGACGCTGACCACACCGCAATCGGACTCCCCCATGAAGGAGCCTCGAGGTGCGCCCACCGCAAAATCGCCGCGCCCGTCGCCGTCGACATCGCCAAGCGAGACGACCGAATCTCCGGCCCGGCCCTCGAAATCCTGTGTTTCGAATACAGGCCGGCAGACCCCCGATTCAAGATCGAGTCGCTGTGTCACGACGATCGATTTGAACTTCTCTGGCTGCCTGATGCGGCATACCGATCAACAGGTCGAAGCGCGACGACTTCGCCTCCGAGTGAATCGGAGCCAGACTCGCGCCGAACTCGCCTCCTGGCTCCGAGCCGTCGATCGTCCTTAGGACTGCGAGCGTCCTGCCGGACCGGATCTCCACTCGACCCACTTCCGCCCCTGCGACGTTCCTTGCATTTACGATGCCGACGGCGACATCGGGTCCCCCATCTCCATCCTGATCAGGAATCCAGGCCAGTCCACAACGACCCAACTTCTCGTAAAGCGCGAAAGTCTGCTCGGCCACCAGAGTCCATGTATCGAGCGACAGCAGCGCGATCGAAGCTCGCTGAATTGTGATACCCGGTGACGCGGGAAGCTCGCTGCTCACCAGGGCTAGTCTCGTCTTTCCAGGCACGGTTTCGGGCATCAAGACTTTCGCGCCGAACCCGGCACCCGGCTTCGAGCCCTCGATCACTCGAAGCAGTTCGAGTTTCGCACTGGAAAGCATCAACAGCCTTCCGCGAGCTCCGTCGAACTCCGGTTCACCCGCGAGGCAACTTCCCTCGCTCTCTTTTCCCCCGACCTCCACGACGGCAAGACTGCCGCCGAATCGATCGTTGTCGTGGGCGCTCATCGCTCGAGCCAAGACTCCGTTCTGCTTTCCGAACGAGCACAAGAAAATCCCGCCGCGCGTGAGCGCGGGCGGGTCCCGATAGACGGGCGGAGAACCGCTCCGACCGATCAGGAATTCGGAAGTTCCGTCGCCGTCGACGTCGCCTGCGCAGCAGACCTGATATTCGCAAAGGACGTCCGGCGACTGAGCAGGAATTGCGCTCGGCAGCAGCCCAGGCGCGAATCCTGCGACCAGGGTCCGGAGGAGCGCACGCAGATCAGGGTTCAACAACTCAGGCATCGCTGCCGGCAATTATCCCGAACGCTGATTGTGCAACAGTGGATGTGCGGACAATCCACAGCGTAGCGGCCGCCCTCACTCCGTGGCACCGTCCAGTCGCGGAGCAGGCCAGCTCTGTCCTAATCGTCCTCGGCCGCTATGTTCTGATTTCATGCCCCCGAGAGGTGTCCTCGTCTTGCTTCTACTGGCGTTGATGTCCGGCGCCGCCTGTCGCAGCGAGCGACCCACGGCTCGATCAGACGAGACGGGGCTACGGCCTTCGGAGCAATCGACTCCGACGGAACCCATCGTCGTCGGCAACGCTACCGAACCGCTCGCGACCTTCGATCGATTCCTCGATCGTGCTCTACGTGGACAGCTCGCGACCGACGAGGGACGCGCACTGATCGGGGCGGAGATCGACCCCGAGGAATTCGAAGGCTCCGAGCTGGCCAGATGCAACAAGATCGTCCGAATCGACGCGGACCACGCGGTCGCCAGAGTCAGCGCCGTGATCCCGCCGCGAAAATTCCTCGTTGGAGATCTCGGGGAGGGAATGCCGGAGACGACGTTTCCCGCGTGGGCTGTCGACTATTACTGGTTTCTGGAGAAGACCGATCGTTGGCGGGTCGCGGCGATTCGCGGACTTGCGGCCACGGAACTGCTTCAAATGATCGCGTGGGCCTTCCCGGATGCTTCCACGGGTGGGGAATGGACTACACGCTCTGCACGGAATGCGCAGTTGACGCTGAAGTCTGACCGCGAGCTGGCCGAGTGGTATCGCGTGCATCGCGTCGAGATCGCGACGCTAGCGAGCCGAGCACGCGAGCTCTCGGTTTCCGGCGAACGCACCGTATTCGAGGGCTCTCCCGAGGAGAGCGAGAACGAGTTCAGTCGAGCTGCCGAGGAGACGAAGCGTGAACTCGCTGGCGCGCCAGCAGCTCTTGGACCGCTTCACGAGGAAATCGACGCGCTCTACATCCTGCTCGTGGAAGTCGACGCGCAAGGCGTGGTCGATGTGACCGTCGGTGGTCAGGCGGACAACGCCGTGATCTTCCGGCAGGTTCCCGGCGGAGCGATGCCGCACATCGCTCAGGACGAGATCATCTGGGCGGAAGATCTCGGGGGAGGTTGGTTCCTGGTCAGGACGACTTGAGTGCGATGGCAGCTACACCAGCTCCCCGCTCGCCGCTTCGATCTTGACCGCGCAGACTTTCAATTCCGCCGTGTCCGTGATCGGGTCGTAGCCGGAGCCGGTCAGCGCGTTCACCGGGACGTCGCTGAAGCTGAAGCTGCAGAAGACGGTGCCGCGCGGCGATTGATCGGTCGCCCAGACTTTCACGAGCACTTCTCCGCGTCGGCTCGAGAGCACTGCGAAGCCGCCGTCGACCAGGCCGTACTTCACCACGTCGTCGGGATGGACCTCGACCAGCTCCTCGGGCGTCAGGAACTCCGAGCTCTCCGTTCGACCCGTCATCGTCCGCGTGTGGTAGTGCGCAAGCCGCCGTCCCGTCGTGAGCCAGACCGGGAATTCCTCGTCGATCACTTCGGCGGGATCGCGGTACTCGGGCCGCATGAACAAGCCCCTGCCGCGAATGAACTTGTCGACGTGCAGGATCGGCGTGCCCGGGTGACCGGCCTCGGGCACGGGCCAGTGGTACGCGCCCTTGTCGATCAGATCCCAGTTGAGACCTGCGTAGACCGGTGAGAGCGAGCACAGCTCGTTGAACACGTCCTTCGCCGATCCGAATTCGAATCCCTTGATCCCGAGACGCTTCGCGATCTGCGCGATGATCCACCAGTCGGGGCGAGCCTCGCCCTGCGGCGGGACGGCGGCTCGCACGCGCTGCACTCGGCGCTCGGTGTTCGTGTACACGCCGTCGGTCTCGCCCCAGGCCGTCGAAGGCAGCACGACCGTGGCGAGCTCTGCCGTCTCCGTGCGGAAGATGTCGACGACCACCAGGTGATCCAGACTGGTCAGCGCGTGCTCGCAATGCTTGCGGTCGGGATCGCTGACCACCGTGTTCTCGCCGCAGATCAGCATCGCGAAGATCGATTCACCCGCGCGCTCGAGAGCGCGTACCTTCGTGATGCCCTTCTCTAGATCGATCTTCACGCCCCAGGCCTTTTCGAACTTAGCTTGGTGCGCAGGATCCGTCACCGGCTGGAAGCCCGGGTAGTTGTTCGGCAACGCGCCGCAATCGCCCGCGCCCTGAATATTGTTCTGACCGCGCATCGGGTTGATGCCCGTGCCTTCACGACCGATGTTGCCGGTCATCAACGCGAGGTTGCACAGGCTTTGCACGTTGTCGACGCCGCAGATGTGCTCGGTGATCCCAAGCGTGTAGTAGATCGCGGCTCGTTTGGCTCGACCGTAGAGCAGCGCAGCGCGTTCGATGTCGGCTGCGGGCACGCCGCTGATCGACTCGGCCCACTCTGGCGTGAACTTCGCGACGTGGGCGAGGAAGGCCTCGGCGCCTTCCGTGCGCGCGTCCATGAAGGCCTTGTCGATCAAGCCCTCGCGGGCGATCACGTGAGCCATCGCGCCGAGGATCGCGACGTCGCTGCCGACGCGCAGCGGCAGGTACACGTCGGCCTTGCGCGCGATGGGAATCTTGCGCGGATCGGCGACGATCAGCTTCGCTCCGCGCCGCATCGCTTTTTTCAAGCGCGTCGCGGCGACCGGATGGGTCTCGGTCATGTTCGTGCCGATGCAGAAGATCACATCGGGCAGTTCCATGTCGCGCAGCGGATTGCTCATCGCGCCGCGTCCGAGTGTGGCGGCCAGACCGGCCACCGTCGGGCTGTGTCAGGCACGGCTGCAGTTGTCGACGTGGTTCGACATGAACCCCGCGCGGATGAATTTCTGCACCGAGTAGGCGGACTCGTGGGGCGCGCGGCCCGAGGCGATCGCGTAGATCGAATGGCGGCCGTGTTTTTCCTTCGCGGCGCGGAAACCTTCGGCGGCGCGGTCGAGGGCTTCGTCCCAGGACACGGCGACGAGCTTGCCGTCCTTGCGCACCAAGGGTTGGCGCAGGCGATCGGGGTGCTGCGACCACTCCCAGGAGAACTGGCCCTTGACGCACAAGGCACCCTCGTTCGCCGGCCCGTCCATCGCCGGTTGCACACCGACGATCTTGTCGCCCTTGGTCATGATGTCGACCGAGCAACCGACGCCGCAGTAAGGGCAGATCGAGCGCGTCTTCGCGATCGGGCCGGGCAGCTTGTCGTGCTGGATCGCGCGGCGATCGGCGAGAGCACCGGTCGGGCAGGTCTGCACGCACTGGCCGCAGAAGGTGCACGAGGAATCTTCCAGTTTTCCTGCGAACTCGGTCGTGATCTGCGTGTGGAAGCCGCGGTTCGCGATCGAGATCGCGTAGTCGCCCTCCTGCTCGGCGCACACGCGCACGCAGCGATAGCACGAGATGCACTGATCGTAGTCGCGCAGGATCATCGGGTTCGTGTCGTCGAGACGCGAATGTCCGGACTGCGCGCCCTCGAAGCGCTTGCCGTCGACGCCGTAGCGCAGCGCCAGGGTGCCGAGCTCCTGCGACGCGAGCCCGCGCAGCGGATCGATGTGCACGCCCTTGGGATTCTCCGACGCGACCATCTCGAGCAGCGTCTTGCGGTGCTTCTCGATTGCCACGGTCTTCGTGCGCACGACCATGCCGGGTTCGGCGCGCGTGGTGCACGAGGCGACGGGGTTGCGCTGGCCCTCGACCTCGACCACGCACAGTCGGCAGGCGCCGAATGCGTCGAGGCGGTCGTCGAAGCACAGGGTCGGGACGGATCGCCCGGCGCGGCGCGCGACCTGGTAAACCGATTCGCCGGCGGTGAACGCGACGCTCTCGCCGTCGATCGACAGCGAAAGCACCGTGGTCGCTGCGCGTTTCGCGCTGATCGCGACTGCGTCCTTCGGCGTCATCGTTTCGCTCCTTCCAGGCGGCTTCGCACCAGGTCCGGGAAATAGCGTAGCAGGCTCTCGGTGATCGCGGGTGCCGCCGTGCCCAGGCCGCAGGCGCTGGTCGCCATCATCGTCTGACCGATGTCGTGGACTTCATCCTGCCAGGCGGCGAGGTCGCGCGGGCCGGCCTCGAGCGAGAGGCGCTCGACCAGGCGCTGGGTCCCGATGCGGCAGGGAAAGCACTTGCCGCAGGACTCGTGGGCGAAGAAGGCCATCGCCTGGCGCGCGACCTCGACCATGTCGCGCGAATCGTCGAAGACCATCACGCCGCCGGCGCCGAGGAAACTCTTCTTCGAGCGCAGGCAGGGCTCGTCGAGGGTCACCTCGAGGTCGTCGCCGGCGAGGAATCCGCCGGACAAGCCGGCCATGGTCACAGCCTGGAAAGTCCTGTCCGGTCGCGGGCCGCCGGCCCAGTCGAAGAGCAGTGTCTGCAGCGGAAAGCCGAGCGGGACTTCGTAATTGCCGGGGCGCTGCACGTCGCCGGAAAGGCTGATGATCTTCGTGCCCTTGTGGCCGTTGCGGCCGAGGCCCGCGTACCACTCGGGCCCGCGCGCGACGATCGGCGGGACGGAGACCAGCGTCTCGACGTTGTTGACCGCCGTCGGCTTGTCCTCGAATCCGTGGGTCACGGGATAGGGCGGTCGATTGCGCGGGAAGGGATGCTTGCCTTCGAGAGAATTGAGAAGCGAGGTTTCTTCGCCGCAGATGTATGCGCCTGCGCCGCGGCGCACGTAGAGCTCGAAGGAGAAGGAACTGCCCAGGACTTTCGGGCCCGAGAGGTTCGCGGCGCGTGCTTCGCGCAGCGCGCGCTCGAGGATCACCTGCGTATCGGGATATTCGTAGCGCAGGTAGATGAACCCACGCTCGGCGCCCGTCGCGAATCCGGCGAGCAGCATGCCTTCGATCAGCGCGTGGGGATCGTGGTCCATCAAGGCGCGGTCCTTGAAGCAACCGGGCTCGCCCTCGTCGGCGTTGCACACGATCGTTTTCGGATTGCCCTCGGCCGCGGCGACCGCTCTCCATTTGCGCGCCGTCGGGAAGCCCGCGCCGCCGCGGCCCGCGAGTCCGCTGCGATCGACGATGTCGAGCAACTTCGTGGGGTCGAGCTCGCGCAGCGTGCGCTCCAGCGCGGCATAGCCGCCGCTCTTGCGATACCCCGCGAGGGTCGCGCGGCCCTTCTCGCGGATGTGAGCGAAGCAACACTCCTCGAGGCCGCCGGGGTTGGGGGGCGGGAGCGGCGAGGGGCGCAGCACCAGGTCGCGCGCGCGCGTGCCGACCAGCAGCTCGTCCCCGCGCAGCACCGGGATCGGCTCGTCGCAGCGGCCCGCGCAGGGCATGGACGCGGCCCCGAGCTGCCCCATCAAGCGCTCGCAGCCGTGGAGCTTGCAGATCGGTCCGTCGCAGACCCGCGGCAGGAGCTTGCCCCCCGGGACCCGCGAGAAGTGGTGGTAGAAGGTGACCGTGCCGAACAGGTCGGCGATCGGGATGCGCAGGGCCTCGGCGACCTGGCGGATCACCGACTCCGAGAGGTAGTTGTCCCGGTCGTGGAAGGCGTGGAGCAGGCCCAGCAGGGGCGCCGGCTCGTGCCGCCAGCGCTCGATCAGTTGGGCATCGGAGGGTGATTGCATGCCAGTCCTGCGTGCAGTGTGTTGCGGATGAGCTCCAGATGCCAGCGCGGCGCTGTCTGGGGGCCTGGGCGGCGTGTTTTTGCCGAGGTCGCCGGCCCCGTCGACGGACCTTCGGAATCCATGCAGATCGAGCGCCTCGAGTGCCGATGCTGGACTCTCAATTTCCCGACCCTCGGCCTCCCCCGACCACCTCATCCCAGGCTCCATGAAAGCGCCGTCCGCCCTGCTCGCGAGACAGCCCATTTTCGATCGCAGCCTCAAGGTCGCTGGCTACGAGATCCTCTTCCGCGCGGATTCCGGTTGGCTGACGCAGATGGCCTCGCCCGACAATCTGACGGCGGAAGTCGGGATTCATGCCCTGCTCGATCTCGGGCTCGATCGCATCGTCGGCAACCGCCCGGTCTGGATCAACATCCCGCGCAACGTGCTGGTCAGCGGGATTTTCGAGTTCTTTCCGCCGGAGCGCGTGGTGCTCGAGCTGCTCGAGACGATCGAAGCCGACGAAGAAGTCCTGGCCGCGGTGCGCCATGCGCGCTCGCTCGGCTTCAAGATCGCGCTCGACGACTTCGTGCTCAACAGCAACACCCAGGATCTGGTGCCGCTTGCGGACTACGTCAAGCTCGACGTGCTCGCCTTCGACGAAGCCGGACTACGCAGCGCGGCGGCGAAGCTCGCGCGACCCGGTCTGCGCCTGCTCGCGGAGAAGGTCGAGACCCATGCGTGCTTCCAGCTCGCCACCGATCTGGGCTGCACGCTGTTCCAGGGCTACTTCTTCGCGCGGCCGCAATTGGTCGAGTGCAGACGAGTCCACAACAATCGATTGGCCCTGCTGCGCGTGGTCGCCGAGCTGCAGGACGAGAAATCGTCGATCGAGCGCATCGAGGAATTGATCCGCTCGGACGTCGGGCTGTCCTATCGATTGATGCGCTACGTCAATTCCGCGGGCATCGGGACCCTGGCGCCGATCGAGTCGCTGCGCCATGCGATCATGACCCTGGGGATGGAGCGGGTGCGCGCCTGCGTGCTCGTGCTGATGCTGACGGCTTACGACGACAAGCCCGACGAGCTGGTGACCACCTCGCTGGTGCGCGCTCGCTACTGCCAGCTCCTGTGCGAGTTCCACGGCCTGGACGGGAAGCGCGGGTTCCTGGTCGGGTTGCTGTCGGCGATCGACGCCTTCCTCGACCGCACGATCGAGTCGATCGTGCGCGAGATGGGCCTGGCGGAGGATCTCGCGGTCGCGCTGATCTCGCACGAAGGCGAGCTAGGCCTGGTCCTGGAAGCCGCGATCGCCTGCGAGCGCGCGGACTGGGAAGGCCTGGCCAAATCGCACTACGGGAACGCGCCGGAGGACACGTATCTTGCAGCCTTGAGCTGGTCGGCGCAGATGCAGTCGTCGCTGGCCGGTCCCTGAGCGTATCTTGGCGCGCCGCGGCGCTCCTCGCTTCGAGGACGCGCGCGAAACACCGGATGGGCGCCCTCCATGACGATCCTTGGCTGCTGCATTGCCGCGATTCTCACCCTTGGCGGAGAGGCGAACGCCGACCTGCGCGATGAAGCCATCGCGCGCGTTTCCACGCTCGAGCCGCAGCTCATCGCGCTGCACAAGCGCATCTGGGAGTTCGCCGAAGTAGGTCTGAAGGAAGAGCGCTCGAGCTTCGCGATCCAGGAATTCCTGCGCGCGCAAGGCTTCGAAATCCAATCGGGCGTCGCCGGCATGCCGACCGCCTTCGTCGCGTCGTGGGGCTCGGGCAAGCCGGTGATCGGCATCCTGGCCGAGTTCGATGCTCTGCCGGGAACGAGCCAGGCCGCCGAGCCCGAGCGCAAGGCGCGCGAGGGTGTCGATGCCGGTCATGCCTGCGGCCACAGCGTCTTCGGCGCCGCCTCCGCGGGCGCGGCGGCAGCGGCGAAGTCCGTGCTCGAAGCGCGCAAGCTGCCGGGCACGATCCGTCTGTACGGCACGCCCGCGGAGGAGACCGCGATCGGCAAGCAGTACATGCTGCTCGCCGGGCTCTTCGACGACGCGGACATCGTGCTCTCGTGGCACGTGCGCGATCTGACATTTTCCGATTACGCCTACACCAAGGCCGTGGTCTCGGCGAAATTCCGCTTCCACGGCCTCGCTGCCCACGCGTCGCGCGATCCCGATCAGGGCCGCAGCGCCCTCGACGCGGTCGAATTGATGGACGTCGGCGCGAATTATCTGCGCGAGCACGTCAAGGAAGACGCGCGCATCCATTACGTGATCACCAACGGCGGCGGCCAGCCGAACGTCGTGCCGCCGGAAGCGGAGGTCTGGTATTACCTGCGCGCGAACAAACACACCGACGTCGAGCGCTACTTCGCGCGGCTCTTGAAGATCGCCGAGGGCGCGGCCTTGATGACCGAGACGACGTTCGACGTGCGCATCGATTCGGATGCCCACGAGGTCCTGCCGAATCGCGCCCTGTCGGTGCTGCTCGATCGAAATCTGCGCTACGTCGGACCGCCGAAGTTCAACGAGGGCGAGATGTCGTTCGCGCGCAAGACGCAGGAGGCCTTGGAGCGACGGCCGGAAATTGCCCTGTCCGCGGTGATCGAGCCCTTGCTCGATCAACCGGAGCAGGGCACGGCCTCGACCGACATCGGCGATGTTTCTTGGAAGGTCCCCGTCGGCTCGATTGCAGTCTGCGCCACCGCACGCGGAACGCCCGCGCATTCCTGGCAATGGGTTGCGTGCACGGGGACGACGATCGGCGAGAAGGGCCTGTCGGTGGCGGCGAAAACGCTTGCGGCTTCGGCGATCGAGCTGTTCACGACTCCCGCGGAACTCGAGGCCGCGCGCAAGGATTTCCACGCCGTGCGAGATCCGCTCGAGTTCGTGACCTTCGTCCCGCCGGGCCAGAAGGCGCCGACAGCGATCAGGTGAATCGCCGCGCGCCGCTCAGCAGTTCATGTACTTCCAGTTGCGCGGCTTGTTCTCGGCGAGCCACTCGACGGCCTGCTCGATGCGGCGATCGCGCGTGGCTTCGGCCTTGGCTTCCGCGATCCACTCGAGGTACTCGCGCTGCTGACTCGGGCTGAAGGCTTCGAAGTTCGCCAGCGCCTTTTTCTTTTTCGCCAGCGCGGCCTTGAACCTGGGGTGCATCTCGGGAGCCGGCTTGCGCTTGTGCTTGGGCTTCTTGACTTTGATGCCTTCGTCGTTGAGCTGCATCGCTTTCTTCACGGAGCGCAGGAATTCAGCCTTCGGCGGCAGGTCGGACAATTCTTTCAGGCAACCGAAGCTGCCCATCGCTTCCTTCGCTTTCGGATCGTCGCCGACGACCAGCGTGTGCTTCCAGAATCCGAAAGCGCAGTGCTGCTTGAACGCGGCCATGCCGGCGAACATGCCCTTGTATTCGAACGAGGGGTGCGACCACTTCAAGGTCTCCTCGACCTCGGGGCAGCCCTCGTGGACGAGCGCGCGAAGCTTCGTGAGGATCGGCTTGGCGAAGTCGGCGGATTTGGCGATGTAGGCGTCGATGCGCGGGTCGCGGGTGCCCATGGGGATCGTGTTTTTCGAGGCTGGACTGGAGGGATGCGATTGCCGATCAGCCTACTTCCGACTCCGTGAGAGCGCGAGCGGCGCCGAGCCGGGTTGCGAGCATCACTTCGCAGTAGACTCTTCCGCGTGATCCCCGGCGCGCGCAATCCCGCGATCGGCGCCGCGCTCTCGAGTCTGTGCCTGGGGCTTCCGCTCTTCGCGCAGCGCTCGAGCCTGCGCAACTTCGACGTCGCCGACGGCCTGCCGGCGTCTCGCGTCAGCGCAATCGCCGACGACGGCGCGGGCTTCCTGTGGATCACGACAGTCGAAGGCCTCGGCCGCTTCGACGGAACGCGTTTCGACGTGTTCGGAGCGAAGGAAGGACTGCCGCGCTCCATGCCCAACGAGGTGCGCGAGGACGGGCATGGACGTCTGTGGGTCGCGCTCAACGGCGACGGGATCGCGCGGCTCACCGATGGCGAGAAGTCGATGTTCGAGAGCTTCCCCATCGGTCCGTCGCGCGCCGAGAACACGGTCAACGCGGTGTACTTCGACGCGGACGATCATTTGTGGCTCGGCACCGAGGCAGGAATCGCGAAGGCGACGGAGCGACCGGATGGCGGGCTCGATTTCGAGCTGCTGCCGGAGTCGGTCACCTGCCTGAAGCCGCAGGCGGCTTGCAGCAGCGAGGACGGCGCGATCTGGTTCGTCGGGAGTCAGGGCCTTGCCCGCGTGGTGGCGGGAAAAGTCGAGACACGTCCCCTCGCGGAGGCTTCGCTCTATCCGGAATACCTGTGCATCGCGGCGTGCTCGAGCGACGAGCTTCTGATCGGCGACGATCGAAGCCTGTGGAGCTACGCGATCTCCACGGCGACCTGGACGCGCCTGCCGCTCGAGCTCGCGACCAACCAGGGCGTGCGCTGCCTGCTCAGCGATTCGCGCAAGGACATCTGGGTCGGCACGACCAACGGATTGATCCGGCTGCGCGGCACAGAGCAATTGCTCTACACGACCGACGAAGGCCTGCCGGACAACTCGATCCGCTGCGCCTTCGAGGATCGCGCGGGACGTCTGTGGTTCGGGACCTGGCTGGGCGGCGTGGTCCAGCTCGGCCGCGGCGACATGGTTTCCTGGACGCGCTCGAAGGCCATGCCCAATCCCGAAGTCACCGCGATCGAGATCGCCGGCGACGGCAGGGTGCTCGCGAGCACGATCAACGACGGAGTCTTCGAGCTCGATTCGCGCGGCGTGCAGCGCCTGGGGAGCGAGCTCTCGCCGACGTTCGACCGCATCTGGGGACGTTTCTTCGAGATCCCGGGAACGGGCTGGGTGGTGGGAACCGATCAAGCCGTCTACGTCTGCCGCGGAGCGCGGCTCGACCTCGCCGCGGCGCGCAGACTGGGGCCGGAGGAAGGCTGCGCGGACATCCGTCCGATGGCGCTGGTCGCGGGCTGCGCGCCGGGCGAGGTGATCGCCACCGAGAACACCGGACGCGTGGTCCGCGGCCAGGTCGAGCCCGACGGTTCCGCGCGTTTCGCGGAGGTGCTGCGTGTCGAGCGCGGTCCGAGATCGGGCTCGAGTGTCAGCGACGCGATGCGCAGACCTGCCTGCGCGCCCGATGGACGCATGTGGATCGCAGGCCGCTACGCCTTCGCGCGGCAGAAGGGCGACGAGTTCGAGTTCTTCGAGCCGACCGAGGGTCTTCCGTCGACCGAGGTCCGCGATGTGCACTTCGATCGAAGCGGCAGGCTGTGGGTTGCCCTGCGCCACGACGGCCTGTCGCGCTGCGACGATCCGAGCGCGGAGGTGCCGCGCTGGACTCGCATCGGCGGACTCGAGGTCGAGGGCTGCTTCGCTCTCGCGGAGAACAGCGCGGGGCACATGTTCGCAGGAACCTCGAACGGCGTGTTCGAGATCGATCCTTCCGGCGCCCTGCTGCGCCATTTCACGCGCGCGGGCGGCCTGGTCAGCGACACGGTCAACGCCCTCGCGATCGACGCCCAGGATCGCGTGTGGGTCGCGACTCCCGCGGGCGTGACGCGCCTCGATCCTCGCGCGAAGTTCGAGCCGACACCCGTGCCCGCGACCTGGCTGTCGCACGTCGAAGTCGACGGCGAATCGATTCCCATCCCGCGCCGAGCGGCGCGCAGGCTTGGGCCGCTCGAGCTCGGGCCTGGACTCGACACCCTGCTCGTCGATTTCCGCGCGCCGGGTTTCGCGACCGACGAGCCGCTGCGCTTCCAGCTCCAGCTCGCGGGCATGGACGCGGACTGGTCGAAGCCCCAGACCGATCCCCAGGTGCGCTTTGCGCGCCTCGCGCCGGGCGACTACAAGCTCTTGGTTCGGGCGGTGCTCGGCTCGTCGCGCAGCGCCGGGGAGCCGGCGAGCCTCGAGTTCAGGATCCCGCCGCCCTTGTGGCGCCGGCCCTGGTTCGTGGCCTGCGGCGTGGTCCTGCTCGGCTGCACGCTCTTCGCCCTGCACCGCGTCAAGCTGCGCCAGGCCCTGGCCCTCGAGCGCGTCCGCTCGCAGATCGCCCTCGACCTGCACGACGAGCTCGGCGCGGACCTCACCCAGGTGGCGATCCTGGCCGAGCTCGCGCGCCGCGACGCTCCCGTGTCGAGCGGCGAGGCCCTCGAAAAAGTCGCCGGCCTGGCGCGCGAGATGCGCGAGTCCCTCGCCGACATCGTCTGGTCCGTCGACCCGCGCCGCGACCGGGTCGGCGACCTGGTCGCGCGCCTGCGCCAGGTCGGCAACCAGATGGTCGAGGCGGGCGGTATCGAGTTCTCCTTGACGGTCGATTCCGATCGGCCGATCGAGTCCCTGCCGATCGCTCCCAGCGAGCGGCGCGGCCTGTTCCTGATCGCCAAGGAGTCCATGCACAACGCCGTCAAGCACGCCCAGGCGAGCCGCATCGACGTCGAGCTGCGCGTCCACGGCTCGGACCTGTCGATCGCGGTCCGCGACGACGGGCGAGGCTTCGATCCAGAAGCAGTCCACACGGGTCACGGCCTGCGCAGCCTGCGATCGCGGGCCGCCTCGCTCGGCGCCAGGCTCGGCCTGCGATCGGGATCCGGCCGCGGAACCCAGGTCGACCTGGCCCTGCACCTGCGCGGCGGCCCCGCATGAGCGTGCGGTGACGCGCCCCTCCGGCCGGGCAATAGAGTGACTCACCGATGGAACGCCAAGCCCAGCCGATTCAGGTCGCCATCGTGGAGGACCGCGACGAGACGCGCGAAGGGCTTGCGACCCTGATCGACACCTCGCCGGGCTTTTCGACCGTCGGGCGCTTCGCGTCGATGGAGGACGCATTGTCGAAGCTCCAGCACAACGCGCCCGACGTGCTCTTGACCGACATCGGTCTGCCCGGGATTTCCGGGATCGAAGGCGTGCGCCGTTTCCTCGAGCGCTTCCCCAAGCTGCAGATCCTGATGCTGACGGTGTACGGCGACGACGAGCACGTCTTCGAGGCGATCTGCGCCGGGGCTTCGGGGTACCTCTTGAAGGACACGCCGCCCGAACGACTGATCGCTTCGCTGGGAGAGCTGGTCGGCGGCGGCGCGCCGATGAGCCCGGAGATCGCGCGCAAGGTGGTCACGATGTTCACGCGCTTCGTGCCGCGCGGTGACGCGAAGTCGGCCTTGACCCCGCGCGAGCACGAGCTCCTGGTGCTGCTCGCGAATGGACACAGCTATAAAACGGCCGCGAAGGAGCTCGGGCTCGCGATCGACACGGTGCGTTTCCACATCCGCAGCATCTACGAGAAACTCCACGTCCACTCGAAATCCGAGGCCGTGGCGATCGCCCTGCGGCGCGGAATCCTGCGCTGAAGTCCCAATCGGGTTCTGAAACGCTCGGTTGAAGGGCTCGGGGGGCCCGCCTACGGAGAAACAGGTCGCGGCCGTTTTCAAGAGCACCCGTTCCGGATGCTCGGCGCGGCTCCGATCGAGGAGACCCCCATGAAATTCCAATCCGCCCTGCTGTTCACCGCACCCTGCTTGCTCCTGGCGCTCCTGCCCTCGCTCGCCGTGAGCCAGGACCCGCAACCGAAGCCCGAGCAGAAGCCGGTGCAGACTCCGCCCCTGCCCTTGCCCGGCAAGATCACGGGCAAGACGATGATCGCCTTCAATGAATTGAAGTGGACACCGATCGCCAACCTCGAGGGCGCTCAGCAGGCGCCGCTGTGGGGTGAGACGGACAAGGGTGCGCACCGCGTCATGTACATGTGGCCCGCCGGAACGAAGATGGAGGAGCACTCCCACACCAACGGCGATCGCGGCGTGGTCGTCATGGGCACGCTGACCCTGGTGGTCGAGGGAGCCGAGAAGCGCTTGCCCCAGGGGTCGTTCTTCTCCCTCGCCGGTGGCACGAAGCACACGATGGCGAACGACGCCAGCGAGCCCTGCTTCTTCTACGTCGAGCGCGAAGGCGCTTACGACGTCGTGCCGGTGAAGTAAGGTAGGCGTGGATCCATCCCGCTGGTGAACCCGTTGCTCGGAATAGACCGGCCGCGATCGCCCTCTTGCTCGCCGGCGGCGGATCGCGTGCTGGTCGGACCTGACTTGGACGTGCCGTCCTTGCGCCGTTTGCTCTGTGCTCCGGCCCAACGCGGGGGTCAACGCGGAGGAGCGTGATCTACTTTTGAGTGAAGGTGTAGAGATTCACTCCGCGCGTGGGCGTGGAGCCCGGTGGACGCCGAAGGGGGTTCGGCTGCCACATCGCATACTAGCCAAGAAGTACGTTCGTTGGATTTGCAGCCGTCCTGATCGAGTTGGCGACGCGAAACGGCAGATAATTGGCAAGTTCCCCAACCGTGGTAATGCCAATTCTGTTGAAAAGCCCTGCCTCGGCTGCACTCATGGCTTGCAGCGCTGTGATGGGCGCCGCCAATAACTCATCCCAGCTAAGCGGTTGATAGGGGGTCGTCACCATCCCATTTTTTGCAATGGGAACACCTTGCAGTAGACCATCCCACATCGCTTGCTGCGCGGGTGGGAAGTTTATGTAATTGGCACGAACAAATTCGGTCAGTTCAATGACCATCTTGGGAAGACCATATCCAGGATTCGGAAACATGTCTTTCCATACGAGCTTACCCGCCAAACCCTCTGGACTAGCATCGAGGACAGCGCGGGCAGAATAGACTGCACCAAGTAATGCGGCGAGGGGATCCAATCCTCTCCTGTCTAAGAACTTGAACCCCGTCTCAATAGGAGCTCCGGCGGTTTCCGGCTGGAGCCCTAGTATTTGTACGGAGCAGATGAAATACTCAACGCCGGAAACCGGGTCTTTTTGCGGCTCAGGGTTGCCGATGATCAGATCAACAGTGGTTGTTGCCCCTGAATCGTCCGTCCTGGTCAATTCGCGAAACGTGAACACTTCTTTGATTGTTGTGTGTGCCATAGTTATGCAGCGACCAATACGAGAGCTCCCCCAGCCCCTGCGGTGACAATCATCGCAATGCCTGCCACGACAACGATGGCCCCAATGACAAGGCCCGGATGATCTGCGAGATACTGAAGGCATGCCCCGCCAAGATCCAAGATAAGCACACAGGCGCTCTCAATCCCATGAAGGGCCACGCAGGCCATGTATTCGACTTGGCAGGCGCCATTACAGACAAAGTGTCCCGAGGACTTGGCACTTCCACCCCAAAAGGGGGTTCCTCCGAATAGGCCTCCCTACAGCAGTCAATAAGTTCTTGGCCGCAATCTACAGTCATGGTGAGCCCCTTTGTTGTGAAGGCGCGACATCTTCCTCCGAGGTTAGGAGGAATGCCATGGCACGCAAGGCCCATTCTGTGATTGCGGGCCTTCCAGCTATCGCCGTGAGTCTGCCTGATCGACCCACTCAGGCCTCGGCGAAGCTTGCTTCGGGAAAACTCGTTGGGCGCAAGTGCGCGCCAAAAGGTCCACCCGAGCCAGACATCGCCGAAGCCCACGTCGCGCTCGATTCGAAGCTTGCCGACAGCCGTTCACCCCGCAGCTTCAGGAAGTTCCCCCAGCCCTCTCCTCCACCGGCTCGGCCAGCACCGCCTTCGCCATCCGCGTGACCCAGATGACGAAGACCAGCGTGGTCGCGAAGCCACCGACGAGCAGCACCCATTCCAACAGGGAAGTGTCGCCGCCGAGCGGACTGCGCACGCCCGCGGCCTTGCCGAGCACCGAGCCGATGTAGGCGTAGACGATGCGGTAAGGGATCATCCCGATCAGGGAGCCCAGGGCGAAGTCGCGGAAGCTGACGCGCGTCACGCCGAAGGCGTAGTTGAGGACATTGAACGGAATTCCCGGCGAGAGGCGCGACGCGACCACCACTTTGAAACCCGAGCGGGCGACGGCGGCGTCGAGGGCTTCGACGCGTTTCTCACCCTTGAGCCACTTCTCCAGTCGCTTGCGCCCCACCGTGCGCGCGATCAAGAAGGCGGCCATGGCGCCGAGGGTCGAGCCGGCCAGGGCCGCGATGCTGCCGACCACCACGCCGAAGAGGGCTCCGGCCGTGATGTTGAGGATCAGCCCGGGAACGAGGGCGATGCTCGCGACGATGAACACGCCGACAAGGGCGATCGGGCCCCAGGCGCCGAGGCCTTCGAGCCATTCGATCACGCCCTCCACGGGCACGAGCTGTCCGAGGATGGCGAGGGCGATCAAGCAGACCGCGACGAAGCCCAGGGCGGCGATCTGATTCGAGGCGAGCCTGGTCATTGCTGGAGACGCGTCCTGGAGTGCAGCGCGACCAGCGCGATGGCCGTGACACCGCCCACCAGGTTGCAGAGCAGATCCTTCTGCGTGTCCAGCTCGTCCGCGCTGGCCATCTTGTACATGCCCATCTTCGGCCCGAGCGCCAGGGTGCTGGCGACTTCCATGATCTCGTGGATCGCCCCGAGTCCGAGCAGGAACATCACCGCGCCGATCCGCAATTGCCAACCCTCGAGGCGCACACCGAGACGGAAGGCGCGCTCGAGCATCAGTCCGCCGCTCAGACCGAAATAGAAGTGGACGTAGGTGTCGAAGGCCAGGCCGCCGAATTCCCTCGTGTAGTAGCCCAGGGCTCCGAGGTCGTGCAGCACCAGCGCCACCGCGAACATGGCGAAGTGCAGGGGATGCAAGTGCAGCGGCTTGCGCGCCAGGCCGACGCCCCAGAGCATCGGGATGAGGAACAGGAAGGAGTAGTGGTAATTGCCGTTGTCCGGCCGCGCCACGTACGCGAGCAGGAGCATGGGGATGCTCCCGAGGATGGCGATGATCGTGTACGCGCTCATGCAGCAGCGACGGGAAGCCGTGCGAGAAGCACGCCACCGGTCGGCCGACTCTTCGGCCCACTGGTGAGACTTCACAAGCGAGCGCGGACGCAGCTACCTACTTCGCCCGGCCCTTCTCAGATTTCGCGCGCCGCGACCCGTACACTGGTCCTCGATGCGGACTTCGATCGCTGCGGGTCTGCTCGCGTTGCTTGCCGCGCCGCTCGCGACGAGTGCGCCGGATCGAAAGGCCTTCGACGACGCGCTGCTGCACTACACGACCCGCGGGTTCTCGGGCTCGGTCCTGATCGCGAGGAAGGGCGAAGTGTTGATCAGCGGCGGATATGGCTTCGCCGATTTCGCGGCGAATCGACCCAACGACGCGAACACACTGTTCGAGATTGCTTCGATCACGAAATCCTTCACGGCGACGGCGGTGGTCAAGCTCGCGCAGCAGGGAGCCCTGGGGCTAGACGATTCGATCGCGGATCGCTTGCCGGGCGTGCCCGCGCATTCGCGCAAGATCACGCTGCGGCACCTGCTCTCCCACACCTCGGGCATCCCGCGCAGCCAGGGTGCTGGCCGCGGCGAGGATCTGCAGCAGGCGGTTATCGCTTACCTCGGCGCGGGGCCGACCAGCACGCCCGGCTCGAAGTACGAGTACTGGAACGGCGGATACGCCCTGCTCGCTGGCGTGATCGAGCGCGCGAGCGGAGGTTCGTACACCGCCTACCTCGAGCGCGAGCTCTTCGCTCCGGCCGGGATGAACGACACGGGCTTCACCGGCGACGCGGACCTCGGCACGGATCGCGACGCGGTAGGGTCGGCCTATCAGGGAGAGGACAGGCGCGCGCTCGAGCACCCCTACTCTTCCTATGGATACCAGTACCGCGGCATGGGCGGCATCGTCACCAGTGTCGCCGACCTGCTCAAGTGGGACCGCGTCCTCGCAGACGGTCAGCTGCTCGACGCAGACCATAGGAAGGAGCTCTTCGAGCCGATCCAGGACGGCTACGCACTCGGTTGGAGGATCGCACGCGCGGTCAACGGCACTCCGAGCCAGTCGCACGCCGGCAGCGTGCGCGGGTTCGTGTCGGAATTCCGCCGTTACCCGGCGGAAGGCTGCTGCATCGCCCTCCTGTGCAACCGCGGCGACCAGAACCTGGGTGAGATCGCGGACAATCTGGAGAGCCTGCTGTTCCATCGACCGCTCCCGATCCCGCTCCCGAAGAACGAGATCCTGACTTCCGAGCAGTCGGCGGCTTGCGCGGGGACGTTCCAGAGCAGCGCGGGCAGCGTCGTCATCCGCGCCGCTCCGGGCGTCTTGGTCGCGGGGATCGAAGGCCAGAAACTCCTCGATCAACTCGGTGTGAGCGAGAAGCTCGCCTGGAAAGCGGACGCCGTGGAGTTGAGCAGCAGAGCCGTCGAGATCGTCCAGGCCATCGCGAAGGACGATCCCGAGCCGCTGCGCAAGCACATGACGAAGCGCATCGCGGCAGGCCTGCCCGAAACCACGATCCGCTCGACCTGGCCTGAGCAGCTCGCGGCGCACGGCGCCTTCAAGAGCGTGGCCGCGGTCGGCAGCCTGGCGCGCAGGGGTCGGCTCGAAGTGCTGCTCTCCCTCGAGCACGAGAGAGGGCCGGCGCACGTCCTCATCGCCTTCAGCGCCGAGGGTCTCGAGCTGCTCCAGTGGAAGGGACCGGAATTCCTGAGCGTCGCGCGGCTCGAGCCCCAGGGCAGGAACAATTTTCTGCTGCCCGTCGGCCCGACGCCTTGCAAGCTCGACTTCGAGTTCCAGAAGGGCTCGGCCGTGACGCTGCGCCTGGCTGGCCTGAAGTTCTCGAGGGAGTAAGAGCTTTCCCGCTCGACCGGAACAAAGATTGCGCCTCCCCGCGGCGTTGAAGCGGGAACACCGAATGGCCAGGAGCACGATCATGATCACGAGCATTTTTTTCTGCGCGGCATGCACGGCCGCGGCACCCTCCGTTCCCCAGACTCCGCCCGGCGCGACCGCGGCCGCGCCGAACGATCGACCGGCGCTGACCATCTACAACCAGGACTTCGCCGTGGTCCGCGAAGTCATCCCGCTCGCGCTGAAGCAGGGCGTCAACTCCTTGAGCTACGCCGGCATGACGGCCCATCTCGAGCCGGATTCGGTGATCCTGCGCGATCCGACCGGAACTCACCGCCTGCAGATCCTCGAGCAGAATTACCGCAACGATCCGATCACCCAGCAGCGGCTGCTCGACCTCTACGAGGGCCAGACGATCGACTTCACGCGCGAGCGGCCGGACCTCACCGTGGTGCGCATCAAGGGCCGCATCGTGCGCAGCGGCTATCTCCCGCCCGCCTTCGACATCTACGGCAATCCGCAGTACCAGCCCGACGGTCAACCGGTGATCGAAGTCGACGGATCGCTGCAATTCCAGTTGCCGGGCATCCCGGTCTTCCCCTCGCTCAAGGACGACACGATCCTGAAGCCGCGCCTGGACTGGCTGATCGAGACCGATGCGCCGGCGACGATGCCCGTCGAGCTCGCCTACGTGACCGGCGGCATGAGCTGGCACGCCGACTACAACATCGTCTCGCCGGAGAAGGGCGACCTGCTCGACATCGTCGGCTGGATCACGATCGCCAACAAGAGTGGCAAGACCTTCGATGATGCGCGCATCAAGCTGCTCGCCGGCGACGTCAACAAGATCCTGCCGCTGACCGTCCGCGCGGAATCCTTCTCGCGCCTCGCCGCCATGAAGTCGAACGAGATGGACGCGGTGGTCACCGAGAAGAGCTTCGACGAGTACCACCTCTATACGCTGGCGCGCACCTCGACGCTGCGCGACGCGGAAACCAAGCAGGTCGAGTTCGTGCGCGCGGCGAAGGTGCCTTCGCAGCGGCTCTACGTGTACGACGGCGCCGCGATCGATCCCAACCAATGGAACGGGTACGATCCCGTAGGCCTGCGCACCGAGCCCAACTACGGCACGCAGATGAACAAGAAGGTCTGGGTGATGCGCGAGTTCAAGAACTCGGCGGCTCAGGGACTGGGGATCCCGTTGCCGAAGGGGCGCGTGCGCTTCTACCGCCAGGGCGACGACCAGCAATTGGAGTTCACCGGCGAGAACACGATCGACCACACGCCGAAGGACGAGCTGCTGCGCATCTATACCGGCAATGCCTTCGACCTGGTCGGCGAGCGCACACGCACGGATTTCAAGGTCGACACGAACGCGCAGTGGGTCGACGAGTCCTTCGAGATCAAGCTCCGCAACCACAAGCAGGAAGAAGTCGAGTTCCGCGTGGTCGAGAACCTCTACCGCTGGGTGAACTGGGAAATCCGCGACTGCGAGACGTCCTTCACGAAGACCAGCAGCCAGAAGATCGAGTTCCGCGTCAAGGTCCCGGCGGACGGCGAGGCGACCGTGAAATACCTCGTGCACTACTCCTGGTAGCCGCGCAGCAGCGCCGCCGCGACGTGAGCAGGTTGAGCGCGGGCGAAGTCGAGGCCGCGCTCGCGTACCAGCCTCCAGGGTCCACAGGTCATGTCGAAGTAGTGAGGCAGGGCGAGGTTGCCGTGCACGGCGACCATGCGCCGGCCGACACCGACGAAGTAGGCCTCGGGCAGATTCGCCGCCAGGCCCAGCTCGACTTCGCGCGCGACTCGGTCCTCGGTGGCGACCATTCCGATGCCCATGCGGCCGATGGCCTCGATCAAGGCGTCGCGGACCGCCGGGGGCTCCGACTCGACGTCGTGCACGCGGGCGGCGATCTCGCGCGAATGGGTGGCGCGCAGGAACAGGCCCAGGCCGAGATAAAAGCCGCGCGGATCCGCGATTCCCGCGCCGGCGATCTCGCGCTGGATTTCTTCGAGGGTCTTCGAGGCGTCGGTGTACAGGCCGCCCGCGATGCCCTCGTGCAGGAATGCCTGGTCACCAGGCGGCTCGTGGAAGCGCAGGAACACGCGCAGCTTGTCCGCGCTGCTGCCCGCGATGTGCGGCGAGATCGCGCGAAGATATACGGGGTACAGATAGCCCCGGGTGCTGGCGAGGCGTTTCAAGTTCACGGCCGGCAAGCTCGCGAGCGGAGTCGCCGTCTGCACGGAGACCGCGTCGCGCACCATGCGCCCGAGATCGACGAGGCCGCAGAGCGCGAGGATCGCGACGAGCCCACCGGCGAGTCGCTGCTTCCAGCGGACGGACGACGTCCACGCCGCGATCGCGCCCAGCGCCGTGAACAAAGCCGCGAGCCAGCACAGCGGCATCAGTCGATTGAGCACGAAGTAGTGGTAGACGCGGCCCACGGTGAAACCGCTGGCGAGGTAGGCGGCGAGGAACAGGCCGATGTGGGCGAGGACGATCCACGCTCCGATGCGCAGGCTGCGCGGGCAGGAAGCCTGGAGCGCCAGGAACCCGAGCATCGGCGACGCGCAAAGGGCGACCAACCCGATCCAATCCAGAACGCTGCGCTGGGTGAAGATCGAGGCGAAGAACTCGCGCAGCACGTCGAGCTTCGCGGCCCCGACCTCGACGCCGACGTTCGCGCCGTGGATGTCGAAAACGTCGCTGCCCACCTGCGCGGCCATCCAGCACAGCGGCGAGACGCCGATCGCGAAACCGAGGGCGCCGAGCCAGGTCGCCTTGCGCAGCAGCTCGCCGCGCAGGCAGGTCGCGAGGGCGACAGCGCAGACCGCAAGGGTCAGCGCGAGCTGGTAGGAGAAGTACAGGCCAAAGCCCGCGACCAGCCCGAGTCGCAGCCACGTCCAGGGCCGCTGATCGCGCAGGGCGATGATCTGCGTCGCGGCGTCGAGCACCAGCGCGAGGAACAGCAGCGATTGGAAATGACTGCCGAGCGCGAGCAGCGAGAGCTTCTGCGCGCTCGCCGGCGCGAACACGAGCAGCAGCGCGAGCACGCGCGCCGCGTTGCGACCGCCCAGGCGCTCGGCCAGTCGCCAGCCGACGGCCAGCATCGCGGAGCCGATCGCCAGGGCGACGAGCTTGATCGCGAGCAGGCTCTCGCCGAACAGCGAGAAAGCGAGGGCGTCGAGATGGCTGACGACGAAGCCCCCGCCCTCGAAGTAGCGATACGCGAGCTGGTGGTGCGCGAGTCCGAGCCCATCGCGAATCGCCTTGCCCGCACAGGCGACTTCCGGTTCCTCGCCGTAGCCGAACACGTCGGCAAAGGACAGGAGCAGGAGCCCGCGCGCGGCCCACCACAAGAGCACCCACGCGAGCCACTCGCCGCGGAACTTCCGGAACATCCGACGAGAGTAGCGAGTCGAAGCCCCCCGCGACGAAGGGGGACGGCTGGCGCGTCGGGTATATTCAACCGATGCAGTCTCGACCCTCCAGTTCGCGCACGAGCCTCCTGGCTCTGCTCGCGCTGACCGCTCTGACGCTCCTCGCGCGTCTCCTCGGCGCCGGTTCTGGACTGCCGCACCTCGCCGAGCCGGACAACGCCTTCCTGCTCCAGCCCAAGCTGATCGCGGATGGCGGAGCGGCGGCGCATCGGCACGCGGACTACACCAAGTACCCGCACCTGGTCTCGCGCATCCTGATGGCCCTGCCTGCGCCCAAGGCGAGCGGGCCCGCGCTCGACGATCATCTGGAGCGGGCCTCGAGCGAGAGTCTGCGCCCGCGGCTCTTGATCGCCATCGCGGGAGTAGCCTGCGTGCCGACGCTGTTCCTGCTCGCGCGCGAGTTCTTGAGCGCGGGCTGGTCGCTGTTCGCGGCCGCGCTACTCGCCACGAGCTTGCTGCACGGACTGTTTTCGGCCCAGGGCAGGCCACATGTGCTGGTGACCCTGTTCATCACGCTGACCCTGTGGGCCTGCGTGCGGTTGGTGCGGCGCGGGAGCTGGAGCGATTACGCCGTCGCGGGAATCTTCGCGGCCCTTTCCGTCGGCTCGCTCCACAACGGAATCGCCGCCCTGCTTCCCCTGGCCGCGGCCCACGCCATCCGCTCGCGTGGCCAAGGGATCCGCGGACAGCTGAAGCTCGCCCTGCCCGCCCTGCTGGTCGCCGCCAGCGCGATCGCCTTCCTGCCCTTCCTGTTCGAGTCCGCCAAGGTCGCGCCGATCGGCGTGCAGGAGGAGCAATCCATTTTCCGCCTGGGCTGTCACGCCTTCCATCTCGACAAGATCCATGGCCGCGGATTCGGCGTGATCGGATGGACTCTGTGGTCCTACGAGCCGGCGCTGCTCGGCCTGCTCGCTCTCGCGCTGCCTTTCCTGTTGATGGGCGCGGCGCGACTTCGCGGCCTGGCTCCCGAGCTGCGCGCCAGCGTGATCGTGGTCGCGAGCTTCGTCCTGCCGTATCTGATCGTGGTCGGCCTCTACGATGCGAGCTACGAGCGCTTCGTGATTCCGATGCTGCCCTGCTTGGCGTTGATCGCGGCCTGGGGATTGTCGTCGCTCCTTCATGGGATTCCGAGCGGCAGCTCGCGCATCGCCGCGTCTTCGTTGCTCGCCCTCGGCGTCCTCGCATTTCCGGTCTGGTCCTCGATCAAGCTGGTCCGCCTGTTGAGCTCGCCCGACACGGCGACCCTCGCCGCGCGCTGGCTCTCCGCGAACGCCGACCCTCGCGCGGAAACCATCCTGATGACGCCGCGGCTCGATCTGCCGCTGGTCCACGATCCGTCGGTTCCCCTGCCCTTCACGGCGGAGGAGCTGCGCGTCGGCGCGTGGATCTATCCGTGGACCTACTATCAGCTCGGTCTCGGCCCCCAGTCGGGGCTCGCGCCGGCGTGGCGGATGGGCTGGCTGCCGACGCTCGATCCAGGCTTCGCGGAGAAGCTCAGACAGGATGAGAACAAGGCCCTGCTCGATCTCGATTGGACCTTGATCGCCGAGGGTTCCTTCGCGGATTCCAGCGAGCTGCCGGGAAACCAGCAACGCATCAAGGCCGCCCTTGGAGCGATCGCGAACCGCGTCGCGAGCTTCGTTCCGTACGAGGAGCAGGGCAACCCGCGCGCCCTGTGGTGGCAGGAGTCGAGCGGCATCGAGCGCCCGTTCTGGCAGCGCCTGCTCGCCGCGTCGAGCTTCGGTCCGGCGATCCAGGTCTATCGCCGGCGCTGAAGCGCGGGGACTGGTCAGCGGTGCGGGCAGTCGGCCCACGCGTCACTTGCGACGCGGGGACACGGTCGGCACTGCGCGCAGTCGGCCCACGCGTCACTTGCGCGCCCAGATCTCCAGGTTCGGGCCCGGCCGCGCGACGCCGCGGAAGGAGCTGTAAGGCAGGTAGAACTGATCGAGCGGATCGTAGCTCTCCGCCACGGCCTGCGCGTCGCTCGCAACGAAGCTCGCGGCGAGTGCGTAACGCTCCGAAAGAACGCGCGCCAGGCCTGACGGAGTCGGCGGATCGAAGAGCGCGAGCGGCGAGGCGCTGACGACTACGTAGTCGGGCTCGGCGGAGGGCGCGCCGCCATCGCCTGCAAAGGCGTTGCGCTGCTCGATCCAGCGCCGGGTCCCATAGCCAGCCCCCTCGAGCTCCTGCAGCGGCGGCACGCGCATGCGCTCCATGCGTGCCGCGATCGAACGATCGCTGGTCAGCTTGGACCAGGCTTGGAAAGCCCGTTCGCGGGTCTCCAGGTCCGCGGGCAACTGCGTGCGCGCGAAACCCGGCGGCTGCGCGACGCTCGAGCCCTGCGCAGCGTTCTGGATCAGCCACGCGCGGGCCTCGAGTCGCGTGTCCGCTCGAGCGAGCAGCCGGTCGAACTGCAGCAGCGACCAGGCGGGAAGTGCGGCGAGCAACGCGACGAGACCCGCGGTCGCAAGCCCGGCATGCGCTCCGCCGCGCGCGCGCAGCGCCTCGCCGAAACGCGCCGCGAAGAGTCCCGCGAGCACGCACAGGATCGGAGTCAAGGGCAGCATGTAGCGCACGAACACCGTGCGGCCGCTGCCGGCTAGCGCGAAGTAGACCAGCGGAAAAGCGAAGAACACGAGGGCGCGCGGACGCGAGCCGCGCACGAGCACCCACGCCCCGACCAGCGCAGCGGCGAGCAGGGGCAGGCCCATGCCATGGGCCAGGGTGAAGCTCAGGTGCCGCCACCAACCAGGGCCGAGATCGAGGCCGCCGCCCTGCGCGAGGTGCTCCGACTCCGTGCGCAGCGCCGCGAGCACCGCCGTGGAATTCAAGGCCGCATAGGGCATGGCCGCGAAGAACGCGAGCGTGCCGACGAGGACGACCAGCGCGAAGCGAGACGCTCGCGCGCGCCACCCGATCGGTTGCTGCACCAGGCTCGCGGCGAGCACGGAGAGCAGGGCCAGGCCTCCCCCATACTTCGTCGCCGCCGCGAGACCGCCGCACAGGGCCGCGAACAAGAGCGTGCGCAACTTCCCCGTGCGCAGCGCCGCGATCGCAAGCCACACCGAGCTGGTGGTGAACAGCGTCGCCAACACGTCGAGGGTCCCGAAATGCGAATCGCGCGCGTGCAGGAAGCACAGGGCGAGCAGGAAGGCCGCGCACAGCCCGGCCGTGCGGCCGCCGAGCTCACTGGCAAGGCGATGGACCACCCAGATCGTCGCGACACCCGCGGCCATCCCGAGGCAGCGCGCGACCAGGTACCAGTGACCGGGATCGACCAGGGCGGCACGGACGAATGTCTGGGTGTCCGGGCAATTCCCGCGCAGGTATTCGAAGCAGAACTGCACGCGCATCAAGGCATGCAGCAGGTACGACCCCAATGTCCCGTAAGCGTAGAATTGCGGGTCGAAATCGCCGCCGAAGTACTCGAGCGCGGGCTGCACGACGAGATTTTCATCAGGGCGACAGACCGTCAGCGGCAGGCCGAAGTGGATGCCCCAGACCCGCACGGCGAACGCCAGGAGCACGATCGCACTCAGGGCCCGATTCACGGGTCGCATGGTAGCGAGTCAGGCCCCCCGGACGCGGCTGCGGCAGGGTCGGGAGCTATCGAGCGGACAACGTGTCTTGCGCGCTTGCAAGATTCGCACGACACCGTACCTTGGTTCGCCTCCTGGGGCTCTTGGTAGCAGCCCAGCGCATCGCGCGCCGCCTCTTGGCACTGGAGCTCGGTTCCTAGAGGAGCGCATTCGGACGTGGTCGACATCGTCATCATCGGAGGTTGCGGGCACGTCGGCTTGCCGCTGGGGCTGGCTTTCGCGCGCGCCGGGAAAAAAGTAGTCGCGGTCGACAATTCGACCCAGCGCGTCGCCATGGCGAACGAGGGCGTGATGCCCTTCGCCGACGAGGGCGCTGACGAGCTCCTGCCCCAGGTGCTCGCCTCGGGGAATTTCCGCGCCACGACCGATCCCAACGTGATCAGCGACGCGGAAGTCGTGATCACCGTGATCGGCACGCCGCTCGACGAGCACTTGAATCCGCGTTTCGAGGTGTACAAGGACCTGATCGACGAGGATCGCTCGCACCTGCGCTCGGGTCAGCTCCTGATCCTGCGCTCCACGGTCTATCCGGGCACCACCGAGCGCATGGCCAAGGCCCTGGTCACCGAAGGCTTCGACATCGACGTCGCCTTCTGCCCCGAGCGCGTCGCCGAGGGTTTCGCGCTGAAGGAGATCGCCGCGCTCCCGCAGATCATCTCCGGCTGCAACGAGCGCGCCCAGCGCCGCGCCGAGGAATTGTTCAAGGGCCTGACGCCTTGGATCATCCCGCTCGAGCCGCTCGCCGCGGAGCTGGCCAAGCTCTACAACAATTCCTGGCGCTACATCCAGTTCGCGGTGGCGAATCAGTTCTACATGATCGCCAACGACTACGGGATCGACTTCTACAAGATCCACCAGGCGATGACCGACCGTTATCCGCGCGCCAGGGAATTCCCGCGCGCCGGATTCGCCGCGGGGCCGTGCCTGTTCAAGGACACGATGCAGCTCTCCTGCTTCAACAACAACGCGCTGTTCCTCGGACATGCCGCGATGCTGGTGAACGAGGGATTGCCCAACTACATCGTGCGCCGCGCGCGGCAGCGCTTCGACCTCTCGAAGATGACGGTCGGCATCCTGGGCATGACGTTCAAGGCCGATTCCGACGACGGACGCGACTCGCTGTCCTTCAAGTTGAAGAAGAGCCTGATGGTCGAGTGCCGCGAGGTGCTCTGCTCGGATCCCTTCCTCCCCGATCCGGCTTTCACGCCATTGGAGGAGACGATCGCGCGCTCGGACGTGCTCTTCATCGGCGCTCCGCACACGATGTACAAGTCGATGGATTTCGGCTCGAAGCCGGTGATCGACATCTGGAATGCGACCAAGAACGGCATGACGATCATATGAAGACTCTGGTTACGGGAGCGAACGGATTCATCGCGGGATACCTGGTCGCCGAGCTGCTCGAGCACGGCCACGAGGTGATCGGCGTCGACAATTTCTCGAAGTACGGGCGCGTCGCGAAGTCTTACGACAAGCATCCGCGCTACAAGCTGCACGAGCTCGACGCCAAGGACGGAGAGGCCTTGAAGAAGCTGCTCGAGGGCTGCGACCACTTCGTCGCCTGCGCGGCGATGATCGGCGGCATCTCCTACTTCCACAAGTACGCCTACGACCTGATCGCCGAGAACGAGCGCATCACCGCGGCGGCCTTCGACGCGGCGATCTGGGCCAAGCAGAAGAGCGTCTTGAAGAAGATCACGGTGCTCTCCTCGTCGATGGTCTACGAGAGCGCCAATGAATTCCCGACGCCGGAGGGCGCGCAATTGCGCTCGCCGCCGCCCTTGTCGACCTACGGATTCCAGAAGCTCGCGACCGAGTACTTCACCAAGGGCGCGCACGAGCAGTACGACCTGCCCTACACGATCGTGCGGCCGTTCAACTGCGTCGGCATCGGCGAAGGCCGCGCGCTCGGCGAGGCGGAGGCCTGGTCGGGGAACGTGAAGCTCGCGATGAGCCACGTCGTGCCCGATCTGGTGCAGAAGATCCTCAAGGACCAGGATCCGCTGCACATCCTCGGCGATGGCAAGCAGGTTCGGCACTACACGTACGGCGGAGATCTGGCGCGCGGAATTCGCGTGTGCATCGAGCACCCGGCGGCGCTCAACGAGGATTTCAATATCTCGACGGCGCGCTCGACGACGGTGCTCGAGCTGGCGGAGCTGATCTGGAAGAAGCTCAAGCCCGGCGTGCCGTTCCGGGTCGTGAGCGACGAGCCGTTTGCGCACGATGTGCAGCTGCGCGTGCCGGATGTGTCGAAGTCGAAGCGATTGCTGGGCTTCGAGGCGACGACGCAGCTCGAGGAGATCCTCGAGGAAGTGATTCCCTGGGTGCAGGAGCAGGTGCTCGCCGGGAAGATCTAGCAGCCCGTTGAAAGAGTCCCTACTGCGGCGCAGCGCGCTGCGGTGATGCTGCGTCGCGCTCGGAAAACTGTGCTCAGCGGCCAGGAAGGCCGCCTCCGCGCAGCTTTCTGTCGCGCTCCTTGCCTGACCGCAGCGCGCTGCGCCTCGCGACGGGACTTTTTCAACGGACTGCTCGGGAGTCAGGTGAATTCGTCCGGAGTCGTGAGGGCTCCCTGCGCGCCGCTTCGCGGTGCGCCGGGAGCCCTCACGACTCCGGACGAATTCACCTGACTCCGTACTACTGGATCTCGACCTCGGTCCAGAAGCTGAAAGCGCGCTTGTCGTTGTCTCGGCCACCGAAGGAAGTGCGCAGCACGAGTGCCCCTTCCGCGGGTTGAGGCAGATCGACCGAGAAGCTCTGGTAACCGCGGTCAGCCTCCACGTCCTTCGGCACGAGCACGCGCTCGAAGATCACCAGCTCCGGACGCGCGATCTGGCGGTATTCGATGGTGAAGCGCACGCCCCCGCTCCCCGCGACTTCATAGGCCGCCGGAACGACGCCGAAGCGCCCGCTGACGCGGGTCGAGCCGCGCGAGACCGTGAAGTGGACCTCGCACTCCGGCGGCACCATCAACACTTGCGTGTCGTCCTCGAGCTTGCGCTGACCGGCCAGCGGCGTGTTCCACAGCATCGGCTGGGTCTTGAACATCCGCAGCCGCCTCATGTCCTGTGTCGGCTTCGCGAAGGCCACCGGGCCGAAGTGGTACTTGCGCATCGTCTCCAGGCGCGCTTCGAAGTCCCCCGGCGTGTTGTAGAAGTTCTTCCAGTGCGACACCGCGAGCTGCCTGACCGTCAGACCGGCCTGGATGTCCTTGCAGAAGGCCTGCGTGTCGTCAGCGCGCCGCTCGCCGTAGTTCGCTCCGTACTGCACGTTGAAGAACACGAGCAAGAGCAGGATCGAGAACAGGGACACGCGCACGAACTGCCCGACCGCAGCCGGGGCGTAGAGGCAGAAGGCGAAGTACACGCAGCACAAAAGCGGCGAAGGCAGGGTCACGTAGCGCGTCGCGAAGCCTGCCCACTCGTAGACCCCGCCGCGCGCGATGCCCGTGCTCAAGGCCATCGAGAAGATTCCCGCGGCGATCGCCACCAGTCCCGCTGCGCGATAGCGCTCCTCCGGCCGCTTGCGCAGGGCGAGCAGCAGGATCCAGGCGCCCGCGACCATGACCGCTCCCGTGAGCCAGCCCGAGAAGGGCCAGTACTCGCGCGCCCCTGGACCGAAGCCGAGCGACACGAACATCCAGGCCTGGCGCACCGCCTCCAGCGAGCTCTTGGCGTAGACCGCGCGGCCGGGATTCACGAAGCCGTAGAAATAGAATCCGATCAGCGCCACCGTCGCGACAGCGAAGGCCAGCAGGACCCGCCCGCTCGCTCGCGCTCCCGGCGCATCCGAACGGACGAGCCGCCAGCCCGCGTAGCACAACCAGAGGATGATCGCCGGAGCGGGCGTCAGCCCAGGCGCTCCGCACAGCGGCAGCGAGAAGAGGCACAGACCGATCGCGAGACTGCGCTTCCACGACGGCGGCTCTGGCGTCGCGGTGAACATGATCAGCAACGCGCAGGTGATCGCGCTGGGCACGATCAGCGAGATCTGATGCATCATCAGCAGGTTGTCGCAGTTGCCCCAGGTCAGCCAGAGCAACGGAAAGAACGCGTCGGAGTAGCTGGTGCGGCCGCGCAGCTTGCGCGCCAGCAGGATCATCGCGAAGGCGACCGCGCCGAGCAGGCCGACGTCGAAGTACATCCCCGAGCGGATGTCGTGGAAAGTGCGAACCAGGGCCAGGAAAAAGGCGCGCGGCAGGGGGATGCGGTGCTCGTTGAAGTTCGACCACCACCACTTCGCGCTCGGCGTCACCGAGGAATCGACGTAGGGCGACCATTCCAGGTCGTCCCACAGCGGCATGGAGCTCGAATAGCGCGCGACGAAGACGAACGCGGCCGCGAGCATGGCTGCGAAGGCGATCCACACGAACACCGGCGCCGCCATCGCTTCCCAGTACCAGCGCAGGTAGTTGGGCGCCCACTTCCACAATTGGAAGCGACTCTCGCCCGCGCTGCGATCGGTCCAGCTGCTGGGCACCTCGGCGACCTTGCGCCCTTGGAGGTGAGCCTTCACGGTCAGCTCGAGCGCGATCTCGAAGCCCTGCTTCGATTCGATGCGCACTCCCTCGATGAAATCGCGGCTGTACGCGCGGAAGTTGCTCGTCGCGTCGTGGGTGGACAGGCCCGAGATCCACTTGAGCGTCAAGCTCGCGGTCTGCGAGCAGATGCGCTTGAACAGGGGCCCGCCCTTCTGCGATCCACCCTTCACGTAGCGCGAGCCGCTGACCACCGCGGCCTTCTCGCGGCGGATCTTTTCCGCCATCGCCGGGATGAGCTCGGGCGGATCCGAGAGGTCCGCCATGGTCGTCACGATCACGTCGCCGGTCGCCGCCTGAAATCCCGCGCGCAGGGCATTGGCCGCGCCGCGTCCGAACTCGTTCTTGACCAGGCGGACGGTCGGCGGCCGGTCCGCCATCGCGGCGATCACCGGCAGGGTCTTGTCCTCGTCGAAGTCGTAGCAGACGAGGATCTCGTGCTCGTGGGGCTCGAGCGCTTTCCAGAGCCCGCGCAGACAAGCCTCGATGTTGAGGTTCTCGTTGTACACCGGCAGTACAACGCTGATGCGAGTGCTCGTCATGATGTTGGCCAGAGAGCGCGGTCCAAGACCCACGATCCTACGGGAGCCCGGCGGTTCTCTCCACCATCCAATGCGGCTCGAGCGACTTCCCCTGTGCAAGTCGGCGACTCGGGAGCCCCGTGGGCCTTCGAAGCGGTGATACAACAGCCCGCTCATGAACCCCTGGTTCGGCGCGATCCCCTTCCTCGTCGCGCTCGCGGCGAGCATCGCGATGCGCGCGCCCCACATCGAGCGTGGCAAGACCGTCAAGGTCGTCCAGAGTCACAAGGGGAAGCTCGAGCGCGTGTTGTTCGCCCTGGTCGGAATCGGAGGCCTCCTGCTGCCGCTCCTGTACCTCGCGACGCCCTGGCTCGCCTTCGCCGACTACCCGCTGCGGCCCTGGGCCCTGGCCTGTGGCCTCGCGCTCATCGCGGTCTGGCTGTGGCTGTTCCATCGCTCGCACGCCGACCTCGGCACGAACTGGTCGGTCAGCCTGGAGCTGCGCGAGCGCCACAGCCTGATCACCTCCGGCGTCTACTCCAGGCTCCGCCACCCCATGTATGCGGCGATCTTCTGCCACGCGATCGCCCAGGCCCTGCTGCTCGCGAACTGGATCGCGGGGCCGGCGATGCTGGTCGCTTTCACGCTGATGTTCGCGCTGCGCCTTTCGCGCGAGGAGCGCATGCTGCGCCAGCATTTCGGCGCGGCCTACGAGGACTACGCGAAGCGCACGAAGCGTCTGGTTCCGGGTATCTGGTAGCTCACGCCCGCTCGAGCACCTGATTGTCGGCGTAGGCGCGCAGCAGGTCCTCGAGCACTTCGATCTCCGCCCGCAACTCTTCGCCCTGCTCCGTGTCCCCCACCGTGCGTGGCCGCTCGTGCACCTGGATGTCGGACACGCTGGGAATGATGTCGAGACCTTCGACCACGGCTTCGTCGACAGACGCGAAGTGGTGGTGCTGCGCGAGGTAGATTCGCGCGGCGTCTAGCACAAGCGAGTAACCGCGGTCCCCGTAGGCCGCCGCGAAGGCTCCGTCGATGGTCACGGCATTTCCTCCGGACTTCAGCGGCTTCTCGCCCTTCTCCGGCCGCACCGGCACGTGGCCGTTGACGATCAGGCCGTGCTCGGGATCGGCCCCGAATTCCGCGAGCACGCGGCGACAGAAGCCCGCCTCGTGGATCAGCTTGAAATACGCGTTCTTGTTCTCGTGGTGCGCCGCCTTGTCGGCGACGAAGTAGGTCTCGAAGGTCGACATGCGGTCCTTGCCGAAGCAGGGCGACAAGGGCCCGGTCCACAGGTACCACAGGTGATCGAGATCGGCCTCGCGCTTGTCCTTGAACGCGCGCTGCACCACGCGCTCGAGAGCGTCGAACAAGGCGCGGCCGCGGCGCGCTTCTCCGTCGACGACCAGGGACAGCATCTCGCCGCTTTCGTCCACGGGAACGCAGCCGTGGAAGATCAGCGCAGGGTCGCGCCGCAGCCACATCGCGCCGTGCCTGGTAACGAAGTGCATGTGCTTCCACAGGCTGCTCGAGGTCATGAAGGACTGGCGGATCCGCGCCAGGCATTTTTCCTCCTCGGGTGAAAGGCGGTGCGGATCGGCGGGATCGATGCTGGGGAGGCGCGTGTCGAGCAGCGCGTGTTGCTTGCCGTCGACGTCGACCGTTCCCGCGCGCAGGTCGAGCCGCTTCAGCAAGGCGCGATCGTCCATCGCCCATTCGGGATGGCGCGCGATGGTCTGGCCCTCGAGCTTGAACTGCAGGATCGCCGCGGCTTTTTGCATGCGCGCCATGGTCAGCGCATCGCGCAATCCTTCGCCCTTGCAAGCAAAACGCTCGGCGGGATCGTCCTTGTACAGGGTCGCGGCCAGGTGCTCGAGCGGCGCCATGGTGATCCCATAGCCCTCCTCGAGCTGCGAAAGTCGCCGGTAGCGCAGCGAGACGCGCAGCACCGTCGCGATCAAGGCCGGCTGGCCGAGACAGGCGCCCATCCACGATGCATCGTGGTTGCCCCAGGTGATCCGGCAGGCGTGCTGGCGCATCATGTGCTCGATCACCTTGTCGATCCGCGGCCCGCGGTCGCCGAGATCGCCCGCGACGATCAATTCGCCGACGGAAAGATCTCGCACGGCGTGGGCGGTCATGCGGATGAGCTCGTGATCCCGGCCTTCGCGCAGGAAGGGCATCGTCAAGGCGTCCAGGAACTCGGAGGAGCGTTCGAGCTCGCGCGCGAAGATCAGCTCGAGGAACAATTCGTCGAAGGGATCGGGCAGGATGCGCTTCAACTGCTCGAGGCTGTAGCCGCGCGCGAGATCGCGGATCACCTCGATGGCGAGCGGCAGGACTCGCCGCAGCAGCGCGCGCCGCGCTGTCTCGGAGTCGTCCTTCGCCGTGAGCTTCCGCCAGGTTTCGCGCGGGTAGTAGACGAGATTCAAGAGCTCGCCCTGCGCCGCCTCGTCGAGTCGGCCTTCGAAGATCCGTGCCAGCCGCGGCCGCAGACTGCCCGACGCGTTGTTGACGACGTGCCGGAACTTGACGTGCTCGCCGTGCACGTCGCTGGCCACGTGGATCGTCGGCGAGGGCAGGGTCAAGAGGGCGCGCAGGCTCGAGATACGCGCCATCGCCGCGTGGGAAGTCGGATATTGCTGAGCGAGCGCGGCGAGATAGGGCGAGACCGTGGTCGGGGACATGGAGCGCGAGCCTAGTCGAAAAGCTTGCGAAGTCCGAAGTCCAACCGCGGACTCGCGCGAGCGGCTCTGCCGATTCCTCGTTCAGACAAAGCCTAGCAGTCCGTTGAAAAAGTCCCGTCGCGAGGCGCAGCGTGCTAGGTGGGGCAAGGAGCGCGACAGAAAGCTGCGCAGGGGCCCCCGCGTTAGAGCGCGAAGCGCTCGTAGTGAAGGCTCCTGCGGAGCCTTCGCAGCGGGGTGCGGCCTTCCTGGCCGCTGAGCACAGCTTTCCGAGCGCGACGCAGCATCACCGCAGCACGCTGCGCCGCAGTAGGGACTTTTTCAACGGGCTGCTAACGGCGGGCCGAGGCAGACCAGAATCCCGCCGGCGACATTCCTCGTCGTGCTATCGCAAAGCCTTGGCCTCGGCCCGCACCACCGCGCAGGTCAAGTGAATCTACCTCGAGGCGCGCTCACTTCTTGCGCACGTACTCGACCTCATACACCCGCGTATTCGTCTCGCCGATCATCATGTCGTGCAATTCGAAGACGAACCTGTCCTTGCCGAAGCCGCGATAGACGTACTTGACCTGCTTGTCCTGCTCCGGCGTCATCGGCTCGTCCATCATGCCCCAGAGGGTCAGGTTGTCGCCGGAAGCGTCGAAGTGTCCGGACGCCGAGTTCATCGTGGTCTGCAGGCTGTCGACCATCATGCACACATAGCGTTCCTTGAAGTTGTCGTAGCCCAGGATCGCCGTGCCGCTGGTCTTCTGCCCCATGATCTCTCCGGTCCATTTCTGCTGGAGCCACTTGCCTTCGTGGAGCCAGGTGACTTCCGCGGTGCCCTTCGATTCCATCGGCGGGCTGCCCGGAGCCATCCACAGGCGTGCCGTGGAGTCGTACTTGCCCAGCAGCTCCTTCAAGCGCGCGTGGGCCGCGGTCGGCTTGCAGGTCGCGATCCAGCGCGCCATGCCCCCGTCCGCGTCCTTCGGCACGGGATGGGAGAAGCGCTCCGGCTGCTTGTCCTGCAGCGAGACGGCACACAGGCTGAACGCGGCAATGGCGAGCGAGGCGAGGGTCAAGGTCTGCATGGTCAGTGATCGGGATTCGGGGACTTCGGATCGGCCGACAGCACCATTGCCGCAGCCTGGAGAGCGATACAACTCTGGTGCAGGCCGCTCTTCTCCGCGGTGAGCACCGCGAGGGCCTGGGCGCGCAGATCCGCGGCTCGCGGCGCCATCGGCAGCACGCAGGCGGCAAGGGCGACGGCGACCAGCGCGCTCACGCTGCGCGCGACGGCCAGCGAGCGCGGTGCGGCGCGCTCGAGACGCTCGATGCGCACGATGATCGCGCTCGGATGGCCGAGAAAGCCTCGCACTCCGGCAGGCGTGGGTTCAAAGATCAGGTGGCGCGCGGCGAGGATCAGCGTGTCGCGGTAGGAGCGAGCCTCGCCGCCGAGCGCGCGCACCACGGTCTGGTCGCAGGCGAGCTCGCCGAGGGCGCGCAGCCGGCTGAGCGCGATCCAGACCAGCGGATGGAACCACAGGGTCGCGCGCACCAGGGCGAAGCACTCGTCGAGCCACAGGTCGCCGCGCTTCAAGTGCGCGAGCTCGTGCAGAAGGGCGTGCTCGTCGCGCCGCGTCGGCGCGCGGGCCAGCCAATCGGCGGGCAACAGCAGCGTCGGCCGCAGAAGACCGAATGCCGCGGGTGTGCCGTGGCCGGCGAGGACGGCGATGCGCGGCTTGCGGCGCGTGCCGAGGATCGAGCTGGAGCGCTCGAGAGCCGCGAGCCACGCATCGGAAGGCGCGACGATCTCGATCCGAACGCCGACCCTCGCACGTTGGATGCAGCGCGCCGCAAGCAACGTCACGACGCCCGCCGACCAGATCGCGAAGACCGCGATCAAGAGCTTCGCCGAAGGCGGAACCTGGGCCGCCGCGAGTGTCGGCGCGCCGAGCGAAGCAGTCACGCTCCACGACGAGCTGAAATCGGGCGGAACGAAGAATCGCGACAGGCCGGCGAGCCACAGCAGGGCGATCAGCTGCGGCCAGGCACGCCGCACGAGCACGCGATCGACGAGCCATGCCAGCCCGAGCAACAGCGTCGCCTGCAACGTCACGGAGACGCTCCACGCCCACCAGGGCGCGATCCACTCAGCGCTTGCCACGCTTGGACTCCTTGCGCTCGACGTCGCTGACCCAGGCTTCGAGTTTCTTGCGCTCGGCCGCGCTCAGCCCTTCGTCCTCGGCGAGGTGCGCGAGCAGCGGCCCAGCGGCGCCTTCGAAGACGCGCTCGATCAGCGTGCGCACCGCGTTGCGCTGCGTCGCGCGCTGCTCGATCGCGGGCTCGTACCAGCTGGTGTTGCCGCGCAGGCTGGTGCGCACGAAACCCTTGATTTCCATGCGCGCGAGCATGGTCTTGAGCGTGTTGTAGGCCCAACCCTCGTCCTCGAGCAGCACGAGCAGGGCGCGCGCACTGGTCGGGTGCTTGCGCCAGAGGGCGTTCAAGACCTTCCACTCGGCATCGCTGGGCTGAGTCGTTTCGCGGGCCATGGGCGCCAAACTACCACACTTGTAGTAGGCGTCAAGGGCCCGCGATGGAATTCCGCGTCAAACCGTCAGACGGTCCGCGCGCCGCTATTTTTTCGCGTTGGATTCGAGCTCGCTGCGCAGCTTTTCCTCCTGCTTGCGCAGCTCCGGAGTGAATTCCGGCCCGAAGTCCTCGGCTTCGAAGATCTGCCGGATCTCGATCTCCGCATCCTGGCCGGGTCCCATCGGCGCGGGACAGCGCTTGACCCACTCGATCGCCTCTTCCATCGACTTCACTTTCCAGAGCCAGAAGCCCGCGATCAAATCCTTGGTGTCGCTGAATGGCCCCTTGGTCACGGTCCGATTCGCGCCGGAGAATTTCACGCGCGCGCCCTTCGACGAGGGATGCAGACCTTCGCCCGCTTGCATCACGCCGGCCTTGACCAGCTCCTCGTTGAACTTGCCCATCGCCTCGAGGAGCTTTTCATCCGGGAGCTTTCCCGACTCGGAGTTCTTGTCCGCCTTGATCAAGATCATGAATCTCATCGTCATCACCTGCCTTGTTTCATCCGGATCGCCGCCCATCGATACTTGCCTCTCCGCCGCCGCGGCAGGCGATGTAGAGGAACAACACGGAATACAGAAGCGCGAGCTCGCCCTTATTCACGATGGGGAAGAAGTGTCCGTTGAACCAGCCTTTGTCCCAAGGCGCCCAATGGAACTGGACATAGGCGACGGCCATCGTTCCGCTTGCAAGGAATGCAGCCCAGCTCGTCAACAATCCGAACGCGATCGCTAGGCCGCACACGAGTTCGATGATTCCCCCCCACCACTCCTGCGTTGGAAAGTGCGGAGCCGGATGTTCTGGAGCGAGCACACCGAAGATCTTCTGCATGCCGTGGCAGGAGAACATCAGTCCCGCGACGACGCGCAGGAAGGCGTAGGCGGCTTCGGTTCCAGGACGCAGGATTTTTGTGAGCATGGGGCTCACTCTAGTCTCGAAGGCTTGGAATTGGACTCGGGGAAACGCTCGAAAAAACCTTCGCGCGCGTGACACTCGCGAACGGCCCAGTTCTCGACCGGAGACTGGAATGCGCAAATCCCCGCTACGGGTTTATCCGTAGGGATTCCACGAGCGGAGCGGCTCGAATCCCGCCGCCGATCTCAGCCCCGGTACGTGAACAGGTCCGTGAGCACGTAGCTGCCGCGGTGCGCACATTCAACGCGTTGAGGATCTTGACCTGCACATGCGACGTCAAGCGCCGCCCCTTGCACGCGCGCTGCACCATCTTGTGCGTGATCTGCTCGGTCGAAGCCGCGACCAGATCGTGCGGGCTCAAGCCGAGATCGATCATCAGCCGCGCGATGGGCTGCTGGCCCAGATCATGTCCCAACGCTTCAGGTTCTTCATTCATGCCGAGCGCATGGTAGACGACGCGCGGCCTCGACACGGAGTGCCGAAGTCGCCTTCCTGCAAGGGAAGATTCGCTTCAAGGGTGTTCGAGTGCGCTATGATCCCCTGCCGTGCATCCGGTTTCCGCGCGAGCGTCCCGCCGATCCGCATCGCTGCTCCCTCGGAGCTGCATCGCCGTGGACTGGTCGGGCTCGATGTCGACCGTGCGCTCGCGGATGTGGCTGGCGGAGTCGCGCGAGCGCAGGCTCGTCCGCCTCGAGCGCGGTTTCTCGCGCGAGGAAATCGTCGCCGAGTTGATCGCCTGTGCGTCCCGCGATCCGAGCCTGGTGGTCGGACTCGACTTCGCCTTCTCCTTCCCGAGCTGGTTCCAGGACGAGCTCGGAGTAAGGACCGCGCAGGAGCTCTGGGATCTCGTCGCGCGCAAGGGCGAGTCCTGGCTCGCGGACTGCCCCCATCCCTTCTGGGGCCGACCGATGTTCCCGCGGCCCGCGTATCCCGAAGACCAGAGCCCGTGGCGCGTGACGGAGAGCGATCGCGTCCCGGTCGCCGGCATCCGGCCGAAGTCCGTGTTCCAGATCGGAGGCGCGGGCACGGTTGGCACCGGGTCGGTGCGCGGGATGCCGTATCTCGCTCAATTGCGCGACGCAGGCTTCGCCATCTGGCCCTTCGACCGTCCCAGGCTGCCGATGCTCGTCGAGATCTACCCGCGCTACCTGACGGGCGCCGTCGACAAGTCGAGCGCCATCGCGCGAGCCCTCTACCTGCAAGCGCGCCACGCGCACGAATCGCGCGAAATCCTCGAGCTGGCGCAGTCGTCGGAAGACGCTTTCGATGCCGCAGTCTCCGCGGCGAGCATGCAGCGCTTCGCGCGCGATTTCGAGCGGCTCGGGCGCACGCGGCGCAGCGGGCGGGATCGTTGCGAAGGCAGGATCTGGGTTCCGCTGCGCGATCCGGTGTTCGAGCGCTGGAGCTGATCGTGCCGGTGCCTGCCGCTCGGGCTGGGCGCGCTCGAACTCGATCCGACGACGACTGCGCTCTGCGACGGGTTACTTCACTCGTGCTGGAACGAGGAAGCTCAGCGCGATGCCCGCGAGCATCGCCGCGAGCACCGACATCGTGAACACGGACGGCGCCGCGAGGTTGGTCACCGCTGGGCCGGGGCACACGCCGACGAATCCCCAGCCGATCCCGAAGAGGGACGCGCCGATCACCAGCCGAGCGTCGAGCACCTGGCTCGCCTTGGTAGGAACCAGAGAACCCCAGATGCTGGGCCGACCGCGCCAGCGCCACCACGCGAGCATGTAGATCGGAATCGCGCCGACCATGACGCCGAGCAGGGTCGGATCCCAAGCGCCGAAGAAATCGAGAAAACCGAGCACTTTCGCCGGCTGCAGCATCCCTGAGATGCCCAGGCCCACGGCGAACAAGATGCCGCACGCGAATGCGATCGCGGTTTTCATGCGAAGGTGCGCAGCAGGAAAACCACGAGCGCTCCCACGGCGATGAAGATCGCGGTGCCGACGAGGCCGCGCAGCGAGCCGCGACCGATGCCGCACACGCCATGCCCGCTCGTGCACCCGCCGCCGAGGCGGGCTCCGAAACCGACGAGCAGGCCGCCGGCGATCACCCAGGGCATCGAGCGCGGCGAGGTCTCCGCGAGCGCCGCTGGCATCCGCCACGCGAGCAGCAGTCCGCCCGCGACGAGTCCGGCGAGGAAGGCGACTTTCCAGCGCCATTCGCCGCTTTCTCCGCGCAGCGCACCGTCGACGATTCCGCTCACACCCGCGGTCTTGCCCGTCAGCACGAGCAGCGCCGCGGCCGCGCTGCCGATCAATGCACCTCCTAGCAGAGCTGCTCCCATTCGAGCGGCATTCTACAAGGTCGGCGCACTGACCTTGGGAAGCTTCTGCGCTCGTCGTCCAGGGCGCAGTCTGGATTCTTGTCACGGAACTCGCGGCGCTGGTGGAAACCAAGTCGCGCAAGCACCGGCAAATCGAGCATGCAGCGCTCGGCTGTTCCTGGCAGACCGCGCGTCCATCCTGAGGCGGCAGCAGCTCGCTACTTCCGCACGCCGTCCGCTTTCCTGCCGCCCTGGTGGAGCACCAGCGACTTCCCGTCCGCGGCGAAGACCAGCCGGACCTCGTTGTCGAACTCGGCGCGGAATTCGAGACCGCCTTGCCACAGGAGGCGGAAGGCTTCCTGTCCGCTGCCTTGGAGCATGAGCTTGCCCTCGCGTTCGAAGATTCTTGCCTCCATGCGAATTCCCGCGAACACGTAGTCGCCGCTCAAGCGCGTGATCAGTTCCGCCGGGATCGGCTCGTCCTTCACGTTCGGCCGCTCGACTCTCAGAGCCGCGTAGGCGATCGCGTCCGCGAGCTCGGCCGAGGCGAGGGCTTCACCGTTGCTGATCACCGCGACGTGCAGGTCATCACCGGGCAGCCAGAACAGCATCGAGTTGAAGCCGAAGATGCCGCCGCCGTGCCACACGCGCGGCTTGCCTTCCCAGTCCTCCATCCTGAGCCCGAAACCGTAGCCCGTGTCGTGGCCGTTCGGCAGCACGGTCGGCTTGGACATCTTGGCGAAGGACTCCTGCTTCACGACCTTGCCGGAGCTCAGCGCGATCTGCCAGCGCACGAGATCGCCGGCGCTCGAGAGGATTCCGCCCGCTCCGCCCGGCTGCGACATGCCGAACATCTCATCGTTCACGAGCTGCTCGCCTTCCATCGCGTAGCCCTGCGCGCGGTTGCGGATCAGCTCGTGGTTGGAATCGTAGCGTGTGCGCGTGAGTCCCAGCGGCGTGCAGATTTCCGCTTGCAGCTGTTCGGCGTAGCTCTTTCCCGCGACCTTCTCGATCACCATGCCGAGCAGGTAATAACCGGTGTTGCAATACCTCCAGTCGCTACCCGGCTCGAAATCGAAAGGAGCGTCCTTGACCAGGGCCAAAAGTTCCTCGTGCGTCAACTCCAGCGGCCACATCTTCTGCCAGGTCGTGGTGACCTCCGTGTAGCTCTTGATGCCCGAAGTGTGCTGGAGCAGCTGCTCGATCGTCACTTTGCGGCCCTGCAGCGGGAACTCCGGGACGTACTTCGATAGATCGTCGCTGAGCGACAGCTTCTTCTGCTCGACCAGGCGCATCACGAGCGCCGCCGTGAATTGCTTGGTCACCGAACCGATGCGGAACATCGTCTGATCGTTCGCCGGCACATCGAGCTCCGCGTCGGCCTTGCCGTAGCCCTTGGCGAGCAGGATCTTTCCGTGCTGCGCGACCGCGATCGACAAGCCGACGCCTCCGGGTTTGGCGAGTTGCTCGGCGGCGAGCGCTTCAATCTTCTGCGCGAGCGCATCCTGCGGCGCTTGCGCGCGCGGCTCGGCCCAGGTGCAGAGAATCAGCGGAAACTGCAGGAACAGGGACAGGAGCACGGCGAACGATCGGTTCATCATGGGGCGCGTGGGAGCGGGAGCGGAAGGCGCCGGCTGCGCTGCTGGCAAGGATCCATTTCCATGAGCGAATCGAAATGCGCTGAGCGCGAACGCTCGGCGCGCGGTGTTCAATTGCCTCGAAAGTGTGACGTCGATTCTCTCGCTCACGATGTCGTTGACTGACCTGACGGGCGGATCAGACGCGTCGAAGTTGGCTGGCAGGCCGAAGGTAGCCCTCGCGGCGAGCCGTTGACTCGTGACCTCTGCGTTAGGAACAGCGAGGCCTGCTTGCTTCACGTCGTCGTCTGCATCGTCCCGCGAGTCTTCGCGTCGGCTTGCAACGGATGTCCGCTCTCGCGAGCGCTCAAACGACGAGAACGCTGCTCACGGCCGATAGATCGCTGGCGCGATGCGACCACGTGCGTCCGGCGTTCACCGACGTGTACAGGTTGCCTCCTCTGTCCCCCACGGCCACTGAGGACTCACGTGCGGCGATGCAACCCGTATCGGCGATTCCGTCGATCCACCTGGGGAAGGCGCCACCGATGGGTGCCAGCGGGCATTTTTCGTCGATGGGTCGTCGATAAACGGCTCCCTGGCTTGCGAAGTGATCTGCAGACGCGGCCACCAAAACGTCGTTGCCCGAAAACGCTACAGCGGAGCAATACAACTCGTGCAAGCCCTCCTGCTCGATGGTCCATGTCGCTCCGCCATCCCGGCTGACACAAAGCCCGACCGCGGCTGCCGCCATGACAATACCGGGATGGATCGGGTGCGCGCAGACTTCGTGGACATCACTGTCAATGTCGAGGGTGGGTTGCCAAGTGACACCGCCGTCGGTCGAGCGCGGGATACCTCCGACGTGGACGTTGGCGAGGAGCACGGCTCCATCGGCTGTCGCCGTAATCGAGCGGATTCCGAGCGGTGGCCCGACGATCCGCCCGTTGATCAACGCCGAGCCTGCGTACCAGGTGTCTCGTCCTGGCAACGCGTCGAAGCCAGGGAGCTTATCGATCTGGCCATTTGAACCGACACGCAGCAGATGAGCGTCGTCCGTGCCAACGTAGATCACGTCGCCGACGGCCACGGAACACGCCAGAGCAAGCTCGCTGGTCGCGATAATGCTCCATTTGCCTCGAGGCGTTCGGCGGCAGAGCGAGTGCCCGTCGACGATAGCGAGAGCACCTCCCTGCCCATCCGGAGCAAGCGCTCTCACCACCTGACCGGCGAGCTCGTGGTGACGCGCTTCACCAGAGAAGACGAACACTCCATCGCGCCACGTGGCGGCGAGCACGGTCGATTCCATAGCTTCAGCATACGGTGTCGCGGCCACTGCGAGCTGTTCGGCGGTGAGCTCGATGAAGTCTCGAGAACCGACGCGCTGTCAGCGGTCTGCCGCAGAAACTGGTTCGGCGAGAGCCCTTGCTCAGCTGAAACAACGCGCGAGCTTTGCTTGCTGCTGAAGGAGCGCTGCTCCATCACGAGTCGCCACTCGCCAGCCTGTTCCAGACGGTCGAGCGTCGATCCGTGCGGGGCAACATCGACGTAGTCATCGGCGGCTAGCCGTTCCACGGTCGCGGCATCGCTCTCCAGCCACGCCTGGAACCAGCGCTCGCTCAGTCCGTGCAACTCGGACGATATGGGAGGGTCCCCTCAGCCGGCCTCGACGAGCGCCGCGAGTTTGTCGAGTGCCAGCCGCCAACCGTTCTCGTTGTCGGTTGGCGACAAGCCGCGCGGGAGCCCCTCGTGCACAGCGAGAAGGTCGGTTCCGCCGTCCACATCGACGAGCTCGAGCGTGATCGTCATCTCGCCGCGCATCGCAGGGTCGGTCGACTCGAATTCGTCGACCTCGACGATCCGCAGTCGTCGTAAAGGAGACTTTCGACGCGGAGACCGAGAACCCACCGGAGTTCCAACGATCGGGCTGGCAAGCGATCCTGGACAACTTCGCCCGGTACGTGGAAGCGAAGCGCTGAGCACCGATCGGTGCGGCTTGCTTCCACGAGCACCGCGCCGGCGGGCGCGGGGCAACCGCTTCTCGTCCACGAGGACGAGGCTGGCCAGGCTCTCACGTTGCACCAGCAGCAACTCATCGATCCAGCGCGAGAGTTCGGCGTCGGGGACTCCGCGCGAATCGTGCACCTCGGCGAGTCGCATGAGCCTGCGGCCGAACGCGGCTGTCGCGTGCTTGTCGCAGTAGCCGGGGGCGCGCCTGTCCGCCAGCTCTCTTGTTCTGTACCTGGCTAGGTCGCAACTCGCGAGCTGCTGACCTCGGAAGTTGTGACCAACTAACGCTTTATGTCAATGGACCGAACTCCTGGTGAGCATTGACAACAAATCTTGTCAAGGCTACTTTCTTTCTGTGCTCGACATCCAAGTCATCGATGACCCGGCGGCCGCGACCGTGGCCCTGGAGCCGACGCGAAGCCGGCTCCTCTCCGAGCTTGCGGCGCCCGCGTCGGCCGCGACCTTGGCCACGCGCGTCGGCCTGGCTCGGCAGAAGGTCAACTACCACCTGCGCGCGCTCGAGGAGCATGGGCTGGTGGAGCTCGCCGAGGAGCGCAAGTGGGGCGGGCTGACGGAACGGCTGCTCGTCGCGTCTGCCTCGTCCTACGTCGTTTCGCCGAGCGCGCTGGGATCGGCGGCCGGCGATCCCGACCGCGAGCTCGATCGGCTCTCCGCGAGCTATCTCATCGCTCTCGGCGCCCGTGTCATCCGCGAAGTGGGCGACCTCGTCCGCCGTGCTAGAGCGAGCGGCAAGCGCCTCGCGACCCTGGGGATCGCAACCGAGGTCCGCTTCCGCTCGGCGGCGGATCGTGCGGCGTTCAGTGTCGAGCTCACCGAAGCCGTCGCGACGCTCGTCTCGAAGTATCACGACCAACATTCCCCCGGCGGCCGCGCGCATCGCCTGATGGTCGTTGCCCATCCCCTCCCGCAGAGATCCGAACCCCAGAAACAGTCATGAGCGTGAAGAAAGATGCCAGTGGTCGCCGTTCCATCCAGCTCGAGGTCGAAGTCCCGGGCACGCCCGAAGAAGTCTGGGCGGCCATCGCGACCGGGCCGGGCATCTCATCCTGGTTCGTGCCGGCCGAGTTCGAGGAACGCGATGGGAAGCCCGTCGCGGTGAGTGTGACTTTCGGCCCGGGGATGGTGTCGCGCTCCGTGGTCACGGCGTGGCAGCCGCTGAAGACGTTCACCAGGGAGGGAGACGGCTGGGTCCCGGGCTCGCCGCCGATCGCTACCGAGTTCAGCATCGAGGCGAAGGCCGGCGGCACCTGCATCGTGCGCGTGGTGCAGAGCCTCTTCTCCAGCACGGACGACTGGGACGGCCAATTGACCGGCGCCGAAGAAGGCTGGCCCGGTATCTTCAGCATCCTGCGGCTCTATCTGACGCACTTCCGCGGGCAGCGCTCGGCGTTCATGCAGTTCATGGCTCCCGTCGCGGGAACGCCAGCGGACGCGTGGGCGGCACTGACGGCGGCGCTGGGATTCAAGGGAGCGAGTGTCGGGCAGCGTTGGGCCGTGCCGACAGGAGTTCCGGCGCTCGGCGGCGTGCTGGAACGCATCACCCACGGGCCGTACGGCGCTCTGCTTCGACTCGACGAGCCGGGGCCCGGCATCGCCGCGCTCTACACCATCGAGCTCGGCGATACGGTGATGGCTTCGCTCGCCTTCTACATGTACGGCGATGATGCGGCCAGGACCGTCGACCGCGAGAGACCTCGGTGGCAGGCGTGGCTCCAGGAAAGCTTCCCGCTGCCGACCGGCGCTTAGGTCCCATGAACAATCTCAAGAACATCGAGCACAACTCGCTGGACGGTGTGATCCAGCACTCCACCGCTGCCCCGTTCAGTCGCTCTCCGATCGGACAACTCGGTGCCTCTGGCCGGAAGCCCGGCCGGATGTCGTTCGTGCGACACAAGCTCTTCAAGCATTTCGCGTACGTCGCGCTCCTGCTCTTGTCTCTCCTCGCCGCCCTGGCCTCGGCGCAGACCCGAACTCAGGACGTGATCTATCTGAAGTCGGGCGGCACGGCGTTCACGATGGACGTCTACAGGCCTGCAAAACCCAACAAGGCGGCAGTAGTCTTCATCATCAGTGGAGGTTGGATCTCGGACCACTCCATGATCAAGAGCTTCGGCGCCGGCATCGAGAAGGCCTTCGCCGATGAGGGCTTCACTGTTTTTTCGGTGGTCCATGGCGCCCAGCCCCGGTTCAAGGTCGCCGAAATCGTGGAACAGGTGCGAACCGCGGTCGGCTTCGTGCACGCGCACGCCGCCGACTACGGGATCGATTCCAACCGAATCGGGGTATCGGGAATCAGCTCGGGCGGGCATCTCGCACTCATGCTTGCCGGCTCAGCCGATTGTCCCGTGAACGCGGTGGCCGCGATCGCTCCCCCTACCGATCTCGCCAACTGGGGCAAGCCGGGTTTCATCCTTACCGAGGAACCTCAAATGGCCATGTTCATCCCCGCGCTGGGCTTCGACCCCAAGGGCCCCAAGAGCGAACTGGAAGCTCAGGCCAAGAAACTTTCGCCGATCAGTTTCGTGACAGCCAAATTCCCTGCGACGCTGATCGTCCACGGCGACGAAGACAAGATCGTCCCGCTTCAGCAAGCCAAAGCCATGGATCAAGCCCTGGCCAAGGCGGGAGTCCCGCACAAGCTCGAAGTCATTTCCGGCGGCGGCCACGATGAAAAGACGTTCGAGGCCGGAGTGGTGAAATCGCTGCAGTGGTTCAAGGACAAACTTCTGAAGTAGGCTCCTGGAGACCGCGTGGACCCGTTCACGCTCGAGATTTAAGCTGCGAAACATGTTCTACGAACAAGAGGACTGCGAGTGACGAACGACGAGAAGCAGATTGCGAGCTACTTCGCGAAGTACGACCCGGCGACGGCGAAGCTCGGAAAGGCGTTGCGCGCGAAGCTGCGTGCTCGTCTGCCCGGTCTGAACGAGGTCGTCTACGTGTACGAGAGCCAGGAGTCGCTCGTGATCTCGTATTCACCGACCGTGAACGGCTACGAAGCGATCTGCTCGCTCGCGCTGTACCCGAGCATCGGGAAACTGTTTTTCGCGGTG